>Ga0228710_1000399_pt1 | contig 52813 bp, 25 predicted proteins | sample MedpolnodulmetaG_FD_177995 | JGI IMG/M metagenome (GOLD analysis project Ga0228710, IMG submission 177995) | Root nodule microbial communities from Medicago polymorpha collected in Santa Monica, California, United States - pink nodules | ecosystem: Host-associated > Plants > Roots > Nodule... | reverse complement strand
AATCAGAAAGAGAACAATGGTTGCGGTACAATTACACAGTGTAGTTCTGTCAAGGAAGACCAGGATATGGATGTGGATAACTCTTCTAGAATGAAAACAAATCTTGAAGTTAGAGAATCACATGTAATTAGTGAGGGCATGTCTGTTGATCTTGATAACAAGCCATGCAGTGATACTATTGCAGCTCTTAATCAGAAAGAGAACAATGGTTGCGGTACAATTACACAGTGTAGTTTTGTCAAGGAAGACCAGGATATGGATGTGGATAACTCTTCTAGAATGAAAACAAATCTTGAAGTTAGAGAATCACATGTAAGTAGCGAGGGCATGTCTGTTGATCTTGATAACAAGCCATGCAGTGATACTATTGCAGCTCTTAATCAGAAAGAGAACAATGGTTGCGGTACAATTACACAGTGTAGTTCTGTCAAGGAAGACCAGGATATGGATGTGGATAACTCTTCTAGAATGAAAACAAATCTTGAAGTTAGAGAATCACATGTAAGTAGCGAGGGCATGTCTGTTGGTCTTGATAACAAGCCATGCAGTGATACTATTGAAGCTCTTAATCAGAAAGAAAACAACGGTTGCTGTACAATTACACAGTGTGGTTCTGTCAAGAAAGACCAGGATATGGATGTGGATAACTCTTCAAGAAAGAGAACAAGGCTTGAAGTTACAGAATCACATATAAGTAGCGAGGGCATGTCTATTGGTCTTGATAACAAGTCATGCAGTGATACTATTGTAGCTCTTAATCAGAAAGAGAACAGCGGTTGCGATAAAATTACACAGTGTAGTTCTGTCAAGGAAGACCAAGATATGGATGTGGACAACTCTTCAACTTTTCCATCTAAACTCAAAGAAGAATGCCAGAAGCATATTGCCAATACTTTACAAGTTAATGAAGATCAAAAGATAGAAAATTCATCGGTGCAACATCACTCAAATGAATGTACAAGACCTAGCGAGGTTTGATGTTTATCTTTCCTCAAAATACTATTGTAGGTGTTTTAGACTATTTTTTGTATTAAGTAAACTTTTACCAGTGGAGTCTATAGGACTACTAGAGTTTACATAGACTCTAGACTCGAGTTTTTACTATTTCCTTTGCTGTTGAGATGGATTTTTCTTAAAAATTCAGTTTCGAGGCTTTTCTAATATATATCATCTCCCGACTAACTACGTGTCATTGGATTGGCAGGCTGAGAAGGTTGTTTCAACCAAGATGCACATTACTGAGGGTGGAATCAAAGATGAATCTGCTTTTGATAAGATTTGTGTCAATGCCACTGTTAAAAACGAATCCATAGAAAAATGTACCCTGATTGCAGATAATTTCAACACAGATTTTGAGAAAGTTCAAAGTTTCGTAGCTTTGAAAGGGAAGATGGGTCGATCTGATGTGTGTCCTACTGTGGATGCAGTTAGGGCATTCATTGAACACTTGGTTGATCCAATGCTGCCAGCGAAGGCTTCTATCCGTGATGCTCCTCCAATATCTCAACAGCAGAAAGTTGCAAGACAGGTTTCTTCATTCATCTTTCTTGACCCTTTTGATATAGCAATCCAAAGATTAACTCCTAGGTCATTATTTGGAACTGGTTTGACTTAGACCATTTTTTTGTTCAATATTGTTATTATTCTCTGCTTGGAGATTTGTGGATTAATAACAATACTTGCAAGCAATGTGAACAACCAAGACCATTTACATAAGAACTCAATTAACCAACCCACTGTTGAGAACAGCTACAAGAATCTCCAAGCCTTTCACGACTTTATTTTCACTCAATCTTTTGATCTCTCAATCTTTCTAATCTTCTTTACACAATGTAGAAAATTTACATGAAATACTTCACAATTTGATTACCCGTTAGTATAGTGGCATTCCTTAGCTATACAAAAATTTCAAATCTTTAAAGAAATTGGTGTCCCTGCCTCATTAGATTTGACCTGCTTCACTTAAGAGGAGGTAGGTTTAAGATTAAAAAAAAGAAGGTATAATCCTGTAAAAAAATAGGGAGGCTAATTTTTCCTGAATGTGCTTGAATTCTCCACACCCAGCAACATGCTTGCTTAATTTATATGGATGGTAATTACAATGATAGCAGATGAAAGATGCAATTTACTAGGGAACAATTAAGTTAGCACTACTTCCTAAGATACACCGAAGTTGTTCTACATGATATTTTGGAAATGAAACATTAAAGTGGTCTAGGAAGTAGGAACGTGAAACATTAACTGGTTTTTTGTTTCCAACAAACCCTTCTAATTAAAATCTTGTCTCGAGAAAATCTTTTGCTATATATGGCAATGTAGATGAAAAGTGTTGTGATATTGATCATTTTTCTTCGCCGAGTCTTGTTTTGCGCTTTTTAATGAGGAGTTTTACATAATATGATCTCTCGTTATTCATTACTTGATCACGGTGTTCTTTGTATCAGGTGCATTCTGTTGTGTTACTGTACAACTATTACCACAGAAAACAGCATCCAGAGCTAGAATTTGTGGCATTTAAGGACTTTTGCAAGTTGATTGTGGGTCTGAGACCAGCGTTGTTAATATATATGAAATTCACGCAAAAGCCTGATCAAACTGACCTCGTTGATGTGGAGCAGCAGCTTTCATTAACAGAAAAAGCGATAGCGAGTTCGTGTGATATATGTACATGTTTAGATGCGTCAAAAAATGTTCCAAATATAGAGGGATGGCCCGTTTCAAAAGTTGCCGTCCTTTTAGTCGACAGTAAGAAGGAGAACTGCTTGTTGTGTTTTTGTTCCACCACTGATGGGGTATGGTCAGTGATCGAAAAAGACGTGGATTCTTCTGATCAAATTTCTGAAGATACAAATGGACTCAAACATACATACAAAAAGAGAATAGTCATTCAGAATCCTACAAAAAATGGATTAAATGTTGATGATGATGAATTTTTGCAAGTTGGTTATTCTGCTGTAAAGGAAGCTACCGGTAATCATCCTTCTTCTACAGAAAGATCGCCATAGCTATTGTTAGAAACTATAGTTTTTTAGTTTAATTTACTTGTAGTTAGAATCACAGGTCAGGGTACATTCTTCTGTATCAGTTTTTTCTTTTTCTTTTCCTTTTAAGTTTTCCAAATATGCTGTATGCTTCTCTTATGTTTTCCATATATTTTGAGGTTAATATTTGATACATAATTTGTTATTCTCTATTTTCTGCATAATAAACAGCTTTTCTCTATAAAATGTTACCGTAGTATATTGCATTTCGAGTTAATCTATCATTATCTCAAAATGTTTTAATTGGTGTTTTTTGATTGATATACATCGAATATGATTCTTGTATGCAATACAGGTGTCAATAGTATTGATATTATGCTTTTGGAAAGTTACACTGTGTATTCCCAGTGCAAAGAGAAGACAGCTTCACGCTTTTATATAATGAAGTGCTCACAGTCAACAGCTGATGGGTCTATTCAAGTTCCTGTCAAAGATTTAATTGAAAGGTTCGTTATAATTGGTATGGTTTTGCAATTGGCTGATGAGTCATGTCTCAAGAGTGAATTTGCATAGCTGTTGCAAGTTTTTCCATTGATAGGATAAAAAGTTGCCTTTTTTTCATCCATTCAGTTTGATTAATTTTCCCTTGTTGCCGAAAAGTCAAGTATACTTTGTTTGCATACCATGAATTGTCTTCACTTCTAAATCAAGTTATGAACTTTTTTTGGATGGCTACTTATTAGCCAGAATGTTACATTCTGATCATAAGACTGTTTGTTCAATACTTTTAATTCACGATCTTATTTATCGTGGAGTGGTCCTTGTAATTCAATACTTTAATATTTGCCCGATTGTTGTAAAATAGTAAATCTGATTGTTAACTAATACAAAATTGTAACCTGATGATTCTAGAGAGCTTTCAGCTGCTCTGCTATAACTGTCTTTTCTCAACTCTGTTAGAATGAATTCAATCCCAGTTACATGAAGGAGGTGGGTCTATTTATAGACTGATCCTAACTACCTCTAGCTGACTGGCAGTTGCCAGTTAATTCAGTTAGGAAGTTACAGGTTGTTAGGGAAGTTACAAGGGATATAATCTAGTGTGGTGTAATCTATCATGATCATTATGTTCACTTAATATCTATTCTAGAGTCATTCCTTCAATATTAACAAACTTTGTGTGTTTGCTTCTCCATAACATTTTATATTTGTCTTTGGACAGCTTCCGGGGTCCTTTACTCAAAAAGAGTTCTAGCAGTTGGACGATCACCTCAGTTGTTGAGTACTTCCATGTGCTTCCTTATTCCGAAATAATCTCAGACTGGATTTCAAGGTTGGTGTAATTTTCCCTTCCCTTCTCTGATGCCCGATTTAGATTGATTTACAGTAATGAATTCTGAACTCATGATTAGAAGTCTTAGAAACATAACATATTTCCTCAGATTATTTCTCATTTCCATTTTATGCTTTCTTTCCAACCTCTTTCTCTAAGATAAGGATGGCTATTTTTGTAAAATTTACTTTGTAGAGAAACATTCTCAAATAGTTTGCAAGATTCAAAGCTGGCAGAGAAACAATTCCCAAAGCCTGAAGTGACAGAATCACATGTAAGTAGTGAGAGCATGTCTATTGATCTTGATAACAAGCCAGGCAGTGATACTAAAGTAGCTCTTAATCAGAAAGAGAACAATGGTTGCGGTATAACTATACACCGTGATTCTGTCAAGGAAGACTGGGATATGGATGTGGACAAGTCTTTAGTTTTACAATCTAAAAATAAAGAATGCCAGAAGCATACTGCCAATACTTTACAGGTAAGTGAAGATCAAAAGATAGAAAATCCATCAGTGCAACACCACTCAAATGAATGTACAAGACCTAGCAAGGTTTGAAGTTCATCTTTTTTCAAATTACTTTGTTTATTATCTTCCTTCTTTTGACTTCAGTTGATGTTTTACTGCTAGAGACCTAGAGTTGAAAAATGTTCATGGATATGATTTGAGAAGTTATAATGTTGAATATGCACCCCCCCGCACATAGTATTAAATTATGTTTAGATTCTATGGTTGATGTTTTAAACAATATTTTTATTGTATTAAATAAACTCCCACTAGTAGAGGTTTTGACTATTTCCTTTGTTGTCAAGTCGTGATGGCTCTTAGTTAGAGAATATAGTTTTTTCCCCTCTTTCTTAAAGGAGGTTCCCCTACTTCTATGTTGCCCTTTTTTTCTAAGAATTTTGTTTTCTTAAAAGAAAAGCACTTTCAAAGCTTTTCCAATATATATTTACATATATAGATTATCTCTAATTGCCAGGCTGAGAAGGCAGTTTCAAAAAGAAAGCACATCACTGAGGGTGGAATCAAAGATCAATCTGCTTTTGATAAAATTTGTGCCAGTACCACTTTTAAAAATGATTCAGTAGAAAAATGTACCCTGAATGCAAATAGTTCCAACACAAATCTTGAGAAGATCCAAACTTTCATAGCTTCAAAGGGGACAATACTGTCACAAACTGCCCTCAATGCTCTTATACGAAAGAGGAATGCACTGGTAAAAGCCTCTTATAGTCAATATTGGATTACAGTTCAAACTTATATGCTTCTTTGAGTTATATATTGTACCGCTATTGTCATCGATTTGTATTTTTTACCTTTAAATTTTATTCGACCTGTTTCTTTTATGGACCTTTACATTTATCTAAGATTATGTTTCTTTGAGCAGGCTCTTCAGCAGCGTGCGATAGAGGATGAGATGGCTGTGTGTAATATGAAAATTCAGAGATGGTTGGCTGGTATGTTTTCCTCTACTGGTTGTTTATCATTACTTTCAATTTTGCTTCTCTTCTGCATTCTTCTATCAATAAGGTTTTTCCCCTTGTGATAGATTTGTGGTCTAGCATAAATGGTACTGGTTTATTTACGTGATTATTAACTTCTTATAGGCATTTTCTCCCATCTTACTGTCAATCCAAATTGTTAGATTTTTTTGGGCCAATATTTGGATTTCATAAATTTAATTAGCACATTTTACCCTTGAACCGAATCTAAAGCTGCTTTGAGAATCTTGAATTTTCAATATGAAAATGATGTATTAATGACCACAAACTTTTTTTTTCCTTTTCACCAGAAGATTATATCTGCATGGTACCAACTATATGCCATGTTTTTCTGTTGTGCAATGTGGAATACCAATCACTTTTTAAATTAATTGACTTGTGTGAACTGATTTATCCCTCTACACTACAATTTACATATCGACCATGTGAAGATGAAAATAAATATTGTTTGTGTTTTCTTGTCAAATGTAGGTGAGGAAGATGACTTTGAATTAAAATTAGAATCCATTATAGAAGGCTGTAATGGTACATGGTTAAGGAATCAAGGAAGGATGTGTCAATATCTTGATGATCAATGCTTACCTCCATCTGTTAAGAGTAAAAAATTGACAGAGGCTGTGCTCACTTTGCAAAGTCCTTGCCAGGCAAGACATGTTCTAATTAATACTTGCTTTAATTTTTAACATCCATCCGTGGTTTGGATATTTATTATGAGTGATACTTGTGGTTCATTAATACGATTACTTTCCTATTTTCATATATTTGAGTAAAACAAGAGAAAATGATTACTTACTAATTTTATTCAGTTCTGTAAATGCATAATCTGGCGGATGTTGCTATTTTTTTATTGGAAGCTTGTTGTTAGAAGAGGTCAGCAATGTTAAATAAATATTTCGTACAGGGAACATATATATGAGTCTATTGATCAAGAGGATATATAATATTAAGAAGAAACAATAGTTTTAAATTTGTGGAAAAAATATAAAATGTTTTAGAGGGCCATAAACAACTTATCAGGTGGAGTTGTGGTGCGGAATGATGCAATAGGTATCAATCCTTGTGATTTTATGCGTTTTAAAGAAACGTAGTTAGACACATTATTAATTTCCCTTCATCGTTTTACAAGTACTTGAAAATTATGTTTGATCTTGCAGGAACTAGATGGAATATGCCATGAAAATAATTGGATCCTACCAACTTATAGTGTATCTCTATCAGATGGTAAGACTACCTAACCAATGTTGCTTGTACAATGCACCATTAGCTACATTCAATTCGGACTCAGTTGTACTAAGGCATATTTTTATTGATCATGCATCTTACGATTCATTATACTTGATGATTAACTTTTGAAGGTGAATTTCAAGCTACTGTAAGAGTTAAAGGAGCAGACTTCGAGTATTTGTGTGAGGGAAACGCATGCGCCTTTCCCCGTGAAGCAAGAGATTCAGCTGCTGCTCAAATGTTGACTAAATTTAGAAATATGGCAAAAAAATCAGCCCTCTAATTTTGGTTCTTGTGCTTGAAGCATTTTAATGGGTTCTTGACTAGTTGTATGTGCATGAATTGAATGCAAGTTTTGGATCTTTTGTAGTTAGGCTCTTGTATTGAAACTGCAGTATCCGTGTGAATGAGCACAGATCAATCTACATATATTAATGGCTTAATTGTACGATTTTGAACATCATAGTTTCAATGAAGCGATTTTGGCCCCTCCTACTTTCTCAGTTATGTGATTTTGAGCCTCTAGTTTACCCTTTATGATTTCATAGCCCCACCCATATTTTGACCAAAATTTAACTTAATCATGTTGATTTGACATTTTTATTTAATGAAAATTGATATATTAAAATGTTACATAAATTACGTGTATTACCATATTTTTTAGTTTTTAATTTATGATTTTAATAAAAGTATTTAAATAATTAAAAAAGGCATGTTAATTATTCAAAATAATTAACATATATATGGGTATTTATAATGAAATGTATTTGGTATATGCTAATTTTTTTTATTCTAAACATGACTTGGAAAAAAAATTGTGATGAAAAACGTTTTGGGTGTGATCGGATGGGGGTTAAGGAGGGGAGGGTTTATTTTTTATTTTTAAATTACAAAGACTATAAAATATTTTTTTTGAAAAGTTAATATTTTAACATGATAAACAATCATATAATATTTCAGTCACACTTAATTTATTTTTTAAAAAAAAAACATGTTATATAGTCTGTAATTTAAAAAAGTAAATAAACTCTCATCTCTCTTCGCCTCCTAAACTCTGGATTCAAACCCACCCTTAAAGGCTAAAAGTCAAAGAAACATTTTAACACTATTTTTTTTAGAGAAATGATATTTGAACAACCATTTTATGACAACTTTATCTCTCATACTCACATTGTGTTTTTACCTTCTCTCTCTATTGCTTTGTTTTTTGTATCAATACTCATTTTTCTTTGTTTATTTAGGTCGTCTCAAAAGTTGTCAACAAAAATGATTGTTCAAATAAGACTCCTCTTTTTTTAAGGAACAAAGTAGATAGCAGATATCATATTTTATACTTATTAAAGACTGGAAACTGATATGACTCATGAGTTCAAATGAATCTTCATTCACCTTTGATTTTTACAAAGTGAGTTGGTGGGCATTTTAAAGGCAACTTAATGCTTTTGTACATAACACAAGCAAAGTATTCAAAGATGACAATGCCTGTGATAATAATGGGACAAGACCACTCATTGTCCATCCAAGACAAAATAATAAAGCTGCAAAACATGAGATTCGTAGCACTAGAATTGCATTGAAAAAGCACATATTAAAATACCCCCGTATGAAATGGCGTGATTGCAAAGTGCAAACATGTTAGCCTATTTAAGACTATGAAGTTTTCTTCAACTCATTACATCAAAAACTATTGCCAAGTAATTTCAATGGCACCATCATCAAATGTATTTTTCATTGTCCACTACAATGGACAATGCAAAAGAAATAATGATTCTGGCGTATATTTTGAAAGCAAAGTAAGAAAGGGCTTCAATGTAAGTCCTAAATGCACTTTTGCTTACTTAAAGCAAAGAATAGAAGAAAAATTCAAGTTAGGAAACAATAAGGTTGTATCTGAGATTATTTGTAGAATCCCTATGTTTATTGGAAAGACCAATATTCTATATGAATCGTATAAAATTACAGATAACGACAATGTTGAGTTTATGTTTAACATTTATAAGAAGTATGATGCAATTTTATCGATCGAGTTATGTGTTACGATCGAAGATGGTAATCCATCGTCAAGTTTTTTTCAACCGTCAAGTTCAAGTCAATATTTTCACACACCACAAACACATTATGAACCATCTTCCTCCCAACCTATGTCTATTCCAACTCCTAGCCCTAATGCAGCAGAACAACAAAATGATGCAACAAATACTGATCCTGCAGCAACTCAACAACCAAGGCCAAGGAGGTACAAGACCTGTGGAGCAGGTCCAAATCCAAGAAAGAAGAAGCAAGTGCAGAAGTAAGTTGTTGTTGCACACTGTTGCAGCAACACAAGGCAGTATACTATTGATTAACTTTGTCTTATTTTTACAGTTTCAGCTTAGGTATTATCTTTTTGCTTTTTCTTTTACTGTTTTGAGTTGCAAGAGCAGTGTTCACACTACTCAAACAACAAGTTTGGGAGGAGAGATTAATGTGTTTGAGTCTTTTGAATTGTAAACTAAGAGTTTGAGTTTTTTTCTTTCAATAATTTAGAATGTTTTTAGGATACCAAGTGTAATGGATGAAAATTCTGTTTTATTATAACAAAATTATCTCTCACTGCACAAAGCTTACTGCACCATGTATGTACAAGCTCTCGAGATTCCAAAGCACTTTAATTCATTCATTCACGGGTTTGAAATATTCAAAAGATCTTGTGCTACTGCATGTTGAGTTGGGAAAAAGAATCATCCACAAGAAAACTGTGAAATCTATTATGCAAGGAATTTTTTAGTTCTCTTCTATAAGCAAAATTTGGGTGTCCTTTATCACATAAAACTTTGTCAATATGAATAGTTCTGCAAGAAGCAAGATCATATTTTTGTTATAGGCATAGTCTAAGTTTACATTTTCATCCCTAAAAATAAAACAAATTTTAATTTTAATCCCTTAAAACGTGATGTTTTCATCCTCTCAAATTTCTATTTCGTTTTTTGTCACAATATAAAATAAGAATGTATCAATATTAAATTCTTGATATTGTAATATATGAAAATTTTAAGCCACTTATAATCCAATAACTTACTTAACCAACATGCGGACATAATGATTTCTTAAAATTTTGAAATAAAATATACAAAAGAGATTTCACCCATAATTTGCTTTATCACTGATAATTTGGAAGGCAGAGCAGGGCAAGAATTCACTCATTTATGACTCATGGGGAGCTTTTACTATTTGAACCTCTGAGGGAACAGGAGGAAAATTATACATTGACAAAATTTATCAACAAAACCCTTTATCCTCTAAAAAAGACAAAAATAACTATAAATATTGACAAATATAACTAATGTTGTTTATAAACAATATCATACATTTGCTGGACTGAAACAAAACATCTCCTTCAACAAAAAAGAAGCTGCGCATTTCATGGATTATGGGCATGAGTACAGAAACATCTTAATTTATCATCACCACAAAGAATGAAAAAATGGTGTATATTGCAAAGTAGCTTCATTAGCATCCTGCAGCTTTCAAGAATTTATCATAGGGGCTCGAAGGTGGAAGTCTCAAAGAATGTTGCTTCCTAGTGTCTTGTGAACGGAAGCGGACTTGATCCTGTGCTTGAAATTGCTCTTGAGTTACCAACTTCAGATCTCCTTTTGAATATTCTAGTGCCTGCACAATGGCACAGCTCACAAATAATTATCATTTCCAGAAAACGAAACAACTGAACTCTAATCATAGCCTAGTCTTTGTGCCTCATTATCATGTATCCCCATCTCATGAAGAAAAAAAAAATTATAATGTACTTTGGGACTTAGGGATTAATTTCATCACTCCACTAATAACACAAAACATGGCACAGCACGTGAAGAATACATGCAAACTATTGTAAGAAAATGCTAACCTTAACAGGTTGACGGGAAACTTCTTCATTTTCACTTGAAAGAACTATGGCCTTGGTCTCCTGCTGATTCTTAAAACTGCGAATGGTTAACATCTTCTGTTGTTTTCCTGTTTCAAGGGCCTCACACTGGTTCTTCATTTGGTCATAAGGTAAAGGAGTTGAGGAAGTGGATATGCTTGCAACTTGCCGAGCAGTTTCCAAAACCTATACATGTGATAATCCCCATATATCATTAAAGAGAAGAAACACATTCATTCTCCAGCAGAAGCATAAAAATTTGATTCAGAATATAATCAAAATGCCAACTAGTATGTTTTTTTAAGAAAGAAGAGCATATCATTTTTACCGATTCCAAGAGTTGATTAACACCTAGAACATCTGGGCGGTTGGTTGAAAGTGATGTTCTACGATCTGACTGGCTTCCACTTAGTTCGGTCCCACTCCCTTCATCTATCAAATCATCTGGAGCCATTATCTGGAAAACCAATCACATTATTGGTCAAAAGTTTTTCCAAATAAACTAAATGAAGATGTACTTTTAGATAATTTTACCTCATCAACATCAGGGAACTCTATCTGAGCAAGTGGAGAACCTGGCCTTGGTGTCTCCATAAACAATGGAGGTCCTGATGGATAAGCATCATCAGGAGAAAAACCCTGTAGAAGCTGATTTTTTATGCTGGACAACTCATCCTGGTAAATATGGAAAACATCATGTTATTTCCACATATACACAACCAATATATTCCTATCCAAGCCACTCCACTGCAAGTACTATTTTACATAAGATAATATTAATTTTTTAGACAATTTCCAGGACAAAGGGGTGAGAGCGTGACACTGGAACATATATACAGACCAAATACATAATTAACTATTGAACCAAAAGCAACCATTTAACTTCTTATATTCAATCACTGTTAAGCGCTTACCAAACAATCATTTGTTTTGTTATAAACTTCCACATCCTTGCTACTCAATTATTAGTCACTGGCATAATATCATTGGAGCAAACCAAAGTGTGTTACTACCCTCCTACATTTATTTTCTCTTTCTTGTTGCTACTATCACTATCCTTCTACTCACTCGAGCATACCCACTACGATTTTCTTTACTTCTTTTTCATATTGCACGTGGAGGGATTTTATGTGAGTTTATTATAATAGAAAAATAACAAAGCCCTTCTTCAAAAAATAAATAAATAAATAAATAAATAACAAAGGCACATTTCTTTAGAAAATCATCTTTTTTTTACACACTTTAGAAAATCATCTTGCCTACAAAGTTTGACAAAAAAGTATCATAATAATTTTTCAAAGCATAAAAGAGTATTCTTTGCCCGCCCAAGCAAATTTATATTACCTCGGGTAATTTGGAAAATTTAGTCATGAAGTATGATATTACAGTCTCTTTCAATTGTCTGTCATCCAATTGTACAGCTGATAGTGACTTCATAGCAGCAACTTCATCTTCCACAGATCCATAAACTATTTTGTCTGATTTTATACAAACAGCCCGCAGCAGGTTATCATCCACCAATTCAAGAAAAGGATCTACCTGTGGGTTTATGATTTTGAATGGTTATAAGCATAATTAGAAAAGGAAAAAAACAATGACTTTCAACTTTAAACCGAAGCAGAAGAACAAGGACGTGAAATGGGAAATCAAATCAAAAGGTTAAGAGTAGAAACTAACCGGTGCTTCTGTCAGGGATGCTTTGACTTTTGGAATCAGATCAGAGAAATCGGCTGCTCTGGCAGAGAATATAAGCATGTGCGAAGCCAAGGTTAAAAGGGACCTCCTGCGAGATGGTGGTAAGCCTCCTTTAACATGCACGTAAAGAAACATGTCAGAAAAGAGTTGCCGTAAAAAATATAATTCTCAGTTATAGTAAGTTTTAGCTATTGGACATTTCAAAGATTTTTATTTCATTTTTGCCACCATTCAATGGGGAAGAACATTCTTTTTCCAGTATGCAAAAAGTCAGGGAATGATGAAACCATTCCCAACCTCCGAAGTACAAAATTACATGTATCCCAGTTACCTTCTTGGTCCAAAGATATGCTCCTGAGGGCAAATGCCAGTTGGAAGCATCTTACTAAAGCCATGTAACTGGATGTCTGTGGAAAGCAATAAACATCATCATCAGCTTAGACAAATTAATCGTGCAGTATCATTTGGTTCTAAATGCTATCCAGATTAAATTTTTGGGACAAAAATGTGGTATACACTATTGTTTCTTAGTTTTAGAAAACATGAAAACTCCTGTCTGAATGTTCATCATTGCCACTAAATGCTGGTAACGATATAAAGCCAAGTAGAAATACTCTTTCAGAAGTTGCTCTTATAATTAATTGCACTTTTATAAACAATGGTTGTAAAATCTACTCAGTGTATGCTATACTTAATGATAAAAATCTTAAAGCAATCATGGCACTTGGTATGCACCAACCTTACCTTAGAACGAGTAAATAATAAAGCAATGCTATAAGTGTGTGCCATTGCCTCATAATTTGCAGGGCCATTTTCAGCAGATGTTGCCTGAACCCAGATTGATGTAAGCAAGAGACTCACTTGGTGACTGCTCAACCTAAGAGATCTTAGATCCTGAAAATTTCAGAGATCCAGCATTTGGTTAGGAACTGCTTATAGCAACATTTGACTAACTGATTACTGAATGCCCACCAACATAACTGAGTTCAACAAGAATCATTGAAATTAAACTGTGATGAATAGGAACAAAATACCCTCAACCCATCCAACCAATAAGAACACATTTAAGTGCATACAGTACATAATGAAAAAAAAAAATCTCACATCTTTTCCATCAGCTAGAGCATGAGTGAAAAATTTCTTCCCACTCAGACCTGCTTTTACCTTTTCTTCTACCAGTTTCCCATTCAAGGGATCTGCTCCAGAAAGACTTTCATGCTGAATGGAGAGGCCGTCACTCTCTACCTTCTTGGAAATCTTTTTTGGGTCTAACCAAGGAGAAACCACAGATGGCATGAGCACCATAGAGAAAATACTGTGCGCTCCAATTTGTGTTTCACGGTCAGGATGAGCCATGGCCAGTAGCAATTGATGAAACAATGCATCAGGGAAAGCCTGGAAAAGTCCAAAAGTAACCCAAAAAATTAGACAATTAAATAGAGACGGGCATGCAAACACCATTCTCAGTCGAAAGTAAGAAATACTTGCCTTGTTGTGATACAACACATTAGGGACAGAAGTGATTAACTTTGCAGTTTGATAGACAGCAGAGATTGTTGTTCTTGCTACGATAGTAGAACTAGAAATATTCTCTAGCACCACAGCCATCAGATCAAAAATGGGTCCTGCATCTCCAACCTGATACAATAGAAGCAGTGTGACAAAACTGCTGCAAGATACTCAATCCTAATACTTCTATAGTAATTTAGTTGCTTATAAAATCAAGTCAATTTCTATTAAAAAAACAGAGGAAAACAGTGTAGAAATTTGGTTACTCTTCTGTAAAAGTCAGAATTCAGAGGTGGCATTTTAACATTCTTTTTGAGAGATTGAGAACCAAAGACACGGGTCTCTAAAGAAAACCTCTTCAGTAGAGAGAACAGATAATAAATTGAATCTATAGACATAGAATTGAAGAAACTTTACTCGGAGAATACCCATAAAGAAGTCATGTGTCATATAAAATACCATAAAGTTTGAAACACAAACCAAAAATTTGATACATAATGTTAGCATATATGTACCTTGTTTGAAAGTTGTAATATGCACATTTCAATGGAAGATTGAAGTTTAGTATTAAACGTATACGCATCATTTCCAATGTCGGTTGCTTCAGCTGAATTTTGTAGGCATCTCCTTAAATGTTTAATGAGATCGGATATTGCACCAATCACTGCAACTGATGCTTGCTGCTTCACATTTTGTGCAACCTGTGTGGTGATGTTAATAATATCAATCTGAAGGATAGGTTGCTTGGCAACATTCTTATGATCCAAGTGCTTGACCAATATGGACAACATAAGATGGGAGTTATTTCCTGATGTTCAAAAAGTGATAATCAGCTGTTGAGAAAAATAAGGAGACTTTAATATCTAAGAAAAGCAATGAAGAATGTAACAAGAATACCTGATTCTGCTAAAAGGAATTGCAAATACATCAAAACACAGTAAGCAACCCCCTTTTCAGAAGACCAGTGGTTCTCAGTATCAAAATAATGAAAAAGTGGTTCCAAGACACGCCGCACAGTCGTTGCTTCCTTTGCCAATTTGGCTATATTATACAAGCAAACCTTTGACCAATAAGCAGGGTTCTTAGCCGTATCCCTGTGAAAGTGATGAACACACACTGTTGGGATTACCGATGTTGGATTCATACGTAATAAAGGGAGCAGGAAGAAGAGTTAGAGAAGACATACAATTTGGACTCTATCTCAAATCCTGTCGCAACATTCAACATCGAAGATGCATGGGCTTCTTCTTTAGGAAATTCTTGAACCAACTGGTTCTGAGATTGTGAATTCAGTTTCTCTACCTTGGCAAGGTTGGATTTAGATTGGAGATCCACATAGTTCTCCAAAATTGCTGATATAATCTATTCCAAAACCCGCCCACCCAACAAATAAGAAAAGGGAAGAAAAAAAAATTAGATTGACAAGAAGACATTTGGCTTCAGCCTTCAAGTGTAAACTAGCATCGAAATTCAAGACCCAAAACTAACTTTGAATTCAAGACCCAAATTATGGTTCAAATTTTGGAATAAATAAATAAAATAGAAACTAAGCTTCAAGTTCTATACAACCCTTTGCTTGAAGTCACTACAGGTATCATCAGTCAACAGACTGAAGGAATAAAAACAGGAATACAATACTCACTTTGTCAAAATCCATGGATAGATGTGAGTGCTCACCCATGAACTTCACCTGGCCAAAAAAACAAAGGACAAAATCAAAAGGCATCAAGGGAAGGCCAAGGAACCTCAAAAGGGAACTGGCATAAAGTATCATGGTAGGAACTAGGGAACTGCTAACGTGTGAAAATGATTTAATTGTATCACTATCAGTACAAAGAAGTTTAATACTGAAGAATTATAAATAAAAAATAACTAAAACTGCCAAAGATGATCTTTGTCGTTCAGTTATTTAATATTCTGTGCAGATGGAACCTTTTCATAAAAACAATCAAGGTGGGTTGATTCTTGTTTGTATTGATCAATAAAGAGAAGTTCTTACATTTATAAACTTACTACGAAAGTGCAAGAGCAAATTCAGTAAGAAAGAAGTAACAAAGGAGCATTACCATAGAAGATAGAGTTTGTAGTCCTGCTGAACGTAGAAGCAGAGCTCGTTCATCATCTCCCACTTCTTGAGCCAGTTGACATAGTTTTGGGATAAAACCCTCTAAGTTGAACATGTATGTACCATCTGTCTACTTTTAGTTCAAAGGGTTAACATCACTAAACTCGGGGTATTAAAAAAAATGTGACAACAAAATAGAAACTAAACAAACTATAAATTGCAGTATATCAAGTAGCAGGGCCTATAATGTAGACAATAACTTAAAACTGAAATCACTAATTCTACTTTCAGAGGGGTGCTAAACCACTCACAAACAGTAATGCAAGTTTTTAACACTCAAATCAGAAAGACCAAATGACCATATACCTGGAAAATAATAAAATCTACAAGAGTATTGCAACCTAAGATCCGCACTTCATCTGCTCGTGTTTGCTCAAGAAGAGTCCGAATGATCCCTAGCAAACTACTGGCAAATAGTGGTCTGCAGATTAAGAAGCATTTATTTTGAATATCATTACTCATTACAATGAAATATAGCATCTAACAACTGGAAATCAAATGAACCAAAACATTATTGTATAACGCTCAAGTAACTGGCAAATAGGAGAGGTAATTGATAATGCTTGACCCTGCCTTGGAATGCAAATATTATATTAAAAATAAAGGTATATTCATACAAAATTGTGTTATAAAAAAGGCTTCTCGTTGTATTATATACTAAGATTACTCGTCCAGAATAAGTTTATCATATAACCATCTATCCATAGTGCCATACACCCAGCATGAATGATACCAGAAGGTCCTGAACGCAAAATTCATAAATGCTAGTAAATTTAAAAAATGCTTGAGATGTAATACTCTTGTGATTACAATGTCTGAATCTTAAGATTTGGAAGGTAAATCCTTCCCTCAGCATCCCTTTTTGTTTCAACAAACTCAGTTGGGATCAAATAACAACTCGGTACAGGGAAAATGTCTGCACTTAACTTATAAGGCAAAAAACTTACATCTGCTCCCTACATGACGACAGCAATTTTCTGTATATGCACAAGATTACTTTCACTGAACCAAAGCTTTCATTACGCAGATCCTTGTAACATCTTTGCTCCAAGTTCTCTGTAATCTGACAAGGTAAAACACCACTTAAACTCAGCGTATATAAGAGATTGAATTCAATACTGAAAATGAAAAAATTCAGAGTTAAATTTATCTCATGGCGTTTGTTCAGAGTGAAATTAGGTGAAGAAATGCTGAATTATTTCTTTTAGCATGGCCTCATTAAAAATACTAAATGACCAAGTTTTCCTTTAACAGATATATTCAGCAATTGAATGAAAATGTTGACAAAAATTACAAATCAGTACTTGAGATTGCCACTAAAAATCTTGGTGATTAATATATCAGTTCTATCAAACATGTGATTAGATGGAAGCCAACCGATTTTCTACAATGATTTATTAGTTAAAGCCACTAGTAATTTATTATGAGAATGATTATCTACTGTATTTCCTCCCGCATGTCATAAATTTGTTTATTAAGTGAAACAAATAGACTACAAGTGACAAGAAACAAAGAGTAGGTTTGTACGAACATTATTACCTTGGGAATTCTCAGTGGATTCTTAGAAGCATATTCGCATAGCTTTCCGATTTTCCTATCATTGAGCTCAGCAACCTGCAAAACACAGTAATCATCAAGTGAATCAAAAACTTTACTCTTTTCCATATTCTTCAGTTCAGCCAGGGGAGGGGAGACAGGAGAGGGCAAAAGGGTTAGAGGGCCTTCAGAGGTTCTAAATCATTGTTAAATCCAAACAACTAGTGCAATTTTGATCATATAGCACCCTCTAGTACAATTTCTAAACAAAAAGATAAATGTTTTTTCACATAAATCTGGACACAAACACTATATATCTATACGGTTTATCGGAAATCGTGTATCCAAATAGCACAATTGTATATAAATAGATCCCAAAACAGAGCCACGTGTAAGTTGTAGAGTCAATTCCCCCTTTTCCTCCAAAAAGGGTCATTATTATTATTATTTATTATATATTATTTATATAGAGAGGAGGAATCAAATTACACCAATAAGTTACACTAATTTTCAACCATTGATATTGATCTTTCTTTTTTTAAGAAGCTAAATTAGCCCATCCAAATTGGCACCGAAGAGAATCGAACCTGAGACCATGAAGAGGAGCACACTCCCAGGTCCCAAGCCAATACCACTAGGCCAACCCAAGTGGGTTCCATTGATATTGATCTCATCTAGGGTCATGATATTTTCACTTTAATGGTCACGTGATATGATACAAATCCAAAGAAACATCCATCAGAAATTTCTTCTTTTGAAACCCAATTAACTTGCACACTAATTTCTCTACTTTCTACACTTAAATTCATTGGCTATGCTTTCTGCACTAAAATTAATTTGTTCCCAGCCATAAACACAGAATCAATCTGTTACAAATTGACGAAGAATGGAATCTGCATCATCCATGAGGTGCAATTAAATATTTTCTATGTACAAACAATGATGATGAGTCGGTAATAACTACTTAGGGTCATAAATTAATCAACTATCTTACAAAGTCGTATATGAAGATGCATTGTCAATCAAAAGCTATTGGATGGCTTAGGGAGCAGGCGGTGATTTTTTTCCCATGGGGAGAAGAACAATCACGGATACAACACGCCGACTAAATGTAATTAGGTTTTAAAAGAGGAAGTTTCACGATGGGTTTGTTTGCATTTGTACAATATCACGTGATCATTAAAGTGAAAATGGCATGAGTCATTGTCAACGGCTGAAAAGAGTGTAATAATTAGTGTAACGTATTGGTGTAATTTCATCCCTCCTCTTGTATATATGTATAAACGCCAAAGCATTTCATTTTATTAAAAGCAAAAGGCAATAGTATTTGAAAATCCTAACAGACAAGCAACGTACATCCTTCGCGCCATACCACAAAATAGCATTACCAATAAGTGTTAGTAAAACACTAAACCAAGATACCATCCTTCAATGCATACATTCGCACATAATTTCAAACTCAACTTAAAATCCTAAGCTATCTGACACTATCAAACTCGCAAACACATCATATAGCGAAATGAGCATGAAATTATACCTTATGACGGGGTAAGATTTCAGCGATCAACTTCTTGTAACGTTTAACGGGTTGTCTTGATCTTGCACGCAACGAAGGACAAAAAATACAGAGGTTACCGCAGGCGGGAACAACCCGCCTGGACATAACCCCCATTTTCCTATAAATTCACAGACCCTCACCTGCAAAAACAATAATTTCACTTCCTCAAAATCACATCACAGTAATAATAATTAAACAACTTCAATTTCATACAAGTTCACAAACAGAGTAAAATTCAGCTGAATAAAGAACACAGGGTTTAATGAATCAATTATGTCATAATAAAAAATAAAAAAAACAATATACTTATGAATAGTTGATAGAGAGGAATGAATGTATGAAACTTACGAATTTGATAAATTGAAATTGTTGGAATAATTGAAATTGCACCACGCGTGTTCGATCGGGATCTAAACTATATAGTTGAAAATGAAGAATTGATGAAATAATAATGAGAATTAAGGTAAGATGAAGAGAAAATGAAATAGATTGGATAAGAAATGAAAGTATATAATAAAATGAAATGAAAATGAAGAAAAAAGAAAGAATACCGTGAAAAAATGGCGATGGGGTTAGAGTTAGAATGCGAAACTCTCCCCCAGCCATGATGACGTTAATGAAATTGAATACGGTTGAAAAGGTGAGTTTTTTAGTTTCATCACCAAATTACGTATGTCAGATAATGTAATATTAGCGATAAGTAAATTTACAACATCAAACTCATGTTAATATTAGTTAAAATTAAAAAGGAGTTAAAATTATTTATAAATACTTGTTAGGCATGATTTCATTAGATACATGATTAATTAATCACTTTATTAGTTTACCTTGTTATGGGATGGTAAGTGTTTAATTTAATTCTATTTTCACTTCTTAAAAAAATTAATTAAAAAGAAATCAAAGTATCCTGCTTGAACCGCGATTAGAATGTTGTGGCATTCTTAAAATGATTTTATTTTATTTTCATCTTAGTATATACTACTAATGGCAATACTATATACTCTATGTAGTCCTTATTATAAGAAATATTTGGTTTTTTAGATTTATTGTGTAAATGATGTATCTAGTCTATATTTATAACAAAATACATTAATTATATAACGAATCTAAAATGTCAATTGTTTCTTATAATAAGAACCGGAATGAGTATGAGATTAGATAAAATTATTTGATACTCCAGTTGGATGGGATGATATCAATGGTTTGATGGTGGGAGAAACAACGATGCAAAGACCATTGGCACCGCGAATTTTGGGTTGATTGGAATAATGGGTGGATTTATCTAGGTGTAACAAAAAAAAAGGTAAAGAAAGGTGGATTGCAAAGGAAGGAAACTTTTTATTAACGGAAAAAAAGTAGGAAACTTCCTTCTTTCTCTTTTTACTTTTTCATGAAAATAACATGTTTAAGGGAATTAATTCATGTTCGGAGATGAGATTTGCAGAGTCATAGTGGATTATTGCAATTTGGACAAAAATTATATTCTCTCTGTCCCATAATAAATGAACCATTTGCGGAAAAAAAAATTGATTCATTTCAGTTTTAAATACAATATTAATTATTTTTTTCTACTTATAACTATAATTAATATTACTTTCACCGCATTCAATTCAATATATTCTACCTTGCATTTATGGTAAAGAGGAATACACCAATACTTAACAAGGGCACTCAAAACCATTTTTATCTCTCTTTCACTTATACATTTTTTCTTAATATATGTAAAATTAGCAAAAGGCTCACTTAAAATGGGACGGATGGAGTACTTTGAAGATTTAATAAATGTGGCTTCTTGGAAAGGAAAAACCTATCATGTATGTCCTACGGGTTCTTTGACGCAGATTAGTCATTAAGCGGTGGTGGAAACTTCGTACCAATATCATGCTAACCAAAAAATAATGTGGCTTTTTGGATGAATGTTTTGTTAGCTTATTTGAAGGGTCGTCAAATTTATGATGGTATTCTTATTACAGATGAAGTAGGGGATGATGACAATAGATTGAAGAAAGAGCTTATTCTCTTAAAAAGAAGACTTATGATTTTGTTGAATACGTGGTGGTTGATTTTGAGAAGATTTGTGATTTTGTTGAATTAGTATTTAGATGATGTTATGTTTTGAAAGCGGTTTCCAATTAGGTGGAGGAAGTTGATTACGAAATATATCAATTCAGCGTCTACCCTTGTTCTCATTAATGGTAGACATATAGATGTATTAAAACTGAGCAGATGTTTGAGACAATGTTGTCTTCTCTTAACTTTTTTTTTTCTTCCTGATTTTAGCAAAAGGTCTTTGTTCATATGTTATCAGATTGGGTCAAATCATTAGTTTAGTATTTCTCATTGCATTTTTGCGGATGACACTTTGTTTTGAGGCAAAAAAATCTATTAAAATATAAGAACAATATAAGACTGTTTTTGTTGGTAGATGAGAATGTGTCACTTTTTTGGTTGGAAGAAATGCTAGATGTTCTTAATTGTAAAATTGAATTCATCCTTTTTACTTACACGCTAATCTTTCGATTGGCGACAATCCTTGTTCTACTTAAGTTTGTCTTGTTTTTTGTTTTAGTTTACTTTCTTTCCTTTTTTTTTTTATGACTTACAGGTATCATTCATAAAATAGTTTTTTATTTTTAATTCTTTCTCCTGGAGAGCGAGGAAGTGATAACGACTCATTAGGTTTACTAGGCTAGAATTTGTCTTGATTATAATAAGGATGTTCCAAGGTGAAGAGGATTTAAGAGTTTTATATTGATCCCTTTTATGTAAATAGTGGTGGAAGTTTGGTTGATTAGTTATGCCAAGACGACTTCTGGTATAGGGTGTTGTTACACAAGTATGGGTGTAAACTGAACCAACCCAGACCAAAATCACAAAAAAACCGCATTTGGTTTGGATGTATTCGGATCACTTTTTTACTTAGTTTGGATATGTTTGCTGTTTTTATTTTATCAACCAAATCAAACCCAAACTGAACCGCAACATAAGAAAAACGTTTATTGAACCTATGTCACATAGATCAATACGCATAGAAACTCGATGAAAACTTTTATAAAATGACATATTTTTTTCTCTCATTAAGTTTCTTCTTTACTTTTCATTTAAAAATGAAAACTTTTATAAAATGAAATTTTATAGAATGAGAAATCTTGGTCTTTTACATTTCTTACATAATAGGATTATTTTTTGTCCACATTTTAAATTTTGTCTATATTGTTTTGTGAAAATAAAATTGTTAAATGAAATTTAAAATATTGTCTGAAACATTGCTGAAAATATTTTTTGTTATAGCTTTTTAACTCGATTTTAATGTTGGTAACAAAAAAATTATAGTGTCTAGAAAAATTGCACTAATCGATTCAACTCAAATCGTGTTGGTTTGATTTGGTTCGAATTTTATTTTAAAAGACAACCAAATCAAACTGCAATTTCTCTTACGGGAACGGATGTTAGCCTAAAAAACAAACCAAACAGCGATCACCCCTCGTTTGAATCACGTTCAACGGACAATATCTATGTACTATTTTGATGATAACAAAACTAACAATTTATCTACTAAATATGTCTACAATCATAAGACAAATGAAATGAAATAATAAATAATATAGTAGTCATTTCAATGGAGACATATTGTCGAAAAGCTACAGCAGAATTTTACTGATCAGCACATTGTTAATTCTTTGATGAATAAAGAAAACAAATAACAATTACAGCAAGAAGTGTTTCTGTTCCATAATTTCCTTTATTCAGTGTGAATAATTGACATAAACAAAAAAATAAAAAATCAAATGGAAGGTAAATTATCAGCACCGGAAACATGAACACCAGCACGTTGAACAGAACGGAACAAAGGAGAAACCATGGTACGATAATGCAACGGACGAGATAACTCTTCGCTAGCATCGATTTGAACGCCGGTGATGCCGATTTCTCTGAGACGGAAAGCGAGTTTCTGACCAACACGAGAAGCGATTTTGGCGTCCCAGAAACGGTGTGATCTAGGGAAGCGATTGAGGACGGAGCGGTTGTGAGAGAGAAACTCTTGTTCGGAAGAGGAAGCCATGGCTATGATGGATGAGGTTGTGGGGTTTGTTACTTGGGCGGTGATTTTCCGGCAGGAGAGGATTAGTTGGAGTACGTGGTGGTGGTGGTTTTTGGATGTTGCCATTGTTGATGATGCATAGGACGATCGTTGTTTTGTCGTTTAGGACATTGTGGTTGATGCCTGCTGCTAGTTGCTTTGCTTTGTCAAACGTTGCGTTTTGGGGAAATAGTGGAAATTCATTTGTTTATTTATTTACTATTCAAAAATAATCCCAAAACACCCAATTAAAATGCTGATATTGAATACTTTCATTTAAGTTTGTATCTCATCTATAAACAAAATAAATGTTACAATAGTGAATACTCATTGTGATTTACGTTAATAAATAAAAAAGATCGAATGTAAATATTTGTCTAAATGTAATTGTGAGACGATGTGTTTTTTACACGAAAAATAAACGTATAAAATATTTGTCACATTGAAACCGTACATGCATTGGCATTTGCTTGCTTGATGATGATGGTGTTTTTGTTTTGACCAAGATCATGAGTTTCTCTCCTATGAGTTTGTATAGTAGTTGGGGAAGCACTTGTTTACTTTATGCATTGCAATAGATGTAAGATATGCAGTTTGACAACAACGATTTTGTGGTAGATTCCAAAACAACAATAGATGTTTTTCACACTAGACTGATAAATGTTACAAAAATCGGTCATGTTATTATAGCTTGCAAGAATATCTTCTCAATTCATTTTCCGAACACTCGATGGAGTTTAATCAACAATAAGCAAAGATGGTTGCTCATGTTTTAGCTAACGAGGTCACTTTATCGACGAGTCCCAATGTCTATATACCCCATCATATTGAAACTCTTCTTATTGATGATATGTTATAACCATCTTTCTTTTTCTTTTTTAAAAAAAAAATAAATGCCTATATTTGTTTCACATTCATCAGCTTTTGGCCAAAATTAAGTTGTTATCTTTTTGGTGGCTAAAGGTAAAATATCCCAATGTTGATTTCCTACTGGTTTTGTCCATTTTCTTGTCTTTGAATTGGTTAAACATTTTTTTTTGTGTGTTTTGGTTAGTTAAAAGTGTGTTCTTAAACTTTTTTTTTTTTGAACTTGGTTGTTCTTTTATGATACACCTTGTGCAAGAAAGAACGAGTTTTTGTTAATATATCTTACTTTTTTGGGGACAAAAATTTGTTAACAAAATTGAAAGAGATTAAAAATGATTTTTTTAATAAATCGATGTACCGCAATTGATTTTTTAATTAAATATGTTTTTGGTCCTTATAAATATGTCAACTATTTGATTTAGTCCCTTTAAAAAATTTCTCCAACTTTTAGTCCCCAAAAATTTTTCATCTTCACTTTTGATCTCTCATTTAAAGTAAAATAAAATTTTACAGAAAAATCTATCATAATATAAGAATCTCTCCAAAAGAAAAACATGAATTAAATATAATTTTTTATTTTTTGTGGTTAAATATTCATATTTAATTTATGTTGTTAAAAAGTCTAATTTTATGGGGAAATTTTTACAATATTCTACACATTTCTCAACAATTTCATTAAAAAATACAAAATTAGACTTAAAAAATAGAGAGCAAAAGTAGTAAATGAAAATTTGATAGAGACTAAAGTTAAAGGAAAATTTTAGATGAACTAAAATGAAAAATTTGTTTATTTATAGAAGAAATAAAAAAACATATTTAATGCTTGATTTTATTTTTTTTATCTTGTTTTGATAGCATAGTGACATAGTAGTGTTGCTGGGTTTGTCTACTTCCAGCTAAAACCCCCATTCAGTTGCACAAACGGTCACCTGAGCTTCTACACTTGATCGTATTCGTAATTAATAACAAACAAAGGGTTCATCAACTTTATCTTTTCCCTCTCAACTTTCTGAACTCAATTGAAATGAGCCATAGAGCATTCTTTGTTGAAAGGGAAAAAATCAATAGTGCAACTAAGTTTTAACTTGCTTGCAGGTTCTTCTTCTATTATTCGCTTTGTTTAATTCTGGTTCATAATCTTCAAGCTTGATAGGTAAACCATCTTCTTCTTCCATTTCAGAATTAATTTGTTTCTGTCTTTATTTTTGGCCCAAAAATATATAATTGAACTCATCAAGATTCTGATTTTTGTTACTATCTCATTTTTATGTACTACTACTATAAGTTTTCATTAAATGCTATTTGTATCCGATAATATTCACCCAACAATTTTGATTAAGTTCTCATTAATCTGTTTCTTTAATGCCAAATGTTAGTAATTAGTTGTTAGAAACTTCGAATATTATTTACTCTTTCTTTCAGGTTTGAGCTGAGTAGAAAAATAACACTCCAGCCTCCAGGTTATGCAATCAATTTACCGCATAGTTTAAAAGACTTGTGATGTTGTATGGAAGTGAGTATTAGGCTGCAAATGGAAGTAAATTTGTTGTTGCAAAATTGAGAATATTACAATGAGTGATTGAAAGTGCAGACAGAACAAAATAGTATTACGAAGTGATGCATTAGCAAGAAAATTAGGATAGTATTTATTGCGGAAAATATGATAGAATTTCGCCGTAAGTAATCTGGGCATGTGTCGAGATTGGAGAATATACGTAGAAGCTTCGATAGGGAGAGTAGATCAAATGTAGAATCTCACAATTGATAGAGGTTCAATTAGTCCAACAAGCTGTGGTAGTGTTGGCTTTAGTTCATTCTCTATCCACACGTGACATGTTGAACCAATGAGGGGTCCATGCTATCCTACTCAACTTTATCTTGAGCTTTGGGTAATTCTCCTACACCTCAAGGCCTCTGATTTAGAGATCCAACACCTGGGTGAGTGCCAACAAAACTCTGCAGCTCAACCTGCTCCACCGCTAGCGGAATCGGATAGTAATTCCATTGTCAAAACCATATTCCAAACCTTTCCATCTATTTCGATCATTCTTTGATATCCCTTTGACTCCTTCTGACCACCCAAATAGGCTGGATTGTGGAATATGTGGTGCCACCTGTGATAGACAGGACTCTATAAAGCATTTGCTGAAAGTAATTATGCATCTATGTTCGTATTCTCGCCTATCGGTCAATTAACTCCTTCACCACAGCTTCTAGATAAGACACGTGAACAGCCATGACAGTGTTTCAGACAGCTCCGCGCTTAGGCAGACACTCTCCAACAATAGTATTTGGCACGCTGAACCATTATCATAGACTTAAGGTGGAAAAGCATGCTAGTGATTGTATTTGTAATTGAATAGGAAAGAATTTTTGTTGGGATACACTAGTCGATCAACTGGACCCTTAACCTTCGCCTATCAGAAAACATCTGATTCTGTTGGTTTTGTATTATCTTCGACATATTAGATTTGGGTGTATTTAATTTTTTATTCTTTTTTGGTTGAACATTATTTATTAATGTTCATGATTATCATGGGAACCATTTAGAATATATGAATATCTTTTTGCTAATAGCTTATGGATATGATGATTGGACTTTTGACATCCATTTATTGCTATTCATAATGTGAGGCACAGTTGATCATAAATATTTATATTTCCAAACAAGGAGATTAACAAAAGAAATAGGAAAATAAAAAAGAGCAACAAAAAAAAAACTGTTTAAATTCGAAACGTGAAGCTTTTTCAGCTGTTAGTAATTACGGGTTTTGTCAATGATCAAATTTTCCTTACGTTTTTTGATGAACTGTAAAGGATAATCTGCTTATTTGCGTGTGTACTTCTGCTATAATAGGATGATGGATCACCAATCTGGTCAGGGATTTGATTCAGATGGTAGTGACTTTGATGTGCTAGCAGAAATCAGTGAGAAAGTAGACGACGAGTTTACAAACAATTTAGAATTGTGTACAGGCAAAGATGAAAAGTTTGTCGAACAACCTGTAGCAGATTCGGACACATTAGAACCATTCATAGGCATGCCGTTCAACTCAAGGGAGGAAGCCAGAGAATTCTACAATGGCTATGGTAGGAGGATAGGATTTACAGTACGGATACACCATAACCGCCGTTCGCGAGTAAATAATGAGCTTATCGGTCAAGATTTTGTCTGCTCAAAAGAAGGTTTTCGTGCAAAAAAGTATGTGCACAGAAAAGATAGAGTGCTCCCTCCTCCACCGGCCACCCGAGAAGGTTGTCAAGCCATGGTAAGGTTGGCTTTACGGGATGAAGGGAAGTGGGTTGTCACCAAATTTGTGAAGGAACATACACATAAACTGATGAGTCCTAGTGAAGTTCCGTGGCGAGGATCCGGGAAGCACTTGGTTAGTGAGGTATGTTTCTCCAATAGTGCACTTTATAGTTTAAACTAACAGTTTAAGTATACCTGATCAAACTGGGCCAGATTATAAAAGTGAGACTGGCTAATGCATTATACCTCTTCTCCTGCTGCTGATATTAGATTGACATTAGTATCAGTGGGATTGAACTACATTGAACATGATGAACTCGAATAGCAAAATACAGATTCTCATGGAGCTTTTAGAATACCTTATCTATGGTTCCAAACCGTCACTCACACTTTTCCCGCCTTTACATGATGAACTCGAATATCAAAATACAGATTCTCATGGAGCTTTTAGAATACCTTATCTCTGGGTTCCAAACCTTCACCCACTCTTTTTCAGCCTCACTTTCCACACACCCTTTTCTAAGTCCCTCACTGATCCAACAAAATCCCTTTCCCTTCCATCTGCATCACCTCATTAGGAAGTTAGTTATCTGAAGTCACAATGTGTCACATGTTGCCATGTCTTAAATTCTCTTGCTATTTTCCACCTAATATAGAATGAAGGCCTATCAATATTACACCAAGAATATACATAATATAGTCAATTATAGCCTGAAAAGCTACCTCTAGTCCTCCACCCCCCAAAAAAAATCTCAAAGAGGAATGTATTAACTCTTTTAGGGCATTAAAAGTCCTATCTCAATCGGTTACATACAGATGTTGCATTAGGATATTTTGATTTGTGCATTGTTAAGTTCATTGTTAGGATAGAATGTACATGTTCTGTTTGTTCCTTTTTTCTACCTCAAACTTGTCTTGTTGATTTGTGTCACAGGATGAGAAAGACAGGAGAATCCGCGAGCTATCACTTGAGTTGCACAACGAAAGGCAAAAGTACAAAAGACGTTGTGCAGCATATGAAGAACAGTTAAATATGATTCTTAACGATTTGGAAAAGCACACAGAACACATCTCTAAAAAGGTTGCCGATGTAGTCCGAAATATAAGAGAGATCGAGGAAGAAAAATCAGATGGCAGGTAATTGATGCCAGTACATTCCATTGTTGCCAGACATTCTGGTGAGATACTTAGTCCTGTTCGCAATTTGAAGTTTCAAATGTAATTATATCAACATTTGGCTTGAAGTTGTGTAGTGGTCATATGAAAACTTCAGGCAGCATATAGTTTACTGGGAAATTCATTTTCTGGTGTGTAAAGTTTTAACTTTACATGTTGTTCTTGTTGAAAACGGTCTCCCTTGTGAGTAACCATAGCTGCTGCCTGCTGTATTCTTGCATTAATTGTAATCGAATTTTCCCAGCTGCACATTTTGATTTATCACCAATACAGCAAGTGAATGAGCATTTACCTTTTTCAAGTTGATTGGAATAGGATTATGGTTGATAACCTGATACCTGTTACCACAAGGACTAAAGTCTCTGCTTACATTTTGAATGATTACTATACTAATATAGCAGTCAATTCATATACCTTTTTACTATAGTGGAAGAAACAATTACCTTCTAGAAAAATTACTGTACCATTTTTCAATTTCAACTATAGGCCAAATTTATCTCTCTAAAATTTTATCATAAACATTGGGAAAAACTACCCAGGCCTAAGATTTCAACATTTATAATTTATACTTTTGCAACTAGCTGTCTGAGATTCCAAATTGACGCCATTATTACCTTATTTTATGGTATGATATACTTAAGACAGACAATGAATGAACATGAGGGTTTCGGCATTATTGTTTATATCAAAATTGAGTTGACAATATTGAGTTGAGATTCTCAGTATTTCTCAAATCTATTTAGGGGAGAGATAGACACTATGAAAGTTTGATGTTTCGAACCTATTTCTCAATTTCTTACTGATAAAAGTACTCTTTTTGTTCCCTCTTTTGTAAGTTTCCTACTATAAGGTTCCTCTTTGTTGTGATTGATAAATTAAAGTCATGTCAATTTCAAGTGAATTTGTCAAGGGAGAATTTATTAACATGATACTGTTACAAAATAAGTCCAATAAAAGGGAAGGTAAAATTTGAAGAAAAATATTCTTAAAACAGAAGTTTACATTACATATTAAAACAGAATCAAGCAAGCCCCAATACCTAGGGAAAAAGAAAGAAAACACACTTTTTTTGTCACAATGGTTGTGTCCTCCATTGCAATTACCTTCCTCCCCCTTCAAAACATCCATCAGTACCTGGGCAGAACTAAGTCTTGTCAAGCCAGTTAACCTACTCAGATTCATTGCACTGAGCCAATCTAAGATGTTGGATAGAGATTCCACGACTTCGACAAATCGATAACTTGAAATCGATAACAGCTAGCCATGCATTTCCATACTAACCACCCAAACAACTTGGGATTGGAAAAAAATAAGAACAAAACGAAAGCCAAAGAAGAAAAAAAATGCCTAGTACAAAACACATAGATTCAAGACATGAATCTGAATCCTAAAACACTTATTATTTACAACGTGGGAATAGAAATCAACGTTGAAACCCCAACTCAAGAGGCAAAGAACAAGAGTTAACTAACTGAGAGCAGTGAATCCACCACCTTTCATCATTTGCTTAAACTCCTTATAATCAACCAAACCATTTCCATCAACATCAACACTCCCTATCATCTTCTTACAATCTTCAACTGTTCTTCCTTGTTTCAATCCCAACGAAACCAAAACCGATCTCAACTCATCAACGCTAATGAATCCATCACCGTTCTGATCAAACACGTTGAATGCTTCCCTCATATCTTCTTCCTCCTCTTCATCACGTTCACTCATAATTGACTCATACAACTCTCTAAATTCCTCAATGTCTACACACCCGTCTCGGTTCACATCAATCTTCTCGATCATTTGACTTAGCTCTTTGTCAGGGATGAAGATTCCTAAATTCTCCAAGGAATCATTCAACTCTTTCTTTGTTATTCGGCCGTCGTCGTTGCGGTCAAACATTTGGAAAACACGTTTGAGCTCATTTGGATCCATTGTTATTGCCTTGGTAAAAACAAGACCTCTTTTTGACGTGGAAGTAGTATTTGTGGTTTGGGTGAGATTGGTTAAGGTTTGATGAGTGAACCAAGAATGAGGAAAGAAGGTTATAAGTTTCTTGGGAACAAGACTAATGAGAAATGAATTGACAACGTTGTATAAAAGGAAAATTCTAAGCAAAATAGTTGGCATTTCTAACAAGGAAGCGAGTAATTTGTATTGTTTATGACTTATGTTGCTGTTGGTGTTGGTTTTTTTCTTTATTATAAAGGCAAAGACATTAAAGTTGTAACGACTAGAAGTAGTAGTAACAAGAAAGTATTGGTTCTTTCTTTTGTTGTGGGGTTTTTAAGATTGAATTGATGCTCTTTATTGTCTCTGATTTAAGGTGGTGGGGTTCATCAATTTTTCACGCGTATTTGAGTTGAGGTGGTTAACCTTTTTAAAACTAATTTTGTAGGACATTATTGATCATTAGACTTGGTTGTACAATAACGCGTTTACATAAATTATTGGGTCGCAGGTACTTGTTTCCCTTTGTTTAATGTGCCCGTGTGTCTCACTTCTATAGGGTTGGTTGGTTGCATGTGTTTGTCTACATGTTACTAGTATTGATTGTTTATCTAAGCAGAGAAAGATATCTCAGACGACTATAGAAACTAATCTTTTAAGAGTCGATTTGTAAAAAAATTAAAAGATTGGTATCTGATCTAAAAAACTAATTAGCTTAGATGATCAATCTCACCGTCTACTAGTAGACTCTAATCAATCTCACCATCTACTAGTAGACTCTAATTAAAGTTAGAGAAAACGATTTTGGTGCAGTATAATTTGTAGAACTAACTAGTGATGTGGTTGTACTTAAGTCCATGAATAATGGATGAGTGAGTAGTAGTCTATTGTACCGTGGAGTAGAAGATAATTAGAAGAATTACTCTCTCCCAACTAATCTCTGCCTTGACCCGCCCAAGTCTGAAGGTCTACTCTTTTCTTTCTTTTTTTGATATAAGAAAGGGTCTACTCTTAATTTTTAGTATTTTTATTTTGAGTAATTATTCCACACAAATTATTTTGACTAATTCTTGTTGTTTGTTATATTATTTTTTTTGTTGATAAAATGTTATATTTCTCTTTTATGAAGGGTTATTAGAACAGTTGGTATACTTTTTTTAACACAATATATTTTGTGTTGAGGTTGACCTGAATAATACTATGGTTTTTTTATTATCAGATGGATGATAATGATATGATTATACCAATGTAGAGAAATGAGTATTATTACGAGTATAAAAAAACATTGGTGGCTTTTTGTGTGACCGTATATTTAGGTGAACATTTTTTTGACCGTTGATGACGGATCTAAACGTTGGAGAGTGGAACCCGCAACTGAAAAAGGGTAGGCAGAGGCCGGCAATTATAACATGCACTGTTCATTGACTCTAGACACTTTCGAAAGTTTAGATTTCCTCAACGGTTGTTTTAGTTTGCGCGTCTTACCTTCTCCTGCTAACACGTGGCATCTATTTGCGCATGACTTCTTTCGGAATAGCACGTGGGTGACATTGTGGTTACCGAAATTGTACCACAATATCACAGGTGGTTTTCTTCTATCTTTCACAATTTTTTTCGTTTTTTTTATATATTTGTGACATTGTGGTTAGTTAATTTCACCAATATCATCAACCACATGTTATCCCTTCTTTCTTCGCTTGATGGAATTGGATTGGGACGTCAAAGTTTGTAGCACTTATCGTGAAGCCATCTCGTGTAGATGGTTTAGTAGCTTTGAAGTGTGATCAGGGCTGCCCCATAGCCCGTCGAGGTTGGACTATGTCACCGGGCCTCAAAATTTTTGGGCCCAAAATATATATTTTTTTATTCAAGGCGCTAATATTATACATATATACGATTAAAGCGAACAAATTTCAATTCGATTACTATGCTTTGATGGCGCGGCATCATATGTTCAGGAGTATGGTCTCAAAAAAAATATATTCAGGAGTATGGTCATGGGTTTGAGCCTCACCAGAGTGATTTTTTCAATTTTTTATAGTGCCTTATTTAATGTTTTTTGGGCCTAAAATTTAAATTATTTTACATCCCTTTAAAGACTATAATCGGGCCTACAAATTTGTTAAGACGGCCCTGAGTGTGATAGTAGTTGATCATTTATAAGCGACCAACCATCATCTCAAATTAATCATTTGTTTTTTGTTGATTCTTTGGATGGACTGTATATCTCAAATTAGTAAACGTGTAGTTTTCTTTCTAGACTTTGACCTTCTTTGTTTCCAAAAAATGTATACTCTTAATGTCACAAAGAGTATCATTTTAACAACTAAAAACTCTTTTGCATAGTTGATTTCGTTTATCAAAAAGATAAAATTGATTCTATATTTATAGAATTACTTTTGAGATGTTGAAATACTCTCATGTATAATTAATTTTGATGTGACAATTTTTTGGGGTACAATATGAATTAATTTGTTGTTTAACTCTCTTTTAATGTGTTCTAATATAAATCAGTTTATTGTGTGTTTAGTTATGTGCTAATAAAAATTAATTTTAAATGAATTGATTCTGACTAAAAGTGAGTTGAAGGTAAAATAATTTATGTTTAAAATAATTGATTTTTATTAATTCTAAAAAACTATAACTTTAATTTATAAATTTTATTTTATTTTTTATATGGAATAAATAATTGTATCACTTTTGCTCAAAAAAATAATTGTATCACTTTGCCTAAACATAATTATCATCACTCATGAGACCGATGAAACATTTATTCGTGTAAGTCCCACTATAGTACTACCTCATTAGGTGGCTTCAAAATGCGGTTCATTATGTTTCTCCAACTCCACAAAATGATGTTTTTCTTTTCTTCTTCTTGCGACATGCATGCTGAATGTTACCCGTACTTATGTCACCAATGCCAAACTGGCAAACTTAGTCAAGTAAATTGCTTTTATTTCACCCAAATTTTCTCAAGATTGTGTTTGATTTTTTGTGAAAAGAAAATTGCACTTATTATCGATAAATTATTGTGCGATGGTGGGAGTATTTTGTAAAACAATCAGAGATTCTGAGATCGAGTCCAGTTCTAAGAATGCAGCACTGTTAGATCTTTTAGATACTAGTACCATACATACAGGGTCAACCAACATGGAAATCTAATTGGTTTTCTTATTATAGATGCCTAAAGAATATCCCCACCTTGCTATAGTAGACAGCAATGTGGATATTCATATGTGCTATAGTATAAAATTACACTGCGCGTTTTGAGTTTTTCTTTGCCACTAGGTTGCTCCCAGACAAGAAACAACTTTGGTCATAACAATGAGATATAATTAAATTAAATTACTATACCAGACTGTATTAGGGAACATATCTTGTCTCTAGTTCCACCATCCACTTATTAATGACACTATCATGGTGAACTGGACTTAATAGGGTGTTAATGTGCTCTCTATTATAAAATGAATGTAATTTTTTATAAAATTCTAATTGGAACGGATGGAATATCATTATTTTTGTTATTAAAAATAAAAATGGTATTTTGTGTTGTCTTATTTTCCTACACCCATGGAAGACTTGACACTTGACTTTGTTTGAAAAACAGATGGGGGAAGGGAAAATAAAAGTATATTATAAAAGGGGTTTTTAGTTGTTTGGTATGATGGTAAATATGAGAAAAGAAGTTTATTAGTTCTAACTCAACTAATAAAATATTGAAATTGTTAAGCTGGACGTTGTGATTGAGATTCGAAACTCGGTTCTTTCATTTATGTTTATGAGTTTTCAATGATCATTATCATTTGATATATTGACAACAAAAATATGCAAAAAGAAAGTTAAAATTCCACTTCTTATTTGAATTTGTATATAATGTATAAAGAATAAAAGAAACCGATGGCATTTAGCTAGAATTCTCATGACCAGAGTACACAACGGAATAATCAATACTAATTTTTTAAGAGGAAATAATCAAAATAGCCTTGTTACACGAATATCATGTGAACACTTACGTGTTGCTTTTATAAAAATATATATAAAAAAAGACAAACTTTTAACTCTAACTTAACGGAAAATAGAGAGGGTAATGGTGCAATTAAAGCAAATAATACACGGTCGTGAAAAATCACGAAGTTGCAATTCTCATTGGTGACATTGTTTCCATCTCTCTTTTAATCAATCACTCTCTCTCATCTAAATAATTTATTTTAATTATTCATTCATCATTCTTCCTCATCTAAAATACACCAATGTCACTAAAAACTATGCCACCCAAGTGGAACCCCTTGAAAATGACCTTCAATACCTCCAACTGTAGTTAACAATAATTCGCTGTTTAATTTTTCTCTTTGGAGCGAACGGCAGTTAACTACCGTTAGAGATATTTTGATCATTTTCAGGTGTGTGATAGCAAATCTTTTAGTGTAAACAACAATTTTCATGTAAGTTTTGCAGTTTGGGCCCATTTTGTGAGAAGGTATGTTGTATGGAGCTTTTTTTTCTTTGAATTTTGCTATCTAGGCTTCCATTGTTTGCTACCAGGCACCCTAAACTGATGAAAATATCATAGTGGTAGTTAACTATCTAAAAAGTGATTAGACCGATCTAAAAAGTTCTAAACAATACTTAACTGCTCTTTTGTGGGCGAAAAACTGTTAATTGTCGCTCAACCAACGATAATTTGACTTTTGAGCAATTAGATGCTCAAGAACAACCTTCTTTTTCTATTACTTTTGTTCTATGTTAAAAAGAGGATATTTCTAGCATTTCCTTTGTCATATAGTCTATTTTGTAATCGACTTTTAAAAATAAGTACCACATACCTTATACCTATTGGAAGCTGGTGTAAAAAAAATTCTCACACAACCAAACATTGAAAATAAAACTCCCATTTTTCTCTCACTTTATCTCCTTTTTCAAATCTCTCGTCTCACTTCTTTAAGTACCGAACAAACTATAAAAATTTGTTGGGGATAAACGAAAATGCAAAGAAAGATAGGAGATAAAATACAAGTATCAAAACATTTACCATTGTTTCGTTAAAAAAATACATTTTCCATTGTGTATGGGTAAGAAAATCAAAAGAAGAATAAAATAGGTACAACTCAGTTGTAATTTGTAATTAAAGTCCTCTTCATCCCCTTTGTTTTATTTTATTTTGAGTATCTATGAATTTGCAGAAAATATTAAAAGAACTTTTATATGAAACTCCAAATTTCATGGCACCGTCACATCACATATTTTAAGTCCAAACTATGCGTGTTTTTATGGCTTAGCTTTATTACCACAATGCGTAAAATACAAAAGCTTTATTTTCACAAAGGACAAAAATAAAAATTGAGAAAACGAAAAAATTTCGACGCCTGAGAGATTCGAACTCTCGCGGGGAAACCCCATGTACTTAGCAGGCACACGCCTTAACCACTCGGCCAAAGCGTCGATTTGATTTATGATTCCCGCGAATACTTATATATACCAATTTATTAATCGAGTTCAATCTCTTTACAATTGGATTTTATTTCTCTTGTATCCATGTTTATTTATACATAAATCACAAAAATATTTGTTGAATTTAGCACATTTCCTTCTTTGTAGTTGAAAGAGGACGAAAGTCAACATATATAGACAACAGTCACAAGTTTGATGAAGAAGATGTTACTGAAACAAAACTACCCATAAACAAATATGTAAGTTTTTTTTTATTTTAAAAGCAACAATAAATTTATTAGAAAGGAATGAGAAAAGTACAATTAGTACTTGACCCTTCAAATGGGGAAAAGTACAAGGGATACTCAATCCACCAAGAGACAAAAACCACTTCCTAATAAAGAAGACAAATGAAATTTTGAAAACCATCTTCAAGAAGTGACTTTAATATCATTTACTAAATCTTCTATTAAAACTTTCTTATTTGCAAAAATTCTACCGTTTCTAGCCTCCAAAATCTTCCACAGCCGAAAAGCACTACACATGTTCCCACCCATTCGAAAATTTGGTACAAAATCAAACTTGAGAACTTGCATATACAAAATAAATGGTCATCCACCTATAAGGTACTCGGACACTAAACACAAGCCGCTACCAAACCATCATTAATGATTCTCTTTTTAAATATTTCCTCTTGTTGAAAGTGTTCCAGGAAAATGTTGCCAACCAATAGTTTAAACTTTAGGCGTAGCAAAACTCTTCCAATTAGTTTTCAAACCCCTTCGAGTTGCCGTAGTTAAAATACACTATGGTAAGAACTTTTTGTCAAAAGACATATATAGCGAATTAATCGAAAAAATTTCAGAATAGTCATGCACCCGAACCAACGACAATCCTCAAAGCCAATTAAAAACTCCTCAATCCTGCCCATAACTCTTGGAATAAATATTTTTTTCTCATTTAAAGAAATTCCTCTACCACTTGAAATCCCAACTCCGTGACCCTTCTCCCATGGATCTCATCTCGCTAATGCTATAAGGTTTTTGGACGGACAAGAAAAATAATATTAGGAAGGCTTATTTAAGAGAATCTACAATACTAAAAGTGAAATTGGGTTCATTATTCCATTTTTATGGGTCCTATAATGCCACATGAGATTTATGTACAACTTCACATTTTTACTCTAATGACATAAATCAACATAAAACTCTTTTTTTACTTTTAAGTGGGTTCTATCTCCACTTTGTCTCTCTTCTCCGCTTTCATGAAAGGTGTGTGTCAGATAAAGTAACTTTCTCATATAGATAAAACTGTTCTTGCTGCACAACCGTTCTACACGCTAACAACCACATAAGAGATGTTCAATGCTTAATACAAAACCAATTTTATTCTTGTATGTTAAGAACCAAACACTAAAGTTGCTCTAAGCGACGTGTTCAACAACCAAACATCATCCCAAAAGGAGGTATGATCGCCATTGCCAGTGTTTTTCTTCACTAGCTTGGAGAACCAAATTTGATCTTCCCATCTCATCTACCCAAGTTCGCATAAGTCTTTCCACCAAATAGAAACATTTTTGTGAAAAGTTTGAGAAAAAGGGTCATGAAGTTGGGATATAACACTTTTTCTATAAGATTGTTAATATAACACTTTTCTATAACAAAAAATTGCGATGCAAGACGACTTATAATTCATGCAAATCTGTCACCTGGCAAATAAGGCAAAACAAATTCACGCACTATTATATAATAATATCTCCACATCTCCATATGAAGAAATTTGTCTATTTATTTGCTTTTTATTCATATAACTTTAGCTGTCCTCTAAAAAAAATAGTAGTATTAGTATAGCACAACAAGTGTAATGTAGAAAGTGTTTGCCAGATGTAAAGATGATCTTAACATTAGACCCCGACACACCATAACATCAAAATTCATCACGGGCAAGATAGCTAACTAACGAGCGGAAATGGTGAGACCAAAAATAAAATAATAAAATTTATGTCTTTCTTTTAACTAATAAAAAGGAGTAAACACATCATGAACTTCATCACTAGGAAGAAAAAAAACAGCCAATTTCCTGGCTAAAAGAAGAGGAAAACGCTTGGGGATGGGTCTACATGGGCTCTTGAAGATAGGTTTGGATGAATTCAATAGAAAACTGCATGACCAAATCAATTCAAACCAAAATCGTAAAAAAACATGTTTGGTTTAGATGAATTCATGTCATTTTTATATTCAACTGTGCAGTTCGGCTTGATTTGCGATTTTTATTTCAATAACCAAACCAAACCTCAACATAAAAGACCCAACACTCAATATGTTTCTTATTTTGATGTAATGCAGCATGCTAATGGTAAAATCAGTAATTTATACATAATATGTACTCTTATTTTATTTTGATCTAACACAACATGTTAATGGTGACCGTAATTTATACATAATATATACTCTTATTTTATTTTGATCTAACACAACATGATAATGGTGACCGAAACTTGATTTGTTTTTAGTTGTGTTTTTCTTTATCAATTTATAGGATGACAAAATTACAAGTTAGAAATTTTGTTAGTTTTTAGTAAACTTGTTAAATATTAAACGTGGAAAAAATCAGTGACGTTTTACAATATGGAAAAATTAATTATATCAATGTAAAACTAGTATCAAATCACTACAATTCTCACATAGGAAATTGTATGTAACTTGTCATGTTCCCTTAGTGGAACATGAAACATAAACATTAGTAATACTTTCAATTGCGTATTTCTCGTAACAAATCGAACCAATCCAAACTACAATGGTTTTGTTTGGTTAAGTTTTGTTTTAAAAGCCAACCAAACTCAACCACATACTTTTTTCTCTTGCAATTTAGATGACTTTTAGACTCAAAGTTGAACCAAACCGCATCGTAAACACCCTTGTGTTGGATCACAAGTCATCACATTACTCCATCAACTAACAACTTAGGGTGCAATTGTTCTGGATTGGGTTAAGCCCAACCCACTCACAATCCGGTCAGTAGCTCCATAATGAATTACAATAAGGATTTACCTTAGAGTCACACTGTAGTGAGGTCGTCGATCAAATGAAGGTCATCTAATCCTGGCTAATTCATGATTTGTGACATTTGTCTTCTAAGACAACTATCCAATTAGGGTTTTGAGTCCTAAAACCCTAACCCTCCTGCTATAAAGCTTAACTCACAGTTAAGGCTCGTGTGCATTATTCCTAACCATTAATCTCACCCCATGTGCTTACTTACTAGATCGTCACACTGTTTTCATGTACACCACCTCCGTTGTGGAGCTATCAGCCAATCACCGTCACTTTTAGCATTTGCTTAGCTCTCAGGTCGTATTTCTTAGGTTCGGTAAGGTCCAATAATGTTAAAAGAAACTTAAACAACTAACTAAATATACGGTATTACTTTGTTTCACTATTTCAAAGTTGCTCATGTGAAGCCCGGATATGAGATACGGTACGGATACGATACTGCACCGATACGAAAAAATTTCAAAAATCAAGATACGATACGGCTGAGATATGTTAATAAAAAAATTTATATAATTAAATGTACAATATAATTATAACATTTTTTTAATATGCAAATATATTAACAAACAAAAGAAACCAGTCATAGGCTCGTAGCACATCAACATAAATATAAATAATATTGACGATTAAGAGAGTGATGATTAGTCAATTACATACACAATATATCCCAAAAAGAGCACCATCACTGCTATACTATATCCAAAAGGAACATTGTTAATGTTATACTATATCGATCCAAAAAAGAACACATCAGTACTCAAGAGTTAAGTTATTTTAGTTAACATTAATTGAGAAATATCAGAGCAGGTATCGGTGCAGGATAATTATCAGATACTCTCCTGGCACGTATTGGGAAGTATCAGATAATTATTTTTTTAAAAAATAAAATTTATTCTTCAAATACTCTCATGATACGTATCAGAAAGTATCGGGCAGGTATCAGTGTAGGATACGCAGGAGACGCCATCCATTTTAAAGTATCGGGACTTCACAACTCAATAGACTCTAAAAACATTTAAATGAATTATTTCAGTTTTTATTTAGTTTAATATTTGAATTCAGTCATAAAACATAACAACAATGTTTTTTTTTTTAAAGATCAACAATGTTAAATGCGGATATCTATTCCACCTAGAATTTGAATTTTGACTCCCCGTTAGAATTCATTTTTTAATAAATAAATAAATAAATAAATATGTACTCCCTCCGCCCTGAAATATAAGAAAAAAAAACTCATTTTCTTTGTCCCAAAATATAAGCAAAAAAGACAAACTTTAATTCTATTAAATCTTGTTTTTTTTTTAAAATCATCTTTTCCAATAAAAACGTTTGCTTCTTTTCATGAAATTAAATGCAAATTACATTTAATTTTCCCTCTCTTTCATTTTTTCTATAACCAATAGTCAATGAAAATTGTTTTTACATCTTCCCATGAAACTTATTCCAAAGAAAACACAAAACTATGCTACAAATTCTTATGCTTTAGTTTTCTTAATAAGTGTGATTTTTATTTTTTTTCTTATAATTTGAGACGGTTGGAGTATACGAGAACCTTTATATACCAATCACTTAACATAATCTAAATAGAGTAAAGAAAAGTAAAGGAAACGTCAAATGTTTGATAAAGACCAAAGATCTACTTATAAGTTGTTGTTGTTAAGAAGATCTACTTATAAGTTATAGCCAATGCTTAATTCGACTATACTGTATAATTAAGAAGAAAAAACTCTACTAAAATGAGTTGTTTATTGCCATAATCTAATCTTTTTGGCTAATGATGAGAGTGACAGTTTTTGTGGTAGCACAATCTTAAATAAGGCAGTAACTACTAACTACTGTGCCAATAGCTTGATTAAGTTTTTTTTCCCTAAAAAGGATCACTTGATTAAGTTGGAGCTAAGGAAAATGACATTGTTGTTATTTTTATAGATAACATTTTATTAGCTGATGCAACATATATGCACTTCATTTGGACGGACTTAATTTCTCTTGTAATTTTTATTTGCTAAGCTGCTGCTTTTTTTTTAAACAAAAATAAACGATATTCATTCAAATTGATAGAGTACATCGATACAATACAAATCCGCTAAAAACAAAAAAGATGAATTTGTGTACAAACTCACAACATCCATGTTAATCGCATAAAACGGCAAAGTACCTATGCCTACAAATATGACTAATATGACTATATTCATGTCTCCGGAATACTCATGTCTCCGGATCTGCAACGTTGACGACGCCAAAGTCATTGTCATTGATCGGATCTGCCCTTGCTCAAAGCTAATCTTTCAACCTAAATCAAGTAAACACCGCACTAAGACGAGAAATCAAAAACACACAGCACAAAGACGGGAAATCAAAACAAACATAATCGTTCAAAGACGACAAAATCACAGAAACAAACGAAAGAAAACAAAAAATATGTGAAATCACTTATTCAATTAGGATAGAAGGAAAAACAATTCAGAGGGGTGATTTTTGGGTCAAAATTTTTGGTTCAAATAGGTTATTTTTAGGTCAAAATTGACCCTAAATCACCCCTCTGAAAAAGAAGAAGAAGAAAAGGGTGACGGCTAAGGTTTGAGAAGGAGAGAAGAGAGAGAGGAAGAAAAATATTTGCTAAGCTTGTATTTTACCAACATTTGATCATATGTAGAAATGGAGCGACTTTTTTATAGGCACAACCTTAAGCGAAAAATATCTGGACACACTCACATCAAATGAAAATTTTAAAAAAGAATAAAAATATTAAATAACGTTGATTGACGTGATTAAATTTTTTTGTTTTAATTTTTTTTTATTTGGTGTGCTCAAATGTTTTTGATTTGGAGTTATGACTGTAGAAGACTTGCTCGTATAAATGAGGATTTACAGTTACATGTGATAGACGGTCTCGGACGTTAAATGTCAGTTCAAATCACACATATACAAATTGAGATCAGACGGAAAAAACATTAACTGAGTCACACAGTTAGCCATTACTTATTTTAGATACAAAAAAAGTTAGTAGCTAAAGTGATACTAAAAATCATTTTAACAATGATGTATATCAACCTACCTGGGTTGGTCTTGCGATGTTGGCTTGAAACCTTGGAGTGGGTTCCTCTCAAAGTATCAAGTTCGATTTCTTTTCTGTGTCAATTTAGATGGAAGTTTAGCTTATAAAAAAACAATGATGCATACGTGTTAAGATATGAAGTGGTAGGAACTTCCACAAGTTACATATGACCACAGATACGATTTGTTTAGTTAGCTCAATTTGAATTATTAAGTTCTTATTAAATAAGGTCCCATCCACATCATCGTCAATGTTCGTTATTTCCATCATGAGTTGTGTGATAAAGAGTGAATTTTCCTACGATTAGCGTTTCAACGGGAGTTAAGAAACTGTAGCCTTTACACTAATAAGGCAAAGGTGTTTCTATCACTCTTTCTGGAGAGAGACACAATATGAAAACCATATTGTAAATGTAAAGAGTAAACTATCTTTATATGCAAGAGTAATTGCCAATATGTTTTTTGGCATGTAAAGCCTTAATTAATTATGATGATTGCTACTTGTTAATTTCTTCCTCCCCTTTTCAGTAAATAAGGTGTCTTCAGTTAATTAAACTTTCTAAGTTTTGGAATCTCAACTAACTCATTATCAATCATGCATCAAAGAGCTTTTGCATAATAAGAGTGCATTGATTTTTTTTTTTCCATATACTTTTATAAATATTATTTGGGAGAGGTGTTCTTATTTCACACTTCATTTCTTGCAACCAAGTTGTAGTAATATGAGAATTCAAACCATACTAAAAATTGTAAAACAAAATAGTATAATAGGAAGGAAAAAAACTATCAAAGGTATAATAGAAAAATTACTAAAAAAGTCCCCGTGAGTTTAGCTCAGTTGGTAGAGACATTGCATAATTTATGCAGGGGAACCTCGGACACCCCACTTTTCCAAAATTAATTATGTGAGCTCTAGCCACTAGGCTACTAGACCAAAAAACAAAAATTACTAAAAAAATCATTAAAAAAATAAAACAATATTTATTGAGTGAGTTAGAGAAACATTAAAAAAACAGGGAGTAGAAAGAGTAAATAAATTTTAAGAAATAAATCATGCATTACCGTTACAAAAATAATATATTTTCATCATTGATTATGATCAAGTATAATTAAATGTTTGTCTAAAGTATAATAAAAACAATTAAATGTAAAATTGACATATGACAGATGAAGAGAGGCTGTCAACTTAATCAAACATGAATAGTCTAAGTATAACTTAAAAATAGTATGATGATTATTCAACTCAATAATTCGCCATAAATATTTTTAAAACATAGTTCTAGTAAAAAATTTTGTTTTAAAGAGTCCAACGGTAAAACTCGGACACGCTAAATGTTAAGAAGTGAATAATTGTAGATTCAAACATGCGCGTCGGCATATCAAATATCTCTGAACTAGCAGCACTAACTATAGTCTAGTAAAAGTTTTGAGTAAAAAGAGTGATAAAGTTTATGTAAATCAGTGAAAAGTATATAGTAAAAAAAACCAACTCCATTAACTACAAACCAACCAGAAAAATAAAGGATTGAAATGGAGTAGGGACTCAAATATTTTTATGGGTAAAGGTTGTATTTGTTCTGATATCAAAGTTGGTTGTAAATATAGAAAATTCATTCACCTCTCTTTTCTTCTTTTTTGATGAAAGTAAAATTGTGCAGTAACAGTAATCCAGGCATGAAAACATGAACAAGCATTAACTTTGACATTTAATGCTTCCAACTACACTTACCCCATTTTCATAAGTAGCAGTTTTAACTCATTTATTGCACCCTCTTTCTATGTCCTTGCCGGTCACCACCCTCTAAACCACCCTTCAACAATCCATTTTCACTTTGTTTCTTCTTCTACCAATTCATATATCTCTTATAGTCTTTAGCTACCAAAAAAGAAAATGGTGCAACAAGAGTTTCTACCAACTTTTACAAAATGTGTGTTTCATTACAAGTTTAAGGACAATAGCTTCACTTGATAAAGAATTGGAACTTGCAGCTAGCTTTTTCATCTTGGTAAGTTCAATGACCTTTCTCTTTTCACCTTCCAAAATGTACACAAGATCCACTAAAAAAACCTTTGTTTTTGCCTGCAAATAAGTCCTAGAAATCCACCATGAAGATTCTGATTTTGCTAACTATTTAACACACCCCACCATTTATTTTAGTCCTTATCTTCTACATTACAAGTTTTCCATGAAAACTTGTGAAAAAAACCATATCTTTGTAGATGAAGTTTTTTAGTCTTTTTCTGAACTCTTTAAACAACAATATTTGTCATGTTTCTTGCTGAGTAATCAATAGTTATATTTTATTCATCAAATGAAAGGTGGAAGTCAACAAGAGTATGTGATGTCTCAAGTCCAACCAACATTATTAGTAAAAATTCAACCTTTTTGGTTATAAAATAAAGTTTTTGAGTCTCTAGGTATCATGGGGTTCTCAAGAAAACAATTCTCAACCTACCTTTTGAATACTATTTTATTTGAGGTTGTTGTTTTTTCATGGTTATGGTCAAAAGTAACTGGTCTTGGTTCCATGTCATCAATTGCTGTCTCTTATGGGGATAAAGGTTCTGCTTTCTGTGGTTTGAAATCAGATGGATCTCACACTGTGACATGTTATGGAATGAACTCAGCCATAGTTTATGGAACACCATCTCAGTTTCCATTCCTTGGTCTAACTTCTGGAGATGGTTTTGTTTGTGGACTTTTAATGAGTTCAAATCAACCATATTGTTGGGGAAGTAGTAGCCATATAGAAATGGGTGTGCCACAACCTATGTTTAAGGATGCTCAGTACTTAGAAATCAGTGCCGGCGATTATCATGTTTGTGGTTTGAGGAAACCTTTGACAGGAAGACACAGGAACTTTTCTTTTGTTGATTGTTGGGGATACAATATGACAAAGAACTATGTGTTTGATGGACAGATTCAATCGATTTCGGCAGGTTCTGAGTTCAATTGTGGACTTTTTTCGCAGAATCGAACGGTATTTTGTTGGGGCGATGAGGTTAGTACTCAAGTTATTAGGTTGATTCCACAAGGAATGAGGTTTCAGAAGGTGTCTTGTGGAGGGTATCATGTATGTGGAATCTTGGAAGGTGTGAATTCTAGAACTGTTTGTTGGGGGAGAAGTTTGAATTTGGAGGAAGAAATTTCATTGATACCTAATCAAGGACAAGGTGGTAATGTTGAGTTGGCTCCATTTGATCCTATGCTTTCTGTTGTTGGAGGAAAGTTTCATGCTTGTGGCATTAAGAGCTATGATCATGGAGTTATTTGTTGGGGATTAAATTTGAAAACAAGCACAAAAGTTCCTAAAGGGATTAAAGTGTTTGACATTGCAGCTGGTGATTATTTTACCTGTGGAATTCTTGCTGCAAAATCTCTTGAATCTATTTGTTGGGGTGTTGGATTTCCAACTTCTCTACCTTTGGCTGTTTCACCAAGAACAAGGAAGTGTTTGTCTGCACCTTGTCCTCCAAGTTACTATGAAATTGAAAAGGATCAACAAAATGGTCTAATTTGTCAAGATCCAAATTCTCACCTATGTGTTCCATGCAGTGGTGTTTGTCCTGATGAAATGTATCAGAAAAGTGGTTGCAATTTGAAATCTGATATACTATGTGAATATAATTGTTCTGTTTGTTCTTCACCTGAATGCTTCTCAAACTGTTCCTCCTCTTCTTTTCCCAATGCTGCTAATGGTGGGAAGAAAAGTGAAAGATTTTGGTCTATACAGTTGATAGTTATTGTTGGTGAGATAGTATTTGCTGTTTTTATAGTTAGTGCTGTCTCCATTACCGCGGTTATGTATGTTCGCTACAAGCTAAGAGATTGTGAGTGTTCAACAAGACCATTAAACTCGATGAAGAGACTCAATGTTAGTTCTACGGTTCAAAAGGATAACGGTAAGGTTCGACCGGACGCGGAGGAGATCAAGATAAGAAGGGCTCAGAAGTTCTCCTATGAGGAACTTGAAAATGCAACCTGTGGATTCAAAGAAGAATCAATTGTTGGGAAAGGAAGTTTTTCATGTGTGTTCAAAGGTGTTCTCAAAGATGGAACGGTTGTTGCTGTTAAAAGGGCTATTATGTCTCCAAACATGCAGAAAAATTCCAAAGAGTTTCACACAGAACTTGACTTGTTATCTAGGTTGAACCATGCTCATTTGCTCAACCTATTAGGCTATTGTGAAGAAGGAGGTGAAAGACTACTTGTATATGAGTACATGGCACATGGATCATTGCATCAACATCTTCATGGCAAAAACAAAGAGTTGAAAGAGCAATTGGATTGGATCCGAAGGGTAACAATTGCAGTCCAAGCAGCTAGAGGAATCGAATATCTCCACGGCTATGCATGCCCACCGGTGATTCATAGAGACATCAAATCTTCAAACATACTCATTGATGAAGAACACAATGCAAGAGTTTCGGATTTCGGTTTGTCGTTACTAGGTCCAACAGATAGTAGCTCCCCACTGGCCGAGTTACCGGCCGGAACACTTGGTTATCTTGATCCTGAATACTATAGACTTCACTACCTCACAACAAAGTCAGATGTTTATAGCTTTGGTGTTCTACTATTAGAAATTCTAAGTGGTAGAAAAGCTATTGATATGCAATATGAAGAAGGTAACATTGTTCAATGGTCAGTTCCATTAATAAAATCGGGCGATATACCTTCGATTTTAGACCCTTGTTTGAAACCACCTTCTGATATTGAAGCATTGAGAAGAATAGCGAATGTTGCTTGTAAATGTGTGAGAATGAGAGGTAAAGATAGGCCTTCAATGGACAAAGTAACAACAAGTTTGGAAAGAGCTTTAGCAATGTTAATGGGAAGTCCTTGTATTGATCAACCAATTTTGCCAACTGAAGTTGTCTTAGGAAGTAATAGAATGCATAAGAAAACATCTCAAAGGTCTTCAAATCGGTCGGCTTCAGAAATCGATGTAGTCGAAGGTGAAGACCAAAGGTTTGAGTTTAGAGCACCTTCTTGGATAACTTTTCCAAGTGTAACTTCTTCTCAAAGAAGAAAGTCTTCAGGGTCAGAAGGTGAAGTTGAAGTGAAGATTGTTGAAGGAAGAAACTATGGTAATGTTGTTGGTGGTGGAGGTGATGTTTTGAGAAGTCTCGAGGAAGAAATTGGTCCCGCTTCTCCTCAAGAGAGACTCTTCTTGCAACACAACTTCTAATTTTGGAGGAAGCAATGGTTATGTTGCAAAGAATATGCTATTAGTGGCTACGTTAATTTAGTGTTGAATGTAACTTTTTGTTTAACTTTCTCTGTAATTGAGTTTGTTTATGAATGCAAATGTGACATTATTTAGTTTTGTAATTGTATTGTATCTCTTGAGAGCTATGGTTTAGAATATTAGTGGAGCTTTCATTCTTTGATGCAATGTATTGTAATGTAATGTAACTATCATCTCATTTTATTGACTGTAAAGCTTATTGGCTGAGTCAAAATCTATAACAACATTTGTTTTTGCTTCATTTTTTAGGTAGAAAGATTATGAAATGGTAATGTTGTTATGGAATAATTGAGAGCCAAAATTATGCAAAAAAAAAAGAAGATAAAACTTGAAATGAAATTTCAGCAAGTAAAGGAAATAAAATAGCTACATATGAAAATGAAATTTTGCGAAAAAGAAACTTGCCCTCACGCAGGATCGAACTACGGACCTCCAGTTTACAAGACTGGCGCTCTACCACTGAGCTATAAGGGCTTGTTGCTGAAAGGTTTCATCCGCATATGAATATAACGTAAACTTAAATGTAATAAATGACTTATGCGGTACATTTATAAGACAATTTTGATTCTCTGAGTGCTGAGGGCCAAGTAATACGGAATTGAATTTACATTCCTGTATTTGAATACTTTCCTTGAGTAGATGTATAATTTTATCTTTTGGTTATCCTTTTATGAAGGTGTTTTCTCTGGTAAGATAAGGAACAGACAAGATACAAGAGTGCTCTTAAGTTGTTTGATAAGAAAAACACATGGAAAGTGCATTTCCTTATTCTTATTTTGGTATCCTCTCTGCTTATCAATTGACTTATGGACTATGGGTTTATGAGACCTACTATAGTCAAAATTGTGCTTGTAAAAGTCAAAGAAATTATCCATAATAATTGAGCAACAGTGAAGGCTGTACATTCTTGCCTCTCTTGTACCATTGATGATGAGATACAAGGTTGTTAGGATTTCGAAATTGGCTTCATTCCCTTTTGTATTATGCACAATTTGTGCATAATTTCAATTATGACTTCGTAAGCTTAATACTATTTGTCTATTCAGAGTTAATGGGGGAATGCCCATACATTATTTGAACACTGAACAAACTGTTTCGTAATGCAATCTATCTAAAAATGAAGATGTTTTAAGTAACGTTAAAAAAAATAAAAGAAGTGTAAAAAAAACCGGTGGAACATTTCATGTTTAGAGGTGCGGGTTTGAACTTCCAATTCTCCACTCGAGCACATAGTATGTATGATTATGAGCTTTGCCGTTAGACTCTTTAAAAAAACAGCCATGAATCAAATTTACAAAATTAACAATGGAATAAGAAAATTCTATCAAGGGAATGCCATGCATGCTTGTTAAGAGTCATCATATTGTTAGCATTAATTCACAAGAATGGACTCAAATGACCTGTACATTGACTGAACTAGTCTCTTCTAACAACTGAAGTATCAAAGCAAATAAAGCAATCGAATGAATATTGAATTCCATTGAACTTAACAAACTGAACTACAGAACTCACTTGACACCTAAAGTAAGCTGGACTGAGTTACAAGTTCAATGGTCAGCAACTATATTATTGCACAATTTATCTACCACAATTCATTCAGTGATAAAGAATTACAAGTCTAGATAACAGCCAATTGAAACTGACTCTCTTGTTCTTTAGCTTCCATCTCCTTCACACTCTCTACTATGTGCTGTATCTTCTTTGAGACGGCTTCATTATGCTCCTCGATGTACTCATATAACAGGTCAAGGTTCCTTTTATAGGTTTCAGCTCGCTTTTTCTCTATAGCCAACTGTTGAGTTAGTTCTCGAACTCTGTCGTGTCCACTCTGGAAATTGCATGAAAACAAATATGTAAGATGTGGGGGGGAAACTGAAAAGGGGTCCCAACGACATGTAACACGAATTGCTCAAGTTACTCGTACATAAATGTCTCAGAGACAAATACATTCAGATGCACCCAAAGTATCAATTTGCTGTTGCCAAAATATTTACCTGGCAAAATTACTCCAGAAACTCAAAGTATCGATTTGGGAAGAGAAAAAACAGAGTTAAAGAACTAATCCGAAACTCTAAATTAAGTGCATAGACCCCCGGGAGTAATTTTACCTATTTTTCATGTGTATGGATTGATACAGAACCTCAAAGATCAATTAAAATGGAAATCAATAAGCATAGATATAAAACATTGAAGTCTTTGGTTAGTTTCTCTTCTTGCATAAACAAGTGTATAAACAAGTGTAAGTTATTAACAGTATTACAGATATGATTGATGAACATCTTCATAAAAATCAGTGACGAGATCCTTTAAATTGTAATAGTTGCAGAAGTAGCTCAATGATTTTTCACTATAAAAAGTAAAAAACTAAACCCATTTAAGGGCCCTTTGGTTTTTATTTCCATCTCTACTTTCATTTAATCTTTTCACTTTTAATAAAAATGCCACACTGTTTTACTATGTTTCATGTTTTTAAATAAAGATTTGTACACGAAAGAGTGAAAACAGAGAAGGGGGACATAAACCAAACAGACCAAAAACTTTTCTAGAACTGCAAATAACTGGGAGAACATGAACTAACCGGATATTGCTCATAAACGAAGTCCCTTCTGCCTCTTCCAGGTGTCAGAGGATGTGTGTGCTCTTTTACAAACTTTGTTATAGACCATAGACCAGAATTTAATTTCCTCACCATAATCATTGCCCTGCAACCAACCCTTGTTTCTGCCCTTTGCCTTACAATCTTTTCACGCTTGTCAGGCATTCTGAAACCTTCTTTGTTGCAAACTAGAGCCCGTCCAATAACAGATCCATCGCGCCTTGATCTCGAGAGCTTACTTACACGTATGACAAATCCAACACGTGTAGCATATGAATTATAAAATGCATGTGCTTCTGCTTCGGATACAAACTCCTGACCGATATAGGGTTCATCAATTGTTCTCATAACCGATGTTACAGGAAGTGCTGAGGTGATTTGGTCCACTCCAGAAGAATCTTGAGTCATAGTATCATCTTGATCCTGCTCATCAGTTGGATCAAAAGAACTGCATTCAACTATTTCTTTGTTAGCTATGCTACTACCGACCTCTCCAATAGTAGCATTCCCTAGCGCCTCACCATTACCAGAGTCATAGATCTCAATCTCCACTGCACCAAAAAAAGATTTGATATAAGATTTTCATTGCCAAGTGATACTCTGCAGAACGGTGTATAAAATAGATGAAATGCTGCTTCAGTTATGAAAGAACTGAAGAAGAAACATATCGTATTAATTCCAAAATTATCCTTTTCGGAAACCCTATGATTAAAACTAAATACTACAATGAATCAAAGAGAGGAAACCATACAAGTCAAAGTTGCTAATACAGGAAACCCTATGAATGACACTAAATATTTGTCAAATACCCTTCACTTCAACAAATAAAATCGATTATTAATAATAATTTCCCCTTCCCTAGTTTTTTATAAGAAAAAAAAAACAAATAAAACCGATTACTAGTTAAGTTAGCATGCTGAATCCAAAAAGACTTTGCAAATAATCACGGTGAATGAAGAATTCACATATTTCTGAAGTACAACAACAAACATGCCATAAAGATCAGTCAATTTAAAACAAATATAACAAAGCCCAAAAACCTAAATGAAAAAAAAAAAATTTACAATCTTTAGATAAAGCTTAATGGCATCCAGATGGTTATTTTCATACTTTTGGAAAAAACTTAATCTTAATAGATTAATAAATTTTGGATTTTGATAAAACTTAACGGCATCCAGATGGTTATTACTTTGAGTTATAAGGTCTCACAAATATGTTTTATTTGTGATTTCTCCCAGCTCAAACATATAAGAAAGACGGCGCAACAACTAAAACATTATGACTCAGCAAATTTTATTCAGCTTATTGTAAATCAAATATAAATAATGCTACACAGGCAAACAAAAAATGCTAGAGTTTTGCAAAAATTAGACCACATTTTTGAGAATGGTTATGAAACCACTAACCCATCAATAGTTAACAAGCAAGCCAATTGTTAAAATTCTTAAATTTGATAAGCATATTTAACAACCAATCATATCATAGTGAACCTTTACCCCCAAAATTAAACAGCAATATCATCAACAAACAATAGGGTACATCCAAAAGGTGCATAATGCAGTATATCTCTATATAATTCAAGCAAAATTGAATTAATGGGTTTAATTAACCTATGTTAAAACCTCCATGAGTATTGTGATAAAATCAGATTAACAAAAAAAAATCAATTTTGAGCTACTTAGCTCATTCTATTTGAAATTCTATAGAGAAATTGAAAGAAAAGAGATTCAATATAAGACACGTAATGCAGTAATTGAAAAGAAACTAAAAACCCTAAAATTGAAAATTGAAAATCGAAATTGAATTGAGAACCGAAAATGCGAAAAAAAGAAAGAGAAGCTTACTGAGAAATTAATTAGTGTGATGCAAATTGAAGAATTGAAATGATGAATTTGAAAAATAAATTGAATTTATTTATTTTTCGTTCTTTTTTGTGTTTGGTTCAGAGAAGATTCACTCAGAACATAGATGAAGGATTCGATCAGGTATGGAAAGATGTATGTAGCTTTCTGTGTACCGTATGTGTTTTAACCTGGAATATCAACATGGGCCTCAATTTATTTTTTGGAAAATTGCTTAATAGGCCCCCTTAAAGTTTGTTTGATAAATTGATTGATTAAAGCATTTCTTTCTATGTGTTAGCCCTAATCAAAGTCGAATTCTTCTGTACAATTCTTCATATGGGGAGTTCATTAGTCATTTGAGTCTAATCACTTGGTAGTTGATTAAATGGTGTACATGTAGAATGAAATGTGTGTATCACTATTGGACAATGAATGAAAATTAAAGTCCTCGGCAAGATCGAACATAAACTTGGCAAAACGATGTTTAAAAATTGTTTGTGATTTGCGTTCCTTTCATGTTGATACTATGTACTCCCCCCGTCTCAAATTAGGCGTCTTTTTGAGTTTTACATGGTTATTAAGAAAATGATTAGTATTGTTGATTTTAATGGTAAAATGTGTTTAATTTACTATAGCACCCTTTTAAATTAAAGTTAATGCAGTGGTTAGATGATTGAAATGCAATATATAAGATCTTTAGAAAGGCAAACTCTTGAAATAAGATATTTAGAAAAAGTTTCAATTGTTAGTATAAAGATTTCAGGATTGAAGGTGATTATAAGGAAAGAAAGTGCATTTTACGACGTTGATTTTCCTATCATTAAGATACTAAAGAATATGATTCAAGTATGTATATATATATATATATATATATATATATATATATATATATATATAT
>Ga0228710_1000398_pt1 | contig 52864 bp, 31 predicted proteins | sample MedpolnodulmetaG_FD_177995 | JGI IMG/M metagenome (GOLD analysis project Ga0228710, IMG submission 177995) | Root nodule microbial communities from Medicago polymorpha collected in Santa Monica, California, United States - pink nodules | ecosystem: Host-associated > Plants > Roots > Nodule... | reverse complement strand
TTCTTCTTTTGTTTTTTTTTTTTTTTGGAAATTAATCACAAAATTATGATTTCTTTCTGTTAGGTGTATTCGGTTAGGGTTATGCGTTTTCTCTAATATTTTTTGTTTCCTCAATTTGTATTTGTTTAGGTATATAATGTTAATTTTTGTCAATTTAAATCATGATTTACTGTTGTATTTGTATTTGTGATTTTTGCATAATTGTATTTAATTAGCTTTGGTGTATGATTCTTATTTATTTACTCAATTTTTTTAACATTTATGTGTAATTTTGATTTGTTTTTTGTGCAGTTATGCCGACTTTTACTGCTATAGCATTTGATAGGTTAATAGAGCCCGGAGGTTCGAGGCCGGGTCAAAAATCTGCTTCCACCTCGGTGCCGATTCCTAATTCGAAGAAGCTCGAGAGGAGGAGCAGTGAACCAACTGCAACGCCTAGAAAGAAGCCGCCTACTCGACCTCAATTAAAGCCGTCACTCTATGCCACTCCTGAGGTGACGCCGCTTCCAGATTCTCCGCTTCAGGATTCAACTTCCTCGTTCCCGCCTTCTCCTTACATCATTAATCACAAACGCCGTGGGCCGCGCTTACTGAAGAGTTTCTCAGAGGCCAATGTACAGGCTAAGCAGGAGGTTTGTGAAGAAGGAAATGTTAGTGGTAAGAGCTCTGATACTGTGGTTTCTAGTTTGGCTGGTGATCTCCAAGTTACTTGTGTGAACCCTGAGCCTCTTAAGGAGGAGCAAGATAATGGGGTACAAGATACCAAAGTAAGTATCAGCAATGGTGGCGATGTTGGGCATGAGAACAAAGAAAATGGAAGTAGTAGTGATCCTAATGGAAAGCATGTGGAAAAGCTAGTGGCGTTGAATTTGGAAAGAGATGGTGAGAGTGAGGACTTTTATGATCCACGTGATACTATGAGTAGTATGAGTTTCACAAGTTACACGGATGGGGAGGATAATACAGGCACAGAACGCTCTGCGAAATATAGCACCGCTGCAGAGTTTTTTGACGCTTGGGAAGGTAAATTGAACCAGGTTAACTGTGTACTAGTTCTTTGCAATTATGCATGTGGACAAACCATAGGAATGTGTTCTTCCATAGAGTTTGTAGTTCGGCACGATGTTAAGACCATTTAGCTTTTCATTTTATTATTTTAATTTTTTGGTCATTTTTCTCATATTTTCTGGATGTATCAATTATGATTGTTGTTGCAGCATTGATAACAGAATATCCTAAATTTGCCATTGATTTATCAGTTTCAATACATATTTCATATAATTATGATAAAGCAAAGGAAAAAAGGATATCTGGATTTTTGGGAATATTTTATCTAATAGATTAGCTTACTTGGATCTTTTTTTACTTCCTGTAGAACTCTCTTCTGATGGTGGCACTCAAGGTTCTCTACGTCTACGTGATGTTGATGCTGAATTGCGTGAAATAAGGTTGAGTCTATTGATGGAGATAGAGAAGCGAAAGCAAATTGAAGAATCAATTAAAAGCATGCAAAGCCAGTGGGAGAGAATCAGAGAAGGGTTATCTTCTGTTGGAATTGTTTTACCTGCAGATCTTACTGCTGTTGCAGAAGGTGGGCAGCTAGATTCTGATCCTGTGGATGATCTATGTCAGCAGGTTTACATTGCTAGGTTCATATCAAACGCCATTGGAAGAGGAACTGCTAGGGCTGAGGCAGAGACAGAGATGAAAACCCAATTAGACTCGAAGAACTTTGAGATTTCTCGACTATTGGAACGCCTTCATTATTATGAGACCATGAATAGGGAGATGTCTCAGAGGAACCAGGAGGCAGTAGGTGAGATTCATATGAATTGCATTTAATCTTCGTCAACTTTTAACTCGATATATATAAAGACACACACACACACATGTTTTCAATGTGTCATAAATACATTTATGTATCTCCTAGCTAGGACGGGTTTATTTATCATTTTACTTTTCCAACGAAAATTCCCATTATTATGCATTTAAAATGACACAAGCATACTTGTTCAAGAGTTATAAACACCGGGTGGCACTGAGTATCAGGGTTATGGTATTTGAAAATGACACAAGCATACTTGTTCAAGAGTTACAAACACCGCGTGGCACTGAGTATCAGGATTATGGTAATTGACGGTTTGGTAATTTCATTATTACAGAATCAGCATTGTCTGTCCATGGGTAGGGCCAATGTTTGGTTATGTAAATAATATGTAATATACTATGTTAATTGGGCTTAAAATCCACTACAAAACTATACCCCTCAACTCCACCAAAGAGGTTATTCAAAGAAAAGAAGTTAAAATCCATTATTTATTATGAAATGAAGATATATTAAATAGTTATGATTATACGAGCTCATAAGTTGATACTTGTATGCAGTCTTATTGCAATCATAGACCAAATGACAAACCATATATCTTCCACCATTTATCATTTATTGTTTAGTTTTTTGTGGATTTGAACTTGGTAATAATACTTGTGAAGTATGACATGTACTATAATCGCAAGGTATGCATTTGAAAGGACTTTGACTCTTTACAAGTGCTTCAATTCTGAAGTTTCTTTAGAGCATTAACATGTATTTTATTTTTCTAAATATTTTGGCTTCCATATCCTTTTTCCTTCTGTTCTTTGTTTTAGGTTCATGTAACAACACATTTGTAGGAGCAGTGTTTATTTGCTTACTAGTATTTACCATTTACCTATCATATCATGTTAGGCTAGATCATGATTTGAACATAATTTTAGTGGGTCAATCCACAGATTTTAAATTCTCTAGGATATGTAATTAGCTGTTGCCTATGATATTTTTACGCAAGCGATATTCTGTTTTCTGTTGGTACCTTGTTTGCTTCCTAAATATATGTCCTAGTTTATTTTTAGCCTACTTTGCTCCACTTCTTCTCATTTATGTCATTTTCTGTCATATTTAGAGACGGCAAGGCGTGAGAGACAAAGAAGGTCTAGGAGGCAGAAATGGATTTGGGGCTCTATTACTACTGCCATTGTACTTGGTACTACAGCAATAGCATGGTCATATCTCCCATCAAGTAAAGGATCAATATCTACAGACCATGATGAGGTTTCCGAACACGATGACGGAGCCAACTAATATTTTCCACCAACACTAACTTTGCATAGTTATGGTAGGAGAGGAGAATAAAAGTTTTACATGCTACTATGTGGCTTACAAATCTCATACTTGATCAATTACAATTTTGCGGCATTTTGAGTATGTGCATAAATATTGGGCCGTTCAGTACGATTACTTTGCCTTCCACTGCAAGTCTAGATGGTTGATTAGTAAAATGGTACAGTCCATGTTGATAAGATAAATACCATATAGTTTTGTTCTTACTGATTCTTGCGAGTTGAATAAGTATTTACAGCTGATACATTTCACAGAGCGTGGTATAGATTCTTTATGCTTGATCCTCCAAGCATTCTAATACATGAGAAGAAATTTGATACTTGATGTTGTTTGATAAATGAAATCTGTTCAAGCTATGATGCATGCACAACCTGGTAGAATTCTGGTTTCTAATCTGGTGTGCTTGTGTCACTTTCAGTTGGCTCGGTTCCCTGATGATAAAGTAATTTGTTAACTCTGGAAGTATAACCATGTTTGTGAAGCATGGTTATGGCTCGTTTCAATGAAATCAAATGCGGCTGATTGTAATATTTTTATGGGTCATGTTAACCAGTGCCCCAGGGGCACTAGTTAAGGAAGTAAAAATAGAATATTTCCTTAAAAAACCACTTTTTAACTTTTTTCATAAAATTATTTATGAAGTATATGTTTTGCTGCTGTAGCAAATAACCTTATTTTTTGGCCGTGTTTATGGATGTGAAATTGGGAAAATTTTCATGGTTAAGTTTTTTTTCTTTAACTTTTGAGGCATCATGTTTTATCCCTTCAGTCGGAAAAGCCTCTTCATTTTTATACGATTTGGTCGGTTTTTCTTTAGCAATTTCATCAATGCAATTTTCGTAAGTTCTGCTTCTTGTCTTGTATTTGAAACTTGCAATAGAACTTTTTTGGCTTTTACTAATTGACCTTGCATAACTAACCACCTTGGTGACTCTGCATTGTTAAAATACCAAAAGCTACAACAAGGGAAGGAAAAGCTGCAATTCCAAGCATTAATCTTCAACCAGTGTCAAACTCAAACACTTTCCCAAAAAATAGCTTGATATATAATACAATAAGATTCCAATACGGATACAAAGTTCAGACAATTAGGTTAGGAAACCTCTTGATGAAGTAGAAGAAATTTCAACTGAATAAACCGGTGCTATCGAAAGAGAAAAACCAACACCACAAACACATCTTCCAACCATTAAACCATTGTAGTTTGGACAATACCTCATTAGAATTGCATCATTCACAGTATGAAGCTAAAAAGAATGTATGGCGATGACCAATATAATTAGAGGTTCTTTCGACCGTTAAGGATCCTACTAATGCACTTAGGTTTAAGACTCCTATTAGAACCCCTTGTAGCGGATTCCCAAGTTTTCCTTTATGAATAACATTGCTCCACTACACCGGTGTCTGAAACTAATCATGTATTGAATAGTTATGGTAAAAAATATGAGAAAATCATGTATTGAATAGTTATGGTAAAAAATATGAAAAATGATATTTGTAGAACCATTTTGAGACAACTGTTTCCCTCTCCCTCTATTTCATACTCAGGTTGTGTTATCTCTCTCTCAAAACCCTAATCTAGCTTCATTGTTTTTAAATTAAAGGCAACATTCTTATTGAAAGACAATAAAGTGTATGGACATATGAAGTTAGACAAATATTGTGAAGCATGTGAATAGTCTAATTTTTTTTGGGGGATGGTAGGGATAAAAAGGTGCAATGATTCTTACCAACATAGAAATCATGAGAATTGGGAGTTATGCTGACAAGGCACACTTGTCATTCTTGCAATAGAACAAAAGATATTTTTAAGAATTACCTCATCTTTAGGCCATGATTTTTTTATGACATTAGAAAATATTAGGAACTAAAAAATTGTACATTGTAATGATGAACTCCATGATTCCAAGACACTTTATTTATTTGTATACTTTCAAAACCAAAACAAACATAAACTTTCAAAACCAAAAACATATTCTAATTAAACACTTACGAAGAAAAACCACCCCAATAGTCAGTAGTTCTTGTGGATTTGGTACTCTTTATTGCAACGATATACTCGTAAACTTGCAAGCGTATCAATGATCAACTTATATTCTTCATGCTGAGTTGCATGCTATTTATTAGGGGTTTCTATTGCCTAAGGAGCTGAAATACCATGACATTACTTGTTTCACAGATTCTCTCCATTGTGTTGATATCCTCCTTGATTAAACACTAAATTTTCACAAATATGTTACTTCGATTCAAGCCATAAAAGACATCCTTCATCAAGATTGGTAAGTTCACATTGCTTACATCCTTTGAGAAGTAAATAGTTGTACATGCTTACATGCTTCCTAGCAAATAGTATATAAGTGTGAGCAAACAATCCAACATTGAATAAAAAAATGTTTTATTTTTTTTAGAAGGAAAAAATAGATTTGAACATTTTATAAGTGAAAGAATCCATAAACTTAATACATAAGGTTTTTGGTTAAAATGTGGTGTTCAACTCATTTATATGATTGTTCAAAGCAATGACAAATCCTCTCATGAGCTGGGTAGGCCACAACCCACCCGAAAAAATTAAAATATAAAAAACCATGAAACAATTTTACGATGGTTTTAATTTTCGCTTGTTTCAAATCTCTACAAAGTGGCGTGGTAAGACTTTTGTCAAGCTTATTCTTTGTTGTAAGAAAAAAGAAAAAAGACAAAGACTTCGAAAATAAATAAATACTACTTTTAAAAAACCGATGCTGTCAAAAATAAAAAAAAATTAGTTGATTGAATTGATTTAAACATTATCTTAGATAAACAACAGAAGTGTAGTAGTGGCACAATGGAGAACCTCCTTCTTCGTGCACCTTCAACTTCAACTCCAACTCTTCCTCCCACATTTCAAATTCAACTCTCTTTCTTCGCCGTTGGATTCACCACCCGAACCACTTTCCTACGTAACCGAACCGAATCAACGCCACATCTCTGTTGCCGAACCAAACACTCTCCCTCCAAAGCATTCCCAACCAAACAAGAGTTTTTTCTTCTTCAGCAACAAGTAGAAGAAGATGATCAAGAAATTGACGATGACACTTCCTTCTTATCCCTCAGCGTGAAACCGGACCGGAATTTGGGCTTGCTCGATGATTATGAGACTGAGGAACTCGGTTATGATTGTGGTCCTAACCACAAAAGCGGTTTGTTTTCAAATTCATTTACACTATTACCGTTAAACAAACTTGTTTTTTTGCAGTGGAAATTAGTTGTTAGTAATATGTTTTGGTATTTTTATAAAGTCAACAAAATATTTGTTACTTATATGAATCTATTGACAAACATTATACTGTTGGATATGACTTGTAGTTTATTGATAAGTAGGTACAGTTTAGGAGTAATGTTGTGAAATTGGATTGTGATTTATGTATGTCTGATTATTGACAAGTTGTACGATATAAAACCTTCATGTTTGTTTGATTCTGTGGTGACAAGAATTAATTTTGAGTTAATTGATTATGTAACATTGATTCTATGTAAAAGTGAGTTGAACGTAAATCGATTTATGTTTGGATATGATCTGTCCAGTGAGGATGGATGAGAGGCAAAGGTGGCGATAGTCTTCGCGGTGGGACGAAAGGTGCCTGTAGGAACGTTAGCACTCCAATGCTCAAGTCAGTAATGGATCTGAGGAAGAGTGTGTAAGAAGTGTGGTGAAAAGTGAATCGTACCTTAAGGGAGAAGCTAAGTCACCTTTATATAGGCTCGCGTGAGAATAACCGTCTCCTGGATATGTGGTGTGTGATTAGGGAGCGGTTAGAGGACACGTGTATGGTGAACGTTGCGCGAAGGTGTGCTCAAATGTGATGCGGTGTACTGTTGTTGGTGTGTTCCTTGAAGCGTTGTGCTTTAGTGCGGTGGACGTTTGGTCCACGTGTTGCTATGGGATTGGCCATTAGGCCAGTCCAGAATATGTGTAAAAGTTAGTTGAACAATAAATTTAAGTGTAAAGGTCAGTTCTAGAATCAAAAGCTACGAATCTTAGCTTCAAGCATAATCAATTTTGAAGGGAAAATCAATTCTACTTGAGAGTAACGAAACATGTCAAAATCAATTCTACATCTCTTGAATCAATTTTGGCTCTCCCAAAAGTGAAACCAAACATACACTAAGCTTTCATTGAAACCAAACATGTCACTCTGCACTCGGAGATGTAGGCACAATTGGCCGAATTCCATGATCAAATATCACATGTTCTCTGTTTGTGTTTTTCCGTAGTTTTTACTTTTGATCCGTGTTGCTTTTCTAATATAGCTAGATGTTGGGTTTCTTTGTTCAAGTTTTTATTAAGGGGGTAGGATTTGGAATTCAAAGGGTTTATGTTTTTGTATGCGTGATTGGAGAATTTGCTAGTTTTTGCCTTCTGTTGCATTGCTTATTATGTGTGTATCGAAATGTTATGCAGGATATGTGGCTTTACTTGGTAAACCAAATGTTGGGAAGAGTACACTGGCAAACCAAATTGTTGGCCAAAAGTTGTCAATAGTTACAGATAAACCTCAAACAACAAGGCATCGAGTTCTCTGTATATGTTCTGGCTCAGATTATCAGGTTTAATATTAAGTGCTGCCTTATTCTTCTGTTTGATTTTATCTTCAAATGCATTACGTTGAACCTCTCTCCCCTCGATTTCGTGCCTTCATTCCGTCAGTAATATCAGAGTTCAAATTTCTAATGCATGATCATACGCATAATCTGTATTGATTTTGTTCCAAAATAGATGTGATCTTCCTGAAATTGTGTTCATTGTTTTCCATATTTCAAAGAGTTTTATTAGCATCTCATCATGAGAACTTCTAAACCATGAAAAAGACATTATGGGCCCGTTTGTTTTAGATTTTAAAAAGATGGATTTTCCTTTGTATTTTAAAAAATGGATTTTTTTTTAAATTTACTCAAAAATAGTAAAATTTATTTTGAACTCATTCGATATAAGTTAAAAAAGAGATTTTGACATTCACTAACTTAAATATTCATTGTTCAAGCTTTTACATAGTAAAAATCACATACTTTTTCAAAATGACATCTTTCAAAGATGATTTTTATGAAAAGCTATTTGAAATAGCTTTTTTTTAGAGATTTTTTCAAAATTTTAGTATCCAAAAAAATTTATAACCAAATAATGAAATACTTAGAATTACATTTTAAAATAAACTATTCAAATGGATTTTTCATTTGAAGCTTTCCTTGAAAATTTCTTTGTTAAAAAAATTATAACAAAAATACATTACACTACCAAAATCTATTTTAAAAAAAGCTATAACAAACGGGCCCTATATATGCAATGCAGTTTTTTAAGTTATTATTCTAACTTGCCCATTTAGAGATTAATGATCTGATATCAAGATTTCAATTGAAAATGCTGTGCAGTAATATAAAGGAATATGGAAATTCAAATCGATAGGTAATTCTCTTAACATCTTGGAATTCGTTAGTTCAACCATTGGGTTCTAGGTAACCGAGTCTATTTGATTGTTATAATAGTTCTTTTTCATGAGGAATTAATAATAAACTCGTCATTGCTATGCATGTACAACAGCGTTTATGTTTTATCATCATTTATGTGACCTATGAATCTTTTGCAGATGGTACTTTATGATACTCCCGGTGTTCTACAAGAACAAAAGCACAAGTTAGACTCAATGATGATGCAAAATGTTCGCAGCGCTACAGTTAACGCTGATTGTGTGTTGATTCTCGTTGATGCATGTAAAGCGCCTGAAAATGTATGGTTTTTGGTTTACATGACTATTGCTTTCTTTCTCCTTTTTTCTGAATTGCTTTCTTTCTTTAGATTGACGAAGTGTTGGAAGAAGGCATAGGAGGCCACAAAGATAAACTCCCCATTCTATTGATTATGAACAAAAAGGATCTTATCAAACCTGGTGAAGTTGCAAAGAAACTTGAGGTTGGAATTCATTTATTAGTATTTAAGTGTTTATATTAGCATGTATAACTTATTCAACCGGTACAGACATGATTTTTCGTGTGTTTGCAGTGGTATACAAAATTTACTGATGTTGATGAGGTTATTCCAGTTAGTGCTAAGTACGGTCATGGGGTTGAAGATGTCAAGAACTGGATACTATCAAAGCTTCCTAACGGACCAGCTTATTTTCCAAAGGCATGTTTAAAGTCAAAATTTTGTTTCCCTTGTTTAAATGTCAATTGTTGCATTATCAGTCTCATTTCACTTATATTTAGAGATAAAAGAAGGAGTCCATTAGACACTGAAAGAACCATTTATTTTTCTATTACACTCCTGAATATGAAAAGAGTAATTGCATTTGAGTTTACAGTTTAAATTTAGAGTGAATTTTAGTCAAACCTGGCCAATACCCCTGGGCTTATATAGATGTTGAGTCACAAATACACATACTATTGATTACTTGATTTTAACAATACCAGTTAATTTGCTCATTGTGTAGAGATATGATATGAAAATAAAGATATTCAACCTTCATTGATCAAAATTTGTATATAAATCTTACTTCTTTGGAGTCATATTGTATTTTTTGAATTTGTCTATCATGTATAACCTAACCGCTTCATCATATTTTTTTTATCGACCTTTGAGCATGTAAATATGTGATATTGTCAACCACCTAATGACATAGAGATGCATTAATGTTATTGTGGACACTGGAGAAGGATTTCAGTGCATGTTGCAACCAGCGTGTAATCACACCTGTATCGTGATTTGTGAATGTAATATTTCCTGTACTGTCAGAACTGGAAAAAGAAAGCCTTCAAGTGACAGCGTACATTAGAAATGACACGCTCTTTAACGCTCTAATGGTACAAATAGTCATGTGCAGACACTGCACCAACAGACATGCTAATATCGAACATACCACAGCTATCACTATAACATGCTATCATCAATTGTTAATATTACAAGCACCTGAATATATCTTAGTTACGCTTCTGCATACTAGTTTCATTTATATGCATGCTATGCTTAGTTGCTTACCTTAATGTTGTTCCTGAATTCACAGGATATTGTGAGTGAACATCCAGAAAGATTTTTTGTAGCAGAAATTGTTAGAGAAAAGATATTTTTGCAATATCGAAATGAAATCCCCTATGTGTGTCAGGTATTCATTAAGTTCATTTATTATTTATAATTTGCTGTTAGCCACTTCCCTACTCCCCACCCTGCAAAAGGTTTACGAAAGCTAGAAAGAAATTCAAGGTGTAACTATTTTTGTCAAAAAAAAACTATTTTTCTTTTCATAGATACATTCACAATTTTTTTTTCTTGTTTCCAATTCTTCCAGGTGAATGTTATAAGCTATAAGGCTCGACCAAATGCTAAAGATTTTATACAGGTGGAGATTTTGGTTGAGAGAAACTCGCAGAAAATTATCATTATTGGAAAAGTATGTCACTTATATCAAAATTCAGTTGATTATTTGTGAACTTATTTTATTGACTGCAGGCTAGCGAAAAAACTGCCAACATATTATTATGATTCTGGCTTTGTAGCATTAGTTTTAAGGTTAATTTAACACCGATTTTGTTATCATTTAGTAATACCTACATGTATGTTGTGCTCAATTACTTCAGGAAGGAAAAACTTTAAAACTGCTTGCAACAGCTGCGCGTCTTGACGTTGAAGATTTTCTACAGAAGAAAGTATTTCTAGAGGTGCCCATTTACACTTTAACCTTGATCTCCATATTTTTTTTGTTTCATAAATTAATCACGAGCTTCAAGGGGTACTGTGGTACAATCGTCATCAACGCTGGTGTTTGAACTTTGAACAGATTAAAGTAAAAGTTAAAGAAAATTGGCGACAAGACGAAGGATTTCTTAAGCACTCTGGTTATGGAGGTCAAATAGGTATTCTATGATGAGCACGGGTGAGAGAAATTCGCCAGACTTGTATCATATTATGTAAGTTAAGGTCCTATCATATTATGAATAATCAAAACACGGACTGAAACTGGTTTTGGTGGACACTAACACCCTTCCTCTCTTTGCAGGTATGTGCAATGATCAATTTTGTTAAGCAAATCTTGTTAATGCTCTACAACAAGAGTGAAGATCGTATTCGAACACCAAACTGTCTCGAGTATGGGTTGATATCACATTATGATTCAAAATGTTCAAATGAGTTTATAAATCTTTTCACGTATAGTGGTGGTTACGGATTCATTTGATAGCTAGACATTTGTAAAAATTCTATTTTGAATGAGTCAAAATAAAATGCTTTAGCCCCTACAGCATTGTAGAAAGAATACAGTGCTAATGTTGTATCACACTTTCATCAAGTTTCATTTAATTTATCTTTAAGCCATTGGCGAATCACATGTAAAAGAAAACTTAACCAAATTCCAGCAGTCCCCAAAACAACAATGGTTCTGACCCACGGAGAGGATACACAAGCATCTAGCATAAAAGCATTCCATAGCCAATACCACAAGATAGAGCAAATGGACCCAATAACTGCTCCAACAACCACCTGGCTCACTGTATGAAGTTTCTGTGACACCCGCAGGTATGACTGGAAACATAGATAAATATGTGAATAAGACATTTGACATTTGATATCATGACAGTAAACTTAAAATTAAGAGATTGAGGTCATGGCACAAGGAACAAGCTGCATACTCTAGATAACAGATAAATCTAACAAGGGTTTTCTATAAACTGCTTCAACTACCAGAAATCATGCATTTCAACATTACATTGCAAACATGGATTACTTTGTGTTACTAGAGATACAATAGTTATCTATTTAGAGTGGAGGTACACCTCATGCAAGGTCAAAGAAAAACACTTACGTTTGAATTAACTAAGCATATCAAAAGAAGAATTCGGACTTGAACCCATTTACAATAGAAATTATATATAGACTTCAACTATAGACTTTACCTTAAAATGGCCATTTTAGACTTTAGCTAGCAGTTTCAATTGATAATGCTGTTTGTTTATTGGTAGTGGTACATATATATTGGTAATCTAGATATTCAAGTGTTACTAGTTACACCGTGTCAATGTAAGACGCAATACATGTTTAAATAGATTTTCTATAGCAGTGCCAACTTTTTTGTTGAAACAAAATTCTTGTGAAGAGGGAGCATACAAGATCGAAGTTATCTAAACACGATGCACCTAACATGCCAGTCCAAAATATCTTGGTTCTTAAGTGTAATATTGTCTGTCATGGATCACACGAAATAGAAGAAAGTGTGGTACCTTACAAATGAAACGGGAATAAAGGATGTACTAGTACACTAAATTGAAATACTATATGCTTACTAAATAAGACCCAAATGCCAAAGCCAGACCACTAATGGTGAGTTCATTTATTCTTAACAATTCAACACCTGCAGCATCATCACAGACACAAAATTAGGTCATGATTACTTAAAAAAATAACTGCACGTCTGCAAGTAGGTTTTCCTCTAACGTAAGTAGTTATTAAAGTGGAAAAATCAAGGTGAGAGAAATTACTTGACAATATGATAAAAATGACAGTAAAGAAGATGGATTGAGCATGTGAAGATGGCATTCCAGGGTCAGATTTCAGGGTTGAAGGTCTTTTCTGATGCAATATATGTTTGAGTGAAATAGAAAACATTGCATTTAAAATCGACCCTGCAGCAAACCATAATGCTTCTGCATCATGCCTCCAAATAATGAAAACACCAAAGAGGATAGTCACTATCCACTTGCTCTGTAAACAACGGCATCCTTCATTAGTCCATAAAACTTTCAAGATAAAAAGACAATCACACCATGTTAACTTAATCTCTATGAAGCACTAACACTGACACGACACAGACATGTCGACCCTTGTAATAATTTGAGAAATGGAATAATTGAATGTAACTACTTGTGTCAGTGTCAAACAATAATTTGTGTCAGACACCAGATATGTCTTCGATCTGAACTGTCTACTAAAGAAAAACAATCTAGATCGGTAGAAGCCAAGATAACATGTAGTGGTAACTTGGGAATGACATGGATTACAAACCAATTGATTAAGAGTTGATTCCACTTCTTGGAACAAAAACTTTGCCTGAAACTCAGATGATCTATCAACACAAGCTTCTTGTTTAAGCACTTTGGCATGTTCATCAGTCTTTCTGTCTCTGTATGGAGTTCTTATAAATCCATTCATTGAACTTGCCACCCAAAGTTTGAAAGGAATAAACCTACAAGTGAATGATCTTGAAGAAGATAAACGATAAATACAGAAAGTATTTTTCATGTATCTTTGTTTAAGAAGATTTGTCCCCAGAAATTTGTTAGATGGATTGTAGCAAAAGGTGGATGTTGCTGTCATCTGAAAGATAATTGCAGCATATAGTTTGAAAGAATCTCATGTACGGAAAAAGACATTAGTTAGTGATATAGGCTGAAACTTCCAATTTTTAGTTAAAAATTGAAACTAGTGTGTAGGTGGCAATGGTGTCTTTTGTTCTGACTTGTGTTGCTGTCCAATGCAATTGTTTATCTGTCATTATTTGCTATACAAGACAACCCTGATGAAAGTCGCATATTCATAAATAAAGTTGTATGGTATCTCACAAGATAAAGACAAGATAGTGCACTTTGAGCATTTTTGTCATTAATAACACCAAAATCATATGTGTATAAATTATTCTTTACTATTAAAGATAAAATATATAAAGCTAAACTATTTTTTCATCAATTGTAAGATGTTTTTGTGATAGAGTTCAAGAATCCATTCAAGCTTAAGAAGCTTTCGAGCTTTCTATTTATACAAGTTGATGATGGATCATAATATAACCGAGAAGTACCAGCATGTCATAACTAATTTTGACCGAGTCCTAACTAACTTTGACTTTAGTTTTGCACATTTAACATGAAATTGTATTGACTTATAGAGTATGTAAGAGCATCTCCAGCACTGTTTCATGCATAGTCCTTGAGGCAATAAGAACGTGTTCCTACTTATTGAAGAGGAATAATGTGGATGCCACTTTGGAGAACAGTTCTCCCTGGAGAACACCCAAGAACAAGGGAAAGCAGAAATAGTGGGGACCATAAAAATGCAAGTTAAAAAGGGAAAGCAGAAATTATGAATTATGGGACCTTAAAAAGTAATATAAGAACACAAATGTGGTTCTTTACATTGGAGTAGAAATGAGTGATAGTTCTTAAATCCTATGTGACATCCATGGGCCCACAAAAAATGGTTGAAGAACAAAATTTTGGTTCTAGCATTGTAGATGCTCTAAAAACTAAGTTGGTATGACGAACAATGATCCTTAACAGGTTATGATGATAACAAATTAGTCAAAGAGAAATGAAATTACTCTTGCAAAGGTAATTTTGCAAGAGGTGCCTTCACATGTATCCTTTGGCGTCTGAATCAAGTCCTTCCAAGCTTGTCTTCTAGCTTCTCCACTGCGGATGATTGATTCTCGATTATGATGACTTGGGTTGTTTTGTCAATGTTCTTGTGGAACTTGGCTTCTTGCCATGTTTTGAGTCTTTAGGCCTAGGTAATTTTTACCGAGGCCTCGCGGTGGATGTCAATGTTCTTGTTTGAACTCAAGAGGTGTACCACCTAAGCAGGGGGTGTATTCTTCACTCAAAGTGTTGACGTTTCTTGCTTCTGTTTGTACACTCCTCTAAACAATAGTGTACCTTCAAAAGGCACTCCGATGTTAGAATGGTGAAGCACCATTCAGAGAAAAAGGAAGTTTATCACGTGATACATAATACATCACAAACAAACGGTAGAGGGACAACCCTAACCATAGTAACCATTAGTTTAGTCTTCATGTCTCTCTTTCCGTTGGCTGATTTTAGATGCATAAACAAACTTGAGAGCATGGATAATAAACGGAACACAAAAACGTTGTTTTTTTTTTTTAAAAAATAAAAAGTCAACCAAATTTTAAGTTGGCAATTCACACAATACAGGAGGGTAGTGGGTTTAACCACTAATCATAGTGCAATCTTCGGTTTTGTTTCGTAAAAATTAGCATTTTTCTTCCTAAAAACATGACTTGCGTACTTTCAATGTTAATACTTCCTATTTGCTTACATTGTAGATTAATAAATTACATGTTATACCATATATGTAAAATGAATTTGCAAATATGTTATAGAATTATCATGTAGATTAGTGGTAGATGCAAATATATGTTATAATAGAGTACTATAAAGACAATTAAGGCTCATTATTCCAACACAGGATAGAACAACATTGCTGAAAAGAGGAAGCGATATGTTGGAGTTGGCATAGCGCATATAGCAGTGGTTAAGGATTCATTTGATATCTAAACATTCTTAATGAAAAATTGATGAAAATATATTTTGTCACAATTCTACTTTAGAATGATCAAAAATAAAATGCCCCAATTTCTTACATTTACAGCATGGTACAATGTTGATGATATAACACATTTTGATCAAGTTTCATTCTTCTTTAAGCCAATGGCGAACCACATGTAAAAGAAAACCTAAGCAAAGTACTGCAGATCCCAAAATAACAATGATTCTGACCCACAAAGAGGATACAAAAGCATCTAGCACAAATGCATTCCATAACCAATACCACAAGATAGAGAAAATTGACCCTACAACAGCTCCAACAACCACTTGGCTCACTGTATGAAGTTTTTGTGACACCCGCAGGTATGACTGAAAACAAAGAATAAGCATGAGAAGAAGAAACTTAGCAAACATATTATGTGCATTATATGGACAACAAACATATTTAAGAGTCCTGGGCCACCTACCACTCGAACCATACTAAGCGAATGCTAGTTTGTTAGTACATAATGTTAGTAGTTAGGATTTGAACTCTAGATCTCCTTTTGAAAGTCCTTTAGATGTCACCACTTGAGCGATATCTTGGGGACAATTGATAATTTTGTTTGTTTATCGTTATTAATATACTTTTAATCAAGATGTTCGATTCTGATACTAGTCACTTAGTGTCAATGCAAAACACGATACATTTTAGAGCATTTCAAACTTTTTTGCTGTAACAAAGTTCTTGTGAAGAGGGAGCTTTATATTCTCCCTGTATGAGATCAAATTAATGTAAACAACGGATGAGGTAGTAACTAAGACTATGATGGAAAGTTAAGGCAACCAATGTCATGAAGCACACAAAAAAGTAGAGAGTAAGGTACCACGCCAATGATACGAGAATAAAAGATATACCAGTCAATTAAATTGGACATATTGTATGCTTACCAAATAAGAACCAAATGCCAAAGCCAAGCAACTGCTGGTAATGGTGAGTGCATTGATACTTAACAATTCAACACCTGCATCATCACCAAAGAAACATAAAAATATAGTCATGCAATTCTATTGTATTTATGGAAAAAATAAGAATGAAATCCAACACATCTGCACTTCCATGAAGTAGAGAGAAGACATGGTTCTAACTAAAGAATTTTTTTTCCCTGAATTGATTCTTCTAGATGAATAAATATTCTGGTAACTATTTGGTTTTTCTTAACAGTTGAAACAAAACAGAGATAATGGAAATCATAAGAAAATGCAAAAATTGACAATCAAATATCTATTTGGTTTAAGAAAATGTTCTGTTTTTACTGTTAATTACAAAACTGCCCCTTGTTTTCACTCAATTTCCTGTTGTCAAAGATCTGTAGAAGAAAAACTAAAACTTCTAGTTTTTTTAAAACAAAAACGAGGACAAATGTGCAATAAAACAAGAAAACAGACATCATTTACAAAAAACAAGCACACCCTAAGTTTCCTCAACCAAGTTCAAACTTCAAAACTATCTGCATCAATATTTTTTGACAGCATCCACATCAATTCTTAACAATATAGGATCTGCTAGAGATTCACTTCACATCACATCACATAATTTACAATTACAAACAACAAACTAATATCAGTTCCTCTCACCAGATCTATGCTCTCATAAACTTTTGAGCTTTCAGAACGAGGAGCATATATGCTACATATAGAAAGAACAGAATGCATAGTCTTGTTTTATTAGTGTTAACTTCATTTAAAAATTACTTTATCCATTTTCTAAAGAATACATAATATAATGCATTTGGACAGACAGGCGCTTATCACAAAGCAGGGACAATTTGTCTTTGTAATCGATCATTTGAATGGAAATAAAAGGTGGGAGAAATTACTTGACAAGATACTAAACATGACAGCAAAGAAGATGGATTGAGAATGTGAAGACGGCATCCCGGGGTCAGATTTCACGGTTGAAGGTCGCTTCTGATTAAGTAGTTGTTTGAGTAAAACAGAAAGCATTGCATTTAAAACAGACCCCCCTGCAAACCATAAGGCTTCTGCATCATGCCTCCAAATAACAAAAACACCAAAGAGGGCACTTACTATCCACTTGCTCTGTAAACAACAGCAACATTAGTTAATAAAAACACCCTTGTACCTTAATGTTCACTTAATATAACAATGGCAGCTCGCTAAGGTTGGCATTCAAATACTTAATTGCAATTTCAGTTCTAATATGGGCAAGCTATGTTTTGTCATTTTTTAATTCATATGTTTTCCTTTACAATTACGCAATATTAACTTATCTTTACATTGTTTCTTCTTTCAAGTTGTGAAGAAAAAGGTAAAAATAACAAATTTATAGTTTTATCATTCCCTTATAAAAACTAAGGGTGATATTTTCGTAATTATTATAGAAACATATTTAACAAAATAATTTAACTCAAATGCCGCCTAAGAATCTTAAATTCGGTTTTTTAGTTCCAAATGGTTTTTCTTATGACAAAGCAGAGTTGTCTTGTTGATGATTTTGTTTTGTATATTTCTTCACTAAATGACAGCACTTGGAAGCAAACAGAACATACATGGAAGCAATGATCTCATTCACAGAAACATTGTTAATTATTTGAAATTGCTCCAAGAAGGAAAATGAGGTAGGTCTACCACACCCTAACCATTTTCCAAAGGACGTGCTAAAAAAATTGAGAGGAATATGGATACATGTGCATGATTCCAACATATCGGTAACAACAGGGAACTCAATAGGAGTGGTGATATTCAGCATGCAGTCAATGACTATATCAAAGTATGCTCATTTTCTATAGCTTTACATTCAGCTAAATATGAAGATTAAAAAATGGCCACTTCCAAAATCCAAAACACTAGAGTTGGTTTTAGATAGGATAGGCTTGGGAAATAGCAACCTTATCAGTTTGTTATCCAAGTTATTCACTCTGGTTGTTCAATCAGTTTGGATACTTTATGGTAGTGACGATAAGCCCTTAAGCTATTAAGAATGGATACCGATGATTACTGCTAAGAAAGTTTTAAAATCCTTTTGTCTCCTTTCTTTTGCAATAATTATATCATCAATGAATATTGATGAATCTGAATCTCTGGATTCTGAACGGAGAAAAAGTTTCCAGTATATCTCTTCAATAAAATCACATATCAAAATTCTATACTACACATTCCACACAATAGAAAACAATAAATGAGCAGAAAAAATATTATAGGTCAGTAGAAGCCAAGCAAAATGGAGTGGTAATTTGGGAAGGAAGTGGATTACCAACCAGTCGATTAAGAGTTGATTCCACCTCCTGGAACAAAAACTTTGGCTCAGACTCAGATGACCTATCAACAAAAGCTTCTTGTTCAAGCACCTCAATATGTCCATCACTCTTTCCATCTCTGTGAGCAGTTCTTACAAATCCATCCATCGCACTTTTCACCCAGATATTGAAAGGAACAAACCCACAAGTGAATGATCTTGAAGCAGATAAACTAGGAGAAAAAGAACTGTTTTTCAAGTATCTTTGTTTAGGCTGATTTGTCCTAAAAAAATTGTTAGATGGATTATAGCAAAGGGTGGTTGTTGCGGTCATGTGGAAGGATTGCAGCATAAAGTTTGAATTTGAAAGAACCTGATGTATGAAAAAAGACAGAGGTTAGCTGTAGGCTAAATAAAACAAGTTCTCACCACGAGCCCATGCACTTAAGTTAAATGTGTACCGCCAATTGAACCTAATCTATGCAAGTCTATAATAAGCAACTCAAATAAAAAGAATCAAAATAAGATAATATGAATAAGTAAACAAGAATCCAATGGCTTTTATATATACCCTTGTTAGAATGCACAGAGGGTCTAAGTGAAGTATTAACTAGTTGTTATAATTGTTTGGAAAAGATGAAAATCCACTTATACGATAAACAAAATTTTATATTCCGATTGTATCTGGAATTCTCTAAAGAACAACAAACCAACCCAATCAGTACATTAGGACAGAGGTGACAATGTTGATGAAGCGTGGCAAAAAAGCAAGTACAAGATACATCGCTATCAACAAGCTCAAAAGTTTCACATAAAACTAGATCATACTCGGACTCGCCTATCTGCTTGCTAGCTTCACAAATTTTCTTTGCTACTTCAACGAGATTGGGATTTAGTTTCATCAAATTGAACTATCTTAATACATATCTAAATCTATTTCTTATATAACTTGCTAGTTATGACGCCTAAGTTCCCAAGAGGAGTTATAATTAGAAGATTTAAAGTTGATATCATGTTAAACTACCATAATTACTGATAACTAAAATTCAAAAGGGACAATTACAATCACAAAATTCAAATACACCAATTCTCAGAATCAACACACACCAAAAATTACAGCATAAAAGGGGTTACAAAGGAATCAAAGAAATTCCAGCAACAACAGAAATCAAAATGAATGTGAGGTATGTTACCTGTTTGAAAGAGCTAGGATAGGATATTGATATACGAAATTTGGAAAGCAGCAAGTTTATTCAAGAATTGATTAAAAAATGGAAAGTGTGGTTTTCGTGTCTTTGGTTATCCAATGTAGTACTTGTTTAACATGTGATGATAGTGCGGTCCAAGAGAACAACGCTTGAATTGATGACGGTGGCACTTTCACACCAAAACCTGGTTCGTGTCTCACAAGATAAAACAACATGGGGATAATGTGCTAATTTGTTTGTTCCGCTAAAAAGTTAAAAGAATTATAAAAAGAGTTGTGTTATTTGAACAACCATTACAATGACAATCATTGATTTACAAAGAAAATGAGGAATTGACACAAAAACAGAACAAAAGAGAGATGAAGTAAAAATATAATGAGAGTATGAAAGAGAAAATTGTCACAAAAGTTGTTAAAAAAATGGTTGAAAAAACACAGTGGTTAGCTGTAGGCTAAATAGAATAAAACAAGTTCCTAGCACGAACCCATGCACTTAAGTTAAATGTGTAGCATCGATTGCACCTAATATAAGCAAGTCTATAATGCGTAACTCAAATAAAAAGAATCAAAATAATATGTATCTTGGATTCTTTCAAATGGCTTTGATATATACCCTTGTTAGAATGCATAGAGGGTAATAATTGTTTGGAAAAGATGACAATCCACTTATACGAAAAAACAAAACTTTACATTCCGATTGTATCTGGAATTCTCAAATGAACAACGAACCAACCCAATCAGTACATTAGATTTAGGACAGAGGTGACAATGTTGATGAAGCACAGCAAAAAAGAAAGTACAAGATACAGCGCTATCAATAAGCTCATACTCGGACTCGCCTATCTGCTTGCTAGCTTCAACAAGATTGGGATTTAGTTTCATCAAATCGAACAATCTTAATACATATTTAAATCTATTTCTAATATAATTTGCTAGTTATTACCCCCAAGTTCCCAAGAGAGTCCACCTGATTGAATACTAGTAAAAATAACATAACTGCTAATTACTAATAATTAACATTTGCCTATAGAAATAAAAAAACATATATGTCAACTTATCATGTTATGTATGCAGCTAGCACCAGAATCTCCTCTCATTGAATATATCTCAAATTTAATTATAGGAGTTATAATTAGAAGATTTAAAGTTGATATCATGTTAAACTACCATAATTACTTATAACTAAAATTGAAAAGGGAGAATTAGAATCACAAAATTGAAATCCACCAATTACAGCAGGCAAAGGAATCAAGAATCAAAATGAATGTGAGGTATGTTACTAACCTGTTCGAAAGAGTTAGCTAGGATATACTAAATTTGGAAAGCACCAAGAAGTTTATTCAAGAATTGATTAAAGTGTGGTTTTCGTGTCTTGTGTTTGGTTATCCAATATATGTAGTACTTCACTTGTTGTTTAACATGTAAGAGTTGATGACGGCTGTTTCGTAACTCGCAGGACAGGATAAAACAACATGCTGCTATTTCTTTCTTCCACTAAACAAAATAATTTCGCTGTTTTCCGTTAATTATTGAATTTAGTCATGCTTAAAGAGTAACAAGATCCTATTAAAATTGACCATGCAATATATAAGAAGTCTGAAAAATGAACTTATAAAGTAAAAAACACATGTAATTTGAGATTCTTAATATTTTTTATTTTCTAATATAGTTGAAGCCCAAAAAAAGCAACTTAGAAGTTGAATTTTTTCATGATTTTTTTTTCCATACATGTTTATGACGTTAAAATATGACTTTACACAAAAAAAAATTATAATTTTTCAACTAAGGACGAATTAATTATGAATTTTTAAAGTGCCAAAAAATAAAAACAACGAAAATTCCAACATAGAAATCAAATTTTGATCTGATTGTTTGCAGAGATATCTATAGAAACACACAAAAAGGATTTGCAAAATTTCATATCATTTCAAAGACATTTCGATTTATTTTTATTTTTCAACCAAAACATGCGAAATTGCAATTTTGTTCGAGTAAGCATATACTCATGGGGTCAAATTCTGTTCTCTAATTTTGTAGGCATGGTTAGAACATCATAAGAACCTTCACCATGAAATTTTGGAGTTTTTAAACGAGATACGAATTAATTATGAATTGTTTATGAAATTCATAATATGGGGAATAAAATTTCATAGTAAATTCGTTGCTAGTTGGAAAAAATCTACTCTCTCCGTTTCAAAATGAGTGTCACTTTAGCTAAAAAAATTATTTCAAAATGAATGTAACTTTACATTTACAATACAACTTTAATTTTTTTTCTTCCAACTTTACCCTCAATAAATACTCCAACTTTTCTCTCACACAATTTTCTATACAACTTTAAGTTTGTCTTATTATTATAAAGTAAGGGCAGTTTAGTAAAAGTGTCATGTCTAATGATTATTTCATTCGATTTCTTAATCTGTGACAAAACCTTAAACGACACTCATTGTGAAACAAATGGAGTAATTTTTGTGTGTAAAGCCATGTTTTAACACAAACTAAAGATGGCTGAAAAAATAATGAAACAATTCAATTTCTAAATCACTTTTTAGGGACGTGTATGTTACAAGGTCAAAAATAAGAAGAATCTCAAATTAAAAGGTTAGAATATGTATTTTTTATTTTACAGGGTCGTTATTCAGACATCGTGTATTTTACAGGGTCAATTTAAACAATTAACCCTAGAATTTATAAGATGTATAATTTATCCACCAAATATCATATATATAAAAATAAAAATAAAAATAAAAACTCTTCAATATTATAAAAGTTTGTAATGTGTTGTTTTAACTTGTGTTTAATATATTTTTAGTCATTATAAAACTTAAAGTATTCTTTTTTAGTCACCGATGTAATATCAATGAGAAATGCTAACAAATGTCCTTGAGACATTTGTTAAAAAACTCAAAGTATACACTTTATTTTGAAAATTGTGTATTTAACTTATTGAAATGTTTATAGTAACTTTTTCTACATCAAATTTTGCAATTATTTTCATTTTTAATTCTTTAACTAGTGTCCTCAGTGGACTTGTTAGCATGACCCTATATTAATTTATGTGTACCCTTCATTTGTAAAAAACAAAAATTATAAATTATAAAACGACGATAAAACTTTCATGAGTTTTGGAGTCAAGACACTAGAAGGTAAATGATTTATGAGATAAGATGGAGCTAAAACTGTCTTTCTAAACTTTTTTTAGAACCTTATTTTGGGATAATATAGTTTTGAGTTTGATCAAACAAGTGCTCATTTTTCCTCTCAGAAACCTCATTTTGTTGGTGGTGGGGGTACTTACACACGAAGACTCATGAATAGTACCCTCATTTTGAGACTTAAATTCAACATAAAATTGAGACTTACTAAGTCGAAGTGGAGAATTAATCTTCCTTAAGAAAAGAACTCACCTTTTTTAGTTCATCTTGATTGAAGGGTTGAATCAATTTTTCTTTTAACATATTGATTGAAGTCATGCAACTCTTAATAGACAAAAAAAACTCCAAAACAATAAGATTCAAACCAGAGGAAATAACTTTTTTTTTCCACAAGGGTGAAGAGTGCCTGCAACAAACAATACCACGCAGATGAACAATGCAGCTATGAACAATGTCGCCGACTTTGAATAGTGCCACAATGAGCAGTGCTGGCTATGGTGAATTGTGCTTTGACCTCGTTTTGTGGTTGAAACTGCAAAAAAGAGGCACAAAGAGGGCGGCTTGGGTTTATGCGGAAGGAAAGCGCCATAGATCGGAAGCTCGGATGCCATGTGAAAATTTAATATTATATTTCAGACAGAAATAATCTACAACAACTAATGTGTTTATATATACTATTCTAACTTAACGTCTCACTAATGATTAATAGACCAATTACAAATTACTAATAATAATAGTAAAATTTCATTGTTTACAACATGGAGTATAACATTTGGGTGCCTATGGAGAGCCGTGACTATGGAAGCATCCACTCTCTCTTCGCTTTTGGCAGGTCCTATTTAATAAATCATATGATATAAGTAAATTTTGTTGAAATGTAATAATATAGAACTATTTGTCCTGTAGAAATTGTACTTATTACATCAAATAAGTGATGTTAACCCATTTAAACACCCAATATAAAATACTCTATTGTGGATGGTAGACATAAGAAGCCAAATGAAATTGTATTCTGAAAAGAGCGCGGTAGCACTTACATTAATCTTAAATCATGGGATGATAAGAGTGAGGTTGATTGTTTTTTATGGGAGCAAGTCATGTGCAACCATACCACAGGACATATCATTGATCTCTTGCTTGGAAAAGTAACAATTCCAACCAATACAACTGATGTTTGGCTCCTCAATTTTTCATATTTTCTTCCTTTCAACCATTTAGTTCATCTTGTCTTGACTTAAAAGCTAACTATTTGGATGGTTGGGTTGAAATTGAAGGTAACTTTCTTAAAATTGATTAGCCTTTTTTTTTTTTTACGTGAGTATGAATCAAACTCAGGACACTAGGGTTTACAACAAGCACACACACTAGGCTAGGTACCAACAATTTGGTGGTCAATTAGTTTCTATGAAACTTATTTTAAAGATAACACAACAAACTATAATACAAAATACTATTATGTTTTAGTTATGTTTTTTGACCATTAAGTCGCACTAAAAACAAAAATATTGACAGTTCTATGTGAAATTAGGGGTGGGAACAGGCCAAGCCGTTCGACAGGGGCCTACAGCCTAGCTTATTTAAAGTCTAGCTCGGCCCAGCTCGTTTAATAAAAAGGCTAGGCTCAAGCTTTTCATAAAGTTTATTTACTTAAATAGGTTAGGCTAAGGCTTACAAAAAATCCTATTAAGTCTGTCGGACCGACCTATTAACCTTTCATTATTGATAATGTTGATGCTTTTTTTATAAACTCAAGCTTTCATATGATTTGGCTATTTAGTAGCAGGTATATTGGTGTGATTAGCCCTTCGTAAGTATTTGTTATTTAGTATAAGTCATATTTGTGTGCTTTAGGCCTTCATAAGTTTTGGCCTATTTAGTGGCAGTCTTATAGATGTTGTTAGGCCTTAGTGTAAAATAGGATTTTAAATAGGCTTTCAGGCTTCATTAGGCCTTTAAAAAGGTCAGGCCAGACCTTGAAAATAAGCCTATGACGGGTAATAGGCCAGACTCAGGCCTAGAATTTTTGAAGTAGGACAGGCTTAGGCCTTACAAAGCCCGGCCCGACCTAGCCCATTTCCACCCCTATGTGAAATGAAGAATTTACAGGAACTTGACCTCAGCAGAAATAGAATGAGTGGTCATTTTCCACATTGCCTTAGCAATTTGACAAACCTCCGAGTACTTGATTTATCCTCAAATAATTTTGTTGGAAATTCCATCTTTCATCACTAGTCTCAAGTCTCTTGAATATCTATCTCTCTTTGTTACCAACTTTGATGGAATTTTCTAAAATCTAGGAGAAATGGAACTTTTCCTAGTTTTTTATTTAATCAGCATGAGCTACAGCTACTTGACCTTTCTCATAACAAGCTATTAGGGAATTTTCCCTCTTGGCTCTTGGAAAATAACACAAAGTTAGAGACCTTGTATTTGATGAACAACTCATTCATAGGAACTCTTAAGCTTCCAATTTTCAAACATGGTTTATTGGACCTACATATTTCAAATAACAAGATTGGTAGTCAACTACAAGAGAATATAGGTAAGATATTTCCAATTCTTAAGTATGTAAACCTATCTAAAAATAGTTTTGAGGGAATCCTTCCATCATCCATTGGTGAAATGCAAACAATAAGGACTCTGGACTTGTCGGATAACAACTTCTCTGGAGAACTTGGTAGCCATTTGTTTTGATCTCTAATTTGACCTCATTGAGACTGTTGAAGCTATCTCACAATAGTTTCCATGGACCTGTTCCATTACTTTCATTAGCAAAATTAAGATGGTTGTATTTGAACAACTCCTTTAGCGGACAAATTGAAGATGGAGTGTCGAACAAGTCATATTTAAATTCCTTGGACATATCAAACAATATGATATTTGGTTCGTCCCGGGAAATACCTTCCACATTTTCTATAACTCCTCTTTGAGCTAGAACCATCCTAGTGTTGATAGATACATGATATCTTATGAAACAATAGAAGTTGAGTTCAGAACAAAGAGTTATTATCTCTCTTACAAGGGAAATAACTTGAACTTAATGACTGGATTGGATTTATCAAGTAATAATTTGAGTGGTAGCATTCCATCAGAGATTGGAGAACTAAGAGAAATTATTGCCTTGAATCTTTTGCGCAATCGATTATCAGGATCAATACAAGGAACCTTTTCCAATTTGATAAATATTGAGAGTTTAGACCTTTCTTACAATAATTTGAGTGGTGTCATACCTCAAAACCTGACTGATTTATACTCTTTAGCCATATTCAATGTCTCATACAACAAATTTTTTGGTACAATTCCAACAACAATGCAGTTTGCAAACTTTGATGAGGACAACTATAGAGGTAATTCAGATCTTTGTGGATCTGTTATCAATATAATATGCAATCATACCTCCACTTTTTCACCAGCATCGACAACGCAGCATCAAACTGCACATCAGACTGCAATTGATATGGAGTCCTTCTATTGGAGTTGTGCTGCATCTTATGTTTCAGCTATCATTGGGTTAACAGTAATTCTTTGGGTTAATTCTCATTGGTGTAGGGCATGGTTCCATTATGTTGATTTGTGTATATTTTATTGCTTCTCAAGGTGTTCCAAGAATGTTTTCCATTAGATGGAGTATCTAGTAATTCTTGCAATTAAGTAGCTATTTTGAATAGTTTTTCTAAATATCCCCAATTTAATAAATTTGGTGGCGACTTCATAAAATCTCTAAAACTTTTCATTTTACCGTTTGTTTCACCGATTGTCCTTTCCCGGTCACGATTTGGTTTGCGACACAAGGTCATATAAGCCACTCTCAATTCTTAAGGCACCTTAGCAAGATATTAGTATGACTTTCATCCTTGGACTACATATGGATTCCAAAATGATAGACCCACACGTTTTTAAAGTTGACACATTTCATCCCGTGTCAGAAGAGATTATTGATGTTATTTTGAGAGCAAAGAAGAAGATCTTGACTTGAGGACAAGTCTCTTTCAATTGAGAGAGAGAATGATGAAGAATGATGCATAATAATATGAAAATATCAAGAAATTTAGAAATTATGGAACTTTCAAGAAACACTACTATATGAAGACATAATAACTATGGAAGCCTTTAAAATCTCTATATTTTCCAGGCATATAAAGTAAAGCTACACCAAAATAATTCTTTTTCTTTCGCCATTGGTGTTTTGATTGAATGTGTGACTTTTTTAATGCAATTTATTTAATTATGGATGATGATGACTGGCTCAATCAACCATAAGCATGATAAGTAATAAAAACGGGAAAAAGGAAATGATTGATAATGAATATATGATAAAGGTTTTTTTAATTAGGTTGATAAAGAGCGAAATTGGTGTAAGAGAATTGTATTAGAGATAACTTTTAACTTTTTGGATTAAATGTAATGAATAAATGAGATTTGAAAACTAATTTTGACACCATAGTGTCATTTGATTATTTTCCTATAAATAATACTTTATTGAATTAACCTCAAACTACTTATACACATTGCAACTATAAATCCCACATCGAGTAGCTAATGCAATTATCAACTATCACTTAACAAAAAAAAGCAGAAATTGAAACTGCTTACTTACTAACTACTTGTATAGTAAGTAAGTCTAGTAACTAATTCATCACAAAGTCAACAACATATTTCCTAACAAATAGAAATTTATTGAAAACTACTGACTAAATATCTTATAATAGAGGTTTTTTTTTTTGGAATGTCTAACAGAGTTGTGAAGCCAATAAAACATGTTTTATTTTATTTTTCTAAGATATTACACATGAGAGAATATCACGCCCATGATCCTTACCATGCCTCCATAGGAACAACACGATAATTTTCAGAACAAAGTAGCAAATAGAATAATAAGCCTTTAAAATAAGATCATTGATTTGAAACACAATAGTCAAAGTTATCCTTTTGCAAAGCTCATTTAGACCGCACGATAATTCCATTGTAGTGACTAGTGACTAGTGTTTAGAATTTTTTAACACCACAAAGTATCATATACCAACATTTACAAATGTTCTATTTTTCCCCTATATAGACACTTTCCAAGTAAGAATGTCACGTCTATTCCATAAAAACTAAAAAAAGCTTCTGCTTTGTAGACAAAATCCCTTTTCAAGATCATTGTGATAAAAGTTTCACATATATATGATATACTACCTTCCATCATCAATATTAATTGCAGCTTCCTTCCTTTCCACCTTATCTTCCTTTTTCATTGTTACGGCAATGAAAATAGTTTTTTATTTTTTTTTGGAAGGCAATGAAAATAGTTGAATCGCGTATTAATTCAAGGTTAATTCAATGTTTCTATTAAATATTTTTCTTATGTATACACAAATATTGGTTAAATAGTTGAATCGCGTCAGTTGTGAATTTTATTTGCTTATATATGCAAAAACAAATTTCTATTTACATAAATAAGATTTTGAAAACTCATAACTATTTTCAAAATATCAAAATTAATGTGTTTCTATTAAATAACTTTTTATTTTATATGCAAAAGACTGTTTAATGTTTGCACCGCTTCCATTGCAAATTTTATATACATATATGACAAAGTCGATATGATAAAATATTTAAAACTCATGACTATTTTCAAAATATAAACATTAAAGCAGCGACTTTGGTGGATGAACATGGAAAGTTCCATACACTAATTGTTAGATAAGTCAAGTTACAGTGGATGAAGACAACTCATGCTAACTTCGGTTTAAGCTATCACTGATGGTGGTCGAGCCCGTTTGTTTGTTTGGGCTTCCGCCAATTTGTCTTTGTGTGCTTTGTTTGTGACTTGATTTCGTTGCAAACTTTTGAGGTCTTTTTTGTTACACCTTGTACTAAAGAGGATTCTCCTTTGGTGTTAATATATTCCATTTTTGCTTGTTAAAAAAATGTTGTACTTTTATTAAATAAATTTTTATTTTATATTTAAAACATCGTTAAATTTTTGCACCGCATTCGTTGGGGATTTGATATGCTTATATTGAGAACAATTTTTTTATGCACCGATGTGTGATAGTCAAGATGATAAAATTTTGAAAACCTGTGACTATTTTCAAAATATCAACATTAATATAGTGTTTCTTTTAAATACTTTATCTTATATACAAAATCTCGTTAAATATTTGCATTGCAAACGTTACAGATTTTATGTGCTTATATCTCAAAAATTAAATCTTATATATAGTGCAATGAGATATTTGATATTGAACTTTGAAAACTAATGATTATTTTAAAAAATATCAATATTAATTCAATGAGATTAAGAAATTAAAAGAGATTGAGAATAAACTATTTTCATATACTTATGACATAAAATAGTAGAATAAACTCTTTTCTTATATTTATGCCATAATACATTGTTTTTTTTCTTCTCTATATTTAAAGGAATTGGATAATAAAGAGAAGAAAGAGGTAACAAATTAGTTTTATATTTTTCAAAATAACGATTAGGCACTTAAAATTAAAAAAATCATGAGTTTAAAAAAGGACAATAATAAAATGTTACTGGAGTAATACAATTTCGATATATTGTTAGTAGATATCATTAATTTTGTTCATATACCTCGTGCATAATTATACAAGGTTGCATACGTGACACAATTTAGATGAAATAATATAGGTTTTTTTTTCCTTCATCTCAATCAGGTGTCTTGAACTTGAACCATAAAAATGCGAACATTTGAAAAAGAGTTTGTCGATTATGTAAGATCTTACCCAACTTGATGGTTGTGTTTCACTACAAAGAAAATATTGGTTACACTAGGACAAAAATAATAAATAATCAAACATAATTTGTAGACCTAAAGATTTACTTATTTGAACAATTATTTTTTAGACAATTTATGGAACAACAAAAATATATGAAATGTCTGTATTGACAAAAAAACCAAAAGTGAATTTTAGCCACTAAACTATTTGACAAAAAAAAAAGCGAAAAAAAGAGTAAAAATACAATGAAAATATGAAGAAAAAAAATTGTCTTTAAATTTGTCAGAAAATATTTGTAGAAATATCGTTTCTCTAATTTTAATAGTCTTAGTTAGATTAAACACGTGATTAATGAATGTCAAATAAAAGTCCAATGTTTCATTCCCTTGTACTAACATTTTCTCTCAACTCCTAATAAATTACTAACTACTAGTAACATTTTTCTATAAAATCTTGTAAAAAAACATCTTTCTATTATAAGATTAACTGTCACATGTGCATAAAATAGGTCATCAAAGTATGTTAGATCAATAATGTAAATTTTCAAATCTTTAGAGTCAATTCATGTTAAACTAATTAAGATGAAGAAGCAATTTGCAATATTTAAGAAGAAGTGGTCTACATATTTCTATTGTGGGAGAAAATGAACTTAGACAGATCCAGATAATACCATTTTTCTGTTTTTTATATCAACAGAACAGCAAAAGGAAGGAGATTTAAATAGGACAAGATGAGAAATGAAGACAGCAAGCTGCCATGCGACACATTATTCACAGTAAATTAGGTGTATGTCCTTGATTAACAGTGATTCAAAACAGTACTGATTCTAAATTCATACATGTTCGGATAAAACTAGCCACAGTACCTACCTACACAGCGTCAACATCTTACTATGCTGGGTGCATGCCTCTTTTAAATTTGTTCTACTATCTTTGCAAACATGCAAAATTTAATATATTGGGTGAAGGAAATTCATGAATTATGCGAATTATAGTTCATTTTTATTCAAACAAAAAAATTTATTAAGGTAACTTGTGTACTATTATGGGTGCCGTGGTTTATGGTCAAACTTCACTTCATAATTGATTTCAGGGCATTAATTATTTTGCTATGTATTCATTCAAACCTTTGAATTTTGAAACATCATGTCAATCTGAAGCGACTTTTGATACTTGACACACGCCAGGACTTGAAAAAGAGCACCACTTTTGATAATTATGTGTCTAATTTCTCAGGTGACATATTTCGTTTCTCAATAGAATCAATTAATCATGCTTATAAATAAATTATCATTGAAAACAATATTTTTATAATAAATTCATTTAACAATGTATTTGTTAGCTTAACCAATGAATTAATTGTATTATGATTAGTTTACAATTATGTATGATTAAAAACTTTATATTGTGACAGTGGCAACTGGCAAAGTGATGAGGGAAAATCATATAAGAGTATTGATATTTAAACAACTCTTTTGGTACAACTTTTGAGACAACTTCATTGTTCTTTCTTTTTATTAGTAAAAAACAATAGAGAAAGAACAAGGAAAAAATAACATAAGAAGATAATGTAAGTTTGTGAAAGAAAATTGTATCAAAATTATACAAAAATGATTGTACAAATATCATTTCTCATAAGATAATCACAACGACAAGGTCACAAGAAAAAAAATGAAAATATTGGAACTCAACGAACAAAGAAAGAAAGCAACAATTTTAGAGATTGTGACAGACATGGTCAGGCACTGACATATTGCAGTACATACAGACACAGTAATAATATAAAAAATAAAGATAATGTGTAAATATATAAAATAATAATAAGGAGAGGCCCCTTCTGCTGAGGTACCCTTGAACGCCACGTCATAGATGTAAATTGTAAACCTACAAAAAAAGTTCCCATTTTTCAACTTGCAATGTAGCAAAGTTCAATAATGTACGGATTTCTGCATTGCACTTTTAAAATTTTGGACCCTAATTCCAAATTATAATCCACATATTTTCTAGCACTAGACACTAGTAGTACTATTATTTGTAGTCTCGTGTGTATGTAATGTAGTACCATAAACTACTTCATAGGGATTAGCAATGTGATTCCATAATTTAATGTTTTGTCTTGTGAACTTTACTTGAAAAAATGGTAATTAAAATTTATTCTTCTTATCGGCATAAAATAAATGCTTTCTATTATGTTGCAAACTGTGAATGAAATCAGATTTGAAGCATAGATTCGCCTAATTATAGACAAGTGGGAAAGAAGATTGTTTTAGTGGTAGAGATGACATAGAAAGCTCAAAACCATTGAAAGTATGGAATGTTTCCTAGTTGGGCTTTGCAGTGTTATCACATGAATAAAGGGTTACCACATGACAAGAGGAATGGGGTTGAGTTGAATTTCTACACTCTCAATTGACCAAACAGACAATGTTCTTGGTATTACACCGAGTTTTCAGAAATTACGGTGAATCAATGTGATACCAAACATGCACGTAAGACATGTACGTTTTTAACAATTCATTAAATTGATTTTGGTTTTGTTCCAAAGATGCAAACCACAAAATCCACATACATTATAGTGTGGAGAAGAGGAGTATTGCGAATTCGTACATGCACACTGATATGTTATATATATTTACAACCTTTTGCATATTAACTGCACCTTTGAGTTAAAGGTAAAATAATTTGTATTTGAATACATTTTTATAAAAGTGAGTTGAACTATAAATTTATGTATAAAAATTAATTTAAAATAAAAAATTACAAATCTTAATTTTAAGCAAACATATTCAAATCAATTTTACTTCTTTAGAATCCATTTTAGCTTCTTCTATAAAAGTGGAACCAAAATGTGTGGTCGACACATAGATATGTAAGAGGATAAATTATCACATGATTGAGTTCTCCTTATATATGGGTAGAGATATAATTGGATAAAAGAAAGACTACATGGTCATATATATAGTAATTTTCCCAAAAGCAGTTATATTAATTGATAGATGAAATGATGTTTTTTTTTAGAGGAGATGGAATAATGTTGTGAAGACTAATTTAGTCAGTAACTATTTTTATAAAAACTCTGCGATAATTATTTAACTTTCACAAGAATCAATATAGTTCACCCTATATCCTTCAAAATTAAATTGTTACTTGAATGTTTTTCCTTTAAAAAGGAACAAAAAGCACCAGAAGAAAGCAACACTAATATATCGCTTCACGTGAAATACCATATCATATATTCCACCAGCCAGCCTTCATCAGCCAGATTTATTCCCATATTACCCCTTTTCCCAAACCTACCCCCATTTTATTTCAATCAAGAAAAACATGACAACAATCCTTAAACCATGAGAGATATATTTTGGCCATAATTAAGCAAGTACAAGTTTGTTATACATCCATCTCTTTTTATTTCAATTGGGATTAACATTGTTCAGTTTGACTAATTACATGTTCATTATGCGATATAGGTAAGGATCATGTCTAGATAGTTTGGACTTTGGAACCTTACACCTAGTTTTATTTTTATAATTTATATTTTAAACTACCGCATGCATTTTAAAAACCAAGATAGCACTGTAATCTTAATGATACATAAATTCATATACTACAATTCTCCACTACTCTTAATTAGAATAAGGAAAATGATTTTCGTACATCAAAATTTTGAGTAAATTGGATTAAGGACTTGGGCTTTGAAAACCTTAATTATTTTTGAGCTAGAGGTTGATCGCTTTAATAGTCCTACACTCAATTAAACTCAGCATGAAATTGTTATACAATAATTAATGCTTCATTCTTTATGACGGCTTATTGTCCAAACTCCTCTTTGATGACATTTTTTACTAGGAGGTAAATTAATGTAGTGATTCATAAGCTTCGCTCGACCGACTAAATTAAGTTGTATTCATGACTCATTATACATGATATGATTGATGAGTTTGCTTGCCTACAACAATGTTTTGATGTCAAATATAATGTATTTATCATGATAGTTCAATACAATTGACATATAAATGAATTAGAAATGATATTTTTACAATCATTTGTGACAACTTTTTCTCTCATAATTTATATTATGTTTTTACTTTCTCTCTTTATTGTTTTGGTTTGTGTCAATATCTACTTTTCTTGATAAATTTATGATTATCTTAAAAATTGTCTCACAAATGGTTGTTCAAATAACTAGTCTCTAAATAAATTTCTTAAATTTAAATGTTTGGTTGTGCATATGAAAGATCACTTGTTACACGATGATTGCCTTTTAAATAATTTTTTTTACATCAAAAGATTTTATCTCTAGTTTTTCGAGGATGCATACATTGGGCAACCAATTACATACAACATATCTTCGATATTTTTTTTTTCTTCATGCTTTTTAAAATAGATAAACTTGTTTGGTATTTTAGAGTTTAGTTGGATACTGTACTTTTTTTTTTGGAGAGGAGTTGGATACTGTACTGTGTAAATAAAATTTGTTTACTATAACATTTAAATTTATTTGATTATAAAAATAATACATTTCATTGAATAAGTGGATATGAAGGATACATATACAACCAAATTCTATAGGTATGATTGTATTTATCTTTATAATATTGGCAAGGTGTATAAGGAAATAACTAAATTATATATAGAGATAAATATTTACATAGAAATATTAAAATAAAATAATGAATTATGGCATTGAGATTTTGAAGTTGGAGTTATGAATGAAGAAAAAACAAGTATACATGTGTCGAGTTATTATTAGTGTTAGGAGAAAAGGTGGTATGAGAGTCTATAAAAGGCCAAAGAGGGTTCTCATAAGAGAAAGTGGTGACTCTCCCACAGCAACAATACATCACATCATAAAACAAAACAACACAACACTATCATATATGTTATGTTTGCATCTTCTCACTTATTCTCACTTCACTTTCAATTTCAGTTTCATCTTTAACCAATTAACAACTTAACTCTCAACCCTAAAAAACCCAAACAAAGTGCTTTTCTCTCAATGGAATCACTTAAACCAAACGCGATTCGAACACACTTCGCCGCCATTTCCAAAACCATTCGCATTTTCGAACTTTGTATCGTCCTTCTCCTTCTTTCCTGGACTCTCACGCGCCTCCCTCTCGCCGTTTCCATCTCCGCCGAGTATCTCCGTAAACTCGCCGCTAATCCTCTCTTCATCTTCGCCGTCTTCAACGCCATCATCGCCGCTCTCTTTGCTCAATCCGGCCGATTCTCCGACGAAAACTCCGAAGATCATTCCGGTGCCGGTAAACTCTACCGTGAGTTAATGAACTGTCGCATCGCCGTTTCAGATCGCGATATCCAGCCTCCTTCCACCGCCGTAGATCCTCCTTCCGCTACCGTCGATCTTCCACCAGTTACCGCAGAGGTGACGTGTCAAGACAAAGAAGTCATCACTGAAACAGTTCCGGCTCCGGTGATTCCAGATCGCGAAACCGGAGTATGTTCCGATTTCGCAAACTACCGCCGGAGTCAGTCGGAGAAATGGAAGGGAGAAGCTGGAAAGATAAAGCAACGGAAACAGCTCCGGCGATCGGAAACAGAGAAGCTTCTAGAACCTTCGAAAGAAAATCTGTATCCTCAGGATAAGCTGAGCAATGAGGAGTTTCAACGCACCATTGACGCGTTCATTGCCAAGCAAATGAGGTTTCTGAGAGAAGAATCTTCCGCCATTGTTGTTCACAATAGTACTACTGTGTAGCTTTTAGATTTTGAAATCGCAATAAAAAAAAAAAGCGCTCAAAAATCAAAATCCATTTGAGAAAAAAAAAAAATATTAATCTAGAAGAGTTATGGTATGGTACTATCTGATTTTCTTCTGATTCATCTGCAGTGTACACTGTACAGTGTTAATATTTTCCCCAAATCACATCATATTATATTAAATTTAAAAGGAGTTTTTATCAGGCTATTCTATGAACATTTGTTAAAAACACTAATTAATTTTTATAAAGGTTTTGTTTGGGTGGCTTCTAGCAAAACCCAAATTTAAATTCCCATTTTTATTCTATAGTTTCTCTCTCCACGAGTGAATCTCTATTAAATTTACTTTCTTTCTTTAGCTTCAATAATTATTATTATGGGTTATGTGTGTATGTCTAATGGCGTGGTAACAAATTATGTTTCGTAAGCATAAGTTGTAAATATCGTATTTGTGAAGATGTTTGAGTTTGAATCTGCAATACAATTATTTTCATTTAATGTAAGTGAGTTTCTTTAAAGAAAATATATTTAGAATAGAATAAAAATGAAACTTGGGAATATATTCCGAGGTTACAAATAGACGTTGGTTTAATTGATGAAAATGAGAAGGGATTAATGTGAATTATCCTTTAAAAAAGAATTGGAATGAATGGTGATCTTATTCTATAGCCATTTTTGTGAATATTAAAGAGGAAAAACAGAACTGTATGTGGAACTTGTTTGCTTGTTCGATTGTAGTAAAAGTAAGGGAATGGAATTGTATTCTAAAAATATACTCATGTGAATGGTTGAAAGCGTATCAACTACGTGGTTGGATAGGATCGTATTTTGAAGTTGCATATTCTATATATTGATATAAATGGTTTAATAAGTTTACTGTAGTTATTTAAAAATGTATTGGATTCTACTTCGACAATAAACTACTACTGGTATTTATTTACTATGGGCACGTTTTAAATTACCATAATTTTTGTCTTCACTTTTAATTAGGACAGATTCATTTTCTTATTCCACGAGTTGTGAAGATGGAGCATATGTTCGGTTTCACTTTTAGTCATATTGTTTTTTTAACCAGGGAAAAAAATAAAAACAAACACAAAATATTGAAATACATTTTAATTCATCCAAATACACTTCATGGTTTCTACATCTCATTCATATAAGTGACATCAAAAGTGTGGACACTCTCTTTTTAACATTTTTCTAACCCTTACTTTTTTATTGAATTAAACTCGTGTAGATCTTACACTTTAGAAATAAATGTCATATAAAATAGTGAAACTCATATGAGTTTCACTTAATAAAAAAGTGAGTGTTTGAAAGTTAATATTCATAGCATTTCTTTACTTAATCTTTGCACCTCTAGATACTAACTAGGAAAGAGGTCACATTAATGCTTTCACTCTCCAGTCTGTCCCTCTATTTTCCATCTCCTTTGCTATAGCTTTGAAGAGTTTTAAAATGTATATTAAATAACTAGACTAATACCATATTTCACATCATTGCATTTATATTTCTAAAACTTAGATAATAGAAAAAATTGAAGAGGACAAGAAATGGAGAGAAAATAGAGAAAAATTTGCACTTGTAACATACGAGATTGAGAAAGAGAAGCCACACAAAACAAACATTTTGCCTTTAATTCATGGTTATCTCAAAATAAGTTTAGATGAGTTAGAATCATTTTTTGTAATAATTTTTAGGAAAATGCAATAAATTTGGAAGAAGCATAACTCTTCCAAATATCATTCAAAGTATACACTTTTTTATTTAGCATATTGTTCATATAAATCCATAAGCAATGAGCACTTTTGATATTCAAAAAATCACTCATTTGAAACACCCAATGTTCAAAGATAGACCATAGCAATATTCCATTCTTCAACTATCATTTCATACAGGATTGCTATGCATTGTTGCATTGTATTACCAAATCATAGCTAACTCCAAAATTGATCTATCTTGTTTCTAATAAGTTGTCATCACACGCCTTGTTTTTAAAGTTGTCTTGTCAATTCACAATATTTATTTCTTTGTTATTTGATATTTTAAGCAAAAGGTCTCTCGTGTGGATAATTAAACCCAATCATTATGAAATTATATGTTGATCATATTATAAAAGCGTAGGATAAATTGTCCTTTGCTATGATATTTAACTTAGAAAAGACACTTTGATATACTTTCTGTCGACATTATAATCTTGATGACAAATAAATTTGTTTATATATCCAGCCAAAACTTTCCGTCCTTCTAAAATGCTCTTTTTTACTTTCTTCTCCTACCCTTTTTCCCTTTTAATGGGATAATTATGATTACTTCCACAAACAAACACTATTGGAGTAGTTCAATGTTGGGTTTGTTTTCTCACGGGATATACAAAATTCTCAACTTCTAAAGCCACTTTTAATTACTTTCATGAAAAAGGGTAAACAAACATTTCACGAGAAGCATTTCTTTCTTAGTGTTTGTTTAGTTTTTTTTTGGGAGTGTTTGTTTAGCTTTGCTACAATAAATGTGTGAATCAATTTATTTCATTGCTTATCGATTGCACGTTTTATGTCTGGTACGGTTTTGGGAAATCATTTAAATGTTATTTGGCTAGTATTTTAAAAAGAATAAAAATAATGTGATATTTCAGCTTCAAGAGTGTGAAGTTCGTCTTGGGTCTAGATAAAATCAAACTTATGTCTTGGGGTTGGTTTAAATGTAAGAAAATTACACCTCTTATGAAATTGTTCATATTCTTATATCAGCGGCAGTTTACTGCCGCTCGACATTTTTCAGCGACAACTTAATTGCCGCTGACACCTTTAATATCGGTTAACTGACTTAAAAAATAATTGAACCAATCATAAAAGTGTCCTTTAACGGCCGCAAATATAAGGGACTGAGTAATTTCATAAGTGAGAAGAGTAATTTTCTAAATGTAAGGTGAAGGGTTCAATTGTGGATTTAATCATAGATGTCTTTGTCTATTGGGTTGTTTAGGGGTTAGTGCTTCTTAAGTGTTTGTGGTTTGGTGATCGTTTTTTTCTTTTGGAGTTTTGGTTTTCTTCTAGCCTTTGGTGTTGGCTATGATTTGTCTTTTGTTCTCATTTTACTTTGGTGGATTGTTTGGCTTGATTTTTGTATTGCTTAACTTGTTTTTCTTGGCACGTCTTTATATATTAAGATTTCTTTATTATATTTTAATTTTGGTTTTTTCAATAAATAGTTAAAATTGATTAAATGGAAAACCAATAATTTAAACATATCAAAATCAATTCTACATTTAACGGTACTTAATTAAATTTACCTTGAGGAGCTTGTGAGAGTATAATGGAAATTAGAAGAAATCATATAGTTTATTTGTTGTAATGATTTTTTAGTAGTGGGTACCAACAAACTATTCCTTTATTGAAGGCAGAAACAAAGGCATTAAACATTAAACAAATCTAGCAGCTCCTCTTATCCATTGGTTGGAGAATTTTTTGCAAGAAATCTCAATTATTCATTATTCAATAAAGTTGAAAACCTTCTATAGTCCTTCTTCTGAAGAAAGCAAAATTGGAACGTATTTATTTAATGATAGAAATAATTGAGGGACAAAGTTGGGTGTGTTATACTTTTTCTTCACACATTCTTCTACTACCAAAGTAGCTCTAAAATGTCTATATTAAGGACCCACTTGCTTGCAAAGCTCTATATTCTCAAACCCACTTATTTTTATTAAACCACATAAAAACAGAACCAAGTCATGATTATGTTTAAGGTTCAGACAAAAGGGTGTTCATATTTTATTTCCTTTGTCATTATCTAATCCAAATTTATGGGTCAATACTACAAAAATTCCCATCTTTACTTTTTCCCCTATAATTTGCAAAGACTACAATATCACAATTTTTTTATCATAATAAAAATTTTAAAATTGGAGGATAAAAAATTTATTACTAATAAAAATTATATTAATAATCATTTTACATTAAATCCATGTACTACTGAATAATACTTGAACTTCATCTCGGATAAAATTTAAATTCCATCACATAAAATTGTACAGTCAAACTTTTATCAATGAGTTAACACATTGTGGATTTGTCGTAGTAAAATTAAAATTTACAAAATAGTTTATATCTCAATACCCAATTCTGCAAGCATATTATATTTTGAAGTTGATACTTATACCCCCCACAGTGACCAATCATAGGAAGAGAAATCATTAACTCAGACTGCCAGATATACACACCTCTTCCCTCTGAAACATCAAGAACAAAGAAAGCTAAATGACAAACGAAAACACTGGCTTATCTTCCAGCAGTGTCACAGATCATCCATTTATGGAAAGCTTTGGAACATGATTATTAAAGCACATTCTGAGTCCCAATGTGTTTTTGTAGTTTAAGAGAAAAGGAAATATATAATTACTGTATCTTCTGGTAAAAAACAGCAATGAAAATGGAAAACAAAATTAATATATAAATACATAAGAAAACAAAACAAAATAGGACAATAAATCAATTATATTTAACATAAAAGGAAAGACTGTCATGTTCACAGCACCACGAGTCTAGCAGGAAAAATACGATAGATTAAGTAAGTAAAGTACTCTCATCTCATGATAATATTGGGCACAGGAGGAAAAAGAAGTAACAAATGGTTCATACTTGTTACATGTATAGGTTTAATTAATTAACTTTCAAATATATATATGGTTGTTTGCTTACTTTGTTGTCACATGATCTCCATGATGTATATATCATTTTTCTGACCAGGGTATCATTATTTCCATGAACCCCTCTAACCCTAAGGTTGATGATATATATATATTTTGTGACCAATGAGTATCTTTTTTTTTACAGGGTGACCATTGACCAATGAGTACTTATTTTCATGGAATCAGTACAAAAAGAACCAATATATATATGTGGGTTAGAAAATTTCAATTTATAGGAGTACTAACTATTGTGTTAGCTAGCATGCATGTAATTTGACCTAATTACATAATGGCTGGACGTAGTATCAAGTACTAGTCATTGCATACCCTAAACTAACAATTGGAGATTAAGTTAATTAATTCAAAGTTAATTGAAGTTTCTTATAAGCTGGAAAGGCATTAGAGAATTTAGGGTATAGCTATAGATATGTATAATGTATATAACCCCATTAATATATACCCACCTCTTTACATAACTATTGTGTTAGCATACATGCATGTAATTTCAGCCTGTTGCCTAATTACATAAAGGCTGAACATAGTATCAAGTACTAATCATTGCATACCCTGAACTAACAATTGGAGATTAAGTTAATTAATTCAATAAGTTAATTGAAGTTTCTTATAAAAGAAAGGCATTAGAGAGTTTAGGGTATAGCTATAGATATGTCATATAACCCCATTAATATTCTCTTTTTTTTTTAGTGGGGTGTTGTAAAAATTTACTCAATTAGTATATATGAAAGAAAAGTGTTTGGTTGATTCATCACTTTAATTTTCTCTTTCAAACCAAAACTATCAAGCAATAATTCACCAAACATTATTTGGACATATCATATACACTTTGTTCTAGAGAGAGCTAAACTCAGTAAACAAGCTATAGTCTATAGCCTTGATGAAAATAATAAGCTTGGACGATTGGTTTCTCAATTCAATGCCTCTGATATATTTGTCTCTAATGTTTGTTAGGCTCGTGCTGTAAGGTGTGGGGCCTTAAACAAAGGAAGCATGGGACTTTTGTATTCAAGAATATCTGACAACAAAGGCTGAGTAAAGAAAGATAAATACTACTAGTATTGTTGTAATGTAATGAATTAAGGGATGTTGGTCCTGCGGGAGGCATGCTTGGAGTTTCCTTAGCTTTACATTACTCTACTACTCCATTTCATCTCTATAGGTTCAAATTTGAATTGAATTTGGTCTAAGCCGACAGTCATTTTCAAATATCATTTTCTTCAACAAAAACAAAGTCATTTTCAAATATGCCTACAAATATGACTATCTTCAAGTCTTCGGAATACTCATGTTTTCGGATCTGCAGCGTTAACGACGTCAAAGTCATTATTGAATCTGCACTTGATCAAAACTAAGCCTTCAGCCTGAATCAAATAAATATTGCACTAAGACGAAAAAAATAAAAAAACATGTCGTACAAAGACGGGAAATCAAAAGAAACAAAATCGTGTTAAGACGATGAAATCACAAAAACAAATGAAAGAAACATTGAAAATATGTGAAAATCATTTATTTAGATAAAAGAGAAAGAAATTTTTTTGAAAAGGATGATTCTAAGTCAAAATTGACCGTAAACCACCATTCTTTGGTAAATCAAGAAAGAAAGAAAAAGTGGTGATAGCTTGGGTTTTGAGGAGAATAAAAGATAGAGGAGTTGGAATTTCACATGTGTTATAAATTAGTGTTAATGAGAATACTAAAATATTAATTACACCTCCGATCACTAATATAAGCAAAAATCAACTTTTTTGATTCATTCATTAAATGATGTATGTAGTCTATAATAAAGATCATATACATATTTGATTAAATGAATATAAAATATTGATTTTTGCTTATAATAGTGACTGAATGGTGTAATTTTTTTAACTACTAATACTTTTACTTGTATCTTAATTTATATAATGCTCAGTACTCCCTTCTTTACAAAATATAAGTAAAAATGAATCAGATGAAATTAATGTATTTAGTTTAAAATTTGATTTAAATACATCAATTTTCTTTAATTTACTTTTGTTTATATTTGTATGAGAGAAAACACTTTAATGAAAACATTTTAGCTCGTGAAAACTCATTGTATCATGAAAATTAGGGCACTCAATAATTTTCTCAAAATTCCATGAATGTTTAGACCGTTGGTGTAAAGGTTGGGACTTGGGATGCTAAATGACGATTAGAAAAGAGTTCTACACAGGGATGCTAAACAATACTTACAGAAGGATAAAATTTGCCACTATATTTTAATTGAGGAGTATTATTTTAACAACCATTTTTGTTGATAATTTTTAGGACAACCTAAATATAAAAAAAATATGATAGAAAATAAATAACATAATACATGTTCGTATGAAATTGTTACTTTTTATCACATTTTAATTCAGTTTTGAAAGTGTAACATTTCTTCGATTAATTAACGTAAGGATTTAGCTAAGCCTAACAACCTAAGATATACAAGATGTCCATTTTAAAGATAGATAACTTAACAATGTCCTTTCAAGAATAAAAAAGGATAACTTAACAATGTGAACCTACGAAATGATACTGATCCTAGGCATGGACAATATTCTTAATTACTTATCCCCTAAAGTCATACATCAATAATTGTTGGAGAAGCTAGTCTTGCCGGTTGAATATGAAAATGTTGGGTTGAAGACACGGAATGCGTTCTCGATCAGAAGCACAATTAAACTGTTATAAAAATTATAAACATTGGCTTGTGATAATTTCATGAAAAAAAGAAACATTGGTTTGTGATTAATGAATGATTAACCCAAAACGGAATCAACCTAATAAAAAAAACTGCAAACATAATTAACACAAATAAAAAAATCGATGTTTGGTTTAATTGTATTTGGATCACTTTTGCATATCCAACCTCGTATAGTTTTGTTTGCGGTTTGATTGCCATCCGTATAGAATAAACTACAGACTTAGAGCAACACTCAATCTGCAAAAAATAACCATTTTTGGTTATATTTTCACTCATTTCTTCTTCTTCTTCTTCTTCTTCATTTTTCATTTAACTTGAAAAATTGTACAAGGTAGATCGTATAAAATAAACAACCCCAACATCATCCATAAAATATTTCACCAAAACCTCAAAAGTAAGAAAATAACTTTACAAATCGTATAAACCAAGCGATAATTGTAAATACGGATGATTTTAGTTATATTTTCACTCATCCATTTTTTTCTTCTTCTTTTCGTAATTGGAGTTTTTACCTTGGTTGTCAAATTTTATTTAGTTTCTCTAATTTTTTTCTTTAATTTTTGTTCCTTCAAATCTCTTTTATTGCCATTTTTTATTTATATATTTCTAAGTCAACACATGGAAATTTTGATTTTTTTTAGTAGTGCTTAGTAGATTATGGAATCTTCTCTTTCAAAAGTTTAGAATTTTTTATCATGGATGATTAAATAAGAACTTTTATGATTTTGTGCTTAAAGGTTCATATTTAACTTATGTTTTGTTAAAAAATTCTAAATTGTTTTGGGTTAAATTCTTATAATATTCTAAACATTCTTTAAAACTCATTCAAAAATATGAAGGGCACACGATATGACTTAAAATCAAAGATTAAAAGTGGTGACATAAAATATTGAAAAACCAAAAATATAAGAAAGTTTATAGGGACTAAAAGTCAAATTTGAAAAGTTTACCACAAAAACCTTACCAAGAAAATCCAATCGAATAAAACCAATGATAAGAAAAAAAGATTCCATAATACAATACCTCTCTCCCTCGTGAAGACAATTACATACGAGATGAATAAAGTAAAATAATCTTTTGTGCTAGCTAGTTCCTCAAAAAAATTATTTGGCGGTTGTGACTTTGTAGAAAGATTGGTCTATCTTCATACTCTTCTCCAAATTAGCAGTGTTTGAGATATTATATTCATATTGAGATGTTGCAAGAACCCCCTTAAGAAAACCACAAGTTTCTTGTATGTGTAAAATCATAATACTTAATAAAGAGCATTTTACACTTCTTTGATGTAGTGATAACATTACCAAATGGTCGGGTGATACTCTTGTTTTTCTAAGATACAAATTGTATGGTTGACTTTATTCCAATATCTATGTTTAACAATATTGACAAAAATAAAATATCATGATATATATAATTAAAAAACAAATTAAAGTCCTCATTTGAACTAGGACATCGTAGTTCAGAATCAATTCAAGTTGTTCATCATTAACTTGAAGACATGATTTTTACTCACATCAAGTGACATCACAATCATTCTAGTACACAATCATCTAGATTTGTCCATATCAAATCACTTTAAAACATTTGCTATATAAGTTTATTGATAACAAAATTTTATATAAATTATAATTTTTCAAATCCAAATAAATATTTCAAATCCAACGTATTTCATTTCAAATCCAACATATACCATCATCATACAACTATTATAACAAATTCATTTTAAAATCTTTAAAATGGATAAATGATTTGGGTCATCTTTTTTTTTTTTTAAGCTTTTTTTCTCATTTAAGGATTTTTATATTCAGATTTGATTGATCTATTATGCTTCATGCACATTTGCGACTTATTTGCAATATTAGATTATATGATAGGGATATCTATTTAGTTTGGAGCATTAACAACTGGTATTTGATTTGCTTAACTTTACAAATGAGTTACATCTTGAACATCGAGTTCATATTAGTTTATACGAGAATCAAGATGAGACAATAATGTTTCATTTCAAATGATTCAATTAAACTTCATGTTCACGTTCACACCCACTTATGCTCTCCTCTTAATATTAGAAAAACTAATTCAGCAATTGATGATTAGGCTACTGGTTTCTGAACACGATGATTCAATACAATTTATAATAGATGAAGATTCATATCAACTATATTTATCTATTACTCTTTCAAGATTTAACTTGGTGCACTCTGATGGAGCAATTATATTTGTGTGTGTGTGCGCGCGCTTGCTCGCACGCGCATTTGCATGCGTGTTTTATATGTCGGGGAAAAATTAGTTTTTCTATAGGTACCTATGATGCCGTGAAGTGAACATAGAAAGCTCATGTAAAAAAGTTAAAAGAAAAGTTGCCCTTAATTAATTATCAACAAGTTAAACCACTTATGAACGATCAATATTTAAAAAATGAAATTTCAATGAGCGAAGGTTTTCAAGAACTTACATGTATATTTCGGCATCTTCGGATCAACATACAATGACCCTCTGTATCTAGATGCAAGGAAGATATGAGACCTAATTTTTTCAATGCAGCTGCATATGGGAACACTATTGGCAATACTTCGTTCCAATTATTTTTAGACCCAATCGGCATAACTTTTCTAGTAATGATACAACATTGTATTCTTTAGGTTCCTTACCGTATTTTCCACCACAAAATTCTTCCAGAGAAGTTGCAATGTGGAAAAGTCATGAAGATCAGAGATATCACAACTTTCATTAGCAATCTTCACATACACCAAGTTGGGTGTAAAATATGGCTAAAAGCAGGAGGCCGTCAACCCTGACATTAACTTCTGTCAAGTATAAATTGAGAGACTCAAGAGTTGTATTATTCATAGCAAGCTCTTGTAACCATTCATCATGGTCCTTATTCTCAATAATTTCGCTTTCCTCCGAAAGCAAAACTATTAATTTCCTGCCAAAACCCAAAATTACGGTGAGAGCCATAATACCTAATAAATGCAAGCAATGTCATTATTTGCAGGTCAATCAATGTCATTATTTGCTAGTATAACTGGAGTAATCGTTTGAAATTAGGTGGCAGAGAGCATTCAAGGTTCAGAGTTATGTACATCACATGCTAGGAGACATCAAAAGATGCTTAAGAAAACATTTAACAAAAACTATAAAAGTATACTTAAAATTTACTTACAATAACGAGCAATGAAGTCAAGATCGCGAGTTGAAAATCCAGAGCGGATATCAAGATTAAGAGATTAAAGAACAGGACCACGCAATCTAGCAAGAAGCTCAAGATTGGAAGCTTTAATAATCATGCGCTGAAAGTGAAGATTCTTGAGACAATGAGAATACTAAAATATCTAATGAATCCATGGTGTCATGTGACCTCCCCTACCTTCCGGAATTAGATCATACTTCTCTGCTTTTGGTTGTCCCTTCAGCTTCAACGACTCCAGAATTAGGAAACGGTTCAAGAAACGAGACTATGTCGCGGTGTAACAGAAAGAGATTTTATCTTGCTTTTGAGTCAACCGTTCAATGTGTTTGTGTGTCTTTGTGTGTGTATGTGCACGCTCGCGCGCGCATTTGCATGCATGTTTTATATGTTGGGGAAATGCTAGTTTTTTTTATAGGCAACTATGATGCCATAAAGTGAATATAGAAAGCTCATGTAAAAAAGTGAAAAGAAAAGTTGCCCTGAATTAATTATCAACAAGTTAAACCACTTATGAACGATCAACATTTAAATAATGAACTTTCAATGAGCGAAGGTTTTCAGGAACTTACGTTTATATCTTTCACATTTCGGCACCTTCGGATCAATATACGATGACCCCTTGTATCTAGATTCAAGAGATGAAACCTAATTTTTTTTCCAGTGCAACTGCATATGGGAACATTATCGACAATACTTCCTTTCCAATTATTGGTAGACCCAATCGTCAAAACTTTGCCAGTATTAATACAACAATGTATTCTTCAGGTTCCATACCGTATTCGCCACCAAAAAATTCTTCTAGAGCAGTTACATTGTGGAAAAGTCTTGAATATTAGAGATATCACAACTTTCATCAGCAATCTTCTCGGACACCAAGTTGGGTGCAAAATATGGCTAAAAGGAGGAGGTCGTCAACTCTAACATTAAATTTTGTCAAGCATAAATTGAGAGACTCAAGAGTTGTATTATTCAAAGAAAGCTCTTGTGGCCATTCATCATGGTCCTTATTCTCAACAATTTCGCTTTCCTCCAAAAGCAAAACTCTTAAATTTCTGCCAAAATCCAAAATTTACAGTTAGAGCGACAATAACTAATAATTGCAGGCAATGTTATTATTTGCAGGTCAATCAATGTCATTATTTGCTTGCATAACTAGAGTAATCCTTTGAAATTATGTACATTACATGCTTGAAGACTTCAAAAGAGGCTCAAGAAAACATTTTACGAAAACTATAAAAGTAGACTTCAAATTTTCCTATAATAAAGAGCAATGAAGTCAAGACCACGAGTTTAAAATCCATAGCACATATCAAGATTAAGAGATTAAAGAACATGACCACACGTTTTTGCAAGAAGCTCAAGATTGGAATCTTTAACAATCATAGGCCGAAAGTGAAGATTCTTGAGACAATGAGAATACTCTGCAATCTCATGAATCCATGGCGTCATGGGCGGATCTAAGGCCCGGCTAGCCTGGGCAGTTGCCTGGCTCTCGCCCAAAACTTTTGCAATTTCTTATGTAAATCCCTATGAATTTCTTATATGAATCCCTATAAATTTCTTAGGTATATTTTTTGTTGGGCAATTTCTTTAGATTTTCTGATTATTTGCTTGCAATTTTTTATTTAAATCCCTCTGAATGTTGATTATTTGCTACAAATACAATTTATCCCAAACTCAAAGAGTGAAAGAGGCCTACATCTCAAAAATTGCAGAGAAAAAAATGTGTTGCAATTTTTTTTTGCCTAGGCTTTATCATAATCCTGGCTCCGCCATTGCATGGTGTCACGTGACCTCGCCAACCTTCAGGAATCAAATCATGTTTCGTTGCTCTCGGTTGTCCCTTCAGCTTTAACGACTCTAGAATTAAGAAACAGTTCAGGAGACGAGACGATGTCGCAGTGTAACAGAAAGATATTTTATCTTGCTTTCGAGTCAATGGTACAATGTGTGAGTGTGTGTGTGGGTGTGGGTGGGTGGGTGGGTGTTTGTGTGTGTACGTGTGTGTGTGTTCTATATGATGCCTACACTACTCAAAGTTTATGGGTCCATCGTTGGGTGCGCCTACTACAGATAGAAGAGACAGTCAATAGTTAAGATGCGATCTATATGCGCTCTGTAATATCTGTGATAGATAAACCTTTGTTGAAGCAAACATGTCACATGAGTGTTGTTTTTCATCTCTACCCCGACTCCCTCAAAGTGTTATAATATCCAAAACTAGAGGACCAATTTTTCCAACTGTGAGCTTGAACAGCACATAATCTTCTATCTTGTGATTGAGCATCCTTTTTAAGAGAAATAGAAACCACTTTGACAAAAGTTTAATTAGATAAGAAATTCATACTATAGCCTTTAATGGCTTTTAAGCACAAAAGTGATTGTACTTTAAATATAGTTTTCGTTTGTTTTGAATGAGATAGTGTGATGTTGTGGCATGCATGTTAAAGCCTTTTAATATCGCCAATTGGTTCATCAAATAAAAGCAACAGAGCTCTCTTAAATCTATAAAATGAGATGAGATGATCCCCAAATTTTAAGTCATAGTCCGTGATAAATATATTTCCATTTGTGTACGATGTGTATCATAAATATATAGAATTTACGATGTACAATTTTTTTTAAATAATCACAATTAAATACAAGTTTACAATACGTGACATTTTTAAAAAAATTGAGTCAATGGTATGTATTTATAAAAAAATGGAGGTATATTTAGAAGGTGTGGAGGCTCTATTTACCACGGGCCTAAGATCATATTGTACTGGACTACCTGCACTAAATTTGCTCAACTAAAATTGAGAATTGCTCTTTAAGCACCTTCAGTTTTGTTACAAAAGCCTTGTTGATCTATTTCAAACATACATCCATATTATTATTTTGGAAACACATTGATTAATTCATTTTATTTTTAATGAATTATAATTTCTTGGTAAAAAAAATAATCTAGTCCCTTTAAAATGTATCATTTAATAATTGTAATGACTTATAATTTCTTGGTAAAAAAATAATCTACTCCGTTTAAAATTTATCATTTAAATATCCATGTATACAACAAGCAAAAAAAATATCAAAACCAAGAAAAATTATTGAATGTTATAATTTTGAATGGTTATTTAAAGGCTTAAATGCTCTTTTGGTCCCTTAAGTATTTATTAGGTATCGCTTTCGTCCCTTAACTAAAAAAAAGACCGTTTGAGTACTTTAATTTAATTTTCGTTACATTTTTTGGTCCCTTCCGTTAGGTTTTCGTTAGGTTTAATAAAAAACGTTAAGTGTAGTACACGTTTCGTTTTGGCATTGGCTCTGGAAACGTTAAGGGATCAAAGCGATACCAAATAAATACTTAAGGGACCAAAAGAGCATTTAAACTTTTTTTTTTTATATCATCTTCTTCATCTTCATCAAAACCTTCGTCATATTCATCAATTAAATTCAGAGAATTCCAGAAAAATTAATCATCTTCATCATCTCCATTTATCATCTTCAACATCAAATCCAGAAAAATAAAACAAAAAACTCAACAAACCCAAAAATCTATTAAACTCAATATTCAATTTTCCCCAATTCAAAACCCTAAAACCAATAATCCAATTTCAAATTAATTTTCATCTCTTCTTCTCTCAAAATCAAAAATAGGAACCTTCATATTTGAAGGTCCTATTTATCTTCATATTCACACTTTAAAGCGTGGCTGGGCTAAATGGTTGTGATGAAATTTTGCGGCTGGGCTTACCTCCCTTCTATTCGAACAAAACAATATTACATTGCATGTGCTTGCGATGAAATTTTTGCACCTCTCGTTGCTTCTATAGGAAAGAAAAAGAGAAGAGGTTGAAAACTTCAAGCTTGTCTTTATGAAAGAAATCTTCACACAAACATTAATAAACCACCTTCTAAGAACAATGACATGAACTTAGTTTAGATCCGAAAATGGGTTAGTTTTTGTTGAAAGATTGATGATAATGGGTTTAGATCCGAAAATGGGTTTTTGTGAAGGATTGGTGATGATGATGATAAAGATTTAGATTGGAGTTGAAAATGAGGTTTTTTTTTCTTTGCAGAAAATAGTGATGGAAGAGATGATGATGATGATGATGATGATGATGAAGGTTCCTGAGTTTGTTTGTTGTTCTTATTGTGTTGTTTAGATTGAAAGGGATGTTTTTAAATGGAAAAATTGGTTATTGATTGAGTTATGAAATTGATTATGTTTATAGATTTGATGAAGATGTTGAAAAAGATTTTTTTTCTGGATTGGTGTGTTGTGTTGTTGATGATGAAGATCATGAAGAAAAGGATGGAAGGAGAAGGAAGAAGATGAATAATACAAACCCTAACATTTTTTTTGATTTTTTTGAACAGAAGGGACCAAAATAGGTAACGGAGATAAAGATAAAGTACTCAAACAGTCTTTGTTTTAGTTAAGGAACGAAAGCGATACCAAATAAATACTTAAGGGGGCAAAAGAGTATTTAAGCCTTATTTAAATAAAACTTTTAGGCCAAAAGAAATTACCTTATCATTGAATGTTCATTGTTGGTTTTGCAAAAAAAATTGCTCTTTAAGCATGTAATGTTGATTTCTCTTTATGAAAATTATAATTTACTAAAAATAAAATAATTACAAGTCTTTGTTCTTTGAGTTGACTTCTCAAGCCTCTCTATTGGCGTCCTTGTTTGGCATTGTTTCCCGTCATCACGAGCAATTACAATTATTTAAAATAAATCGCCAAACGCGCAAAGGTCATAGCTATACACCTCTAAATAATTAATTAACAATTAATTATAATAATACAATATCAAATATTTATGATATCAATAAAATCAAATATGTAGCACAAGTCAAACGATAAATGCGTAATCAATTTGATTGATTTTTTTTTTTTAAAACCATTAAAATATTTCTGTTTTGAAACGATTCCAAATCAGTACCATGATTCTTCCAAAAGAAAAATCAGTACCGTGATATACATGGCTTCAGTTGAATCACATACAAATTAAAATACTATTTGTTATTATAACAATTATAATAATAATATATAGCAATTGAAAAGAAACAAATTTCTAATCAAATCTGTACGTAATCAATCGCTAATTTCAGTTATGAAAAATTTGGAACACTTTCCATTTTCACAAACAACTTTGGGATATTAGTTTCGCCAAATATCATATACAGAATATTTTAAATCAATTTTAAAAGATTCTATCTGTCGAATTTTGAAACAATTTCAAAAATTCAAACATGGCATAATTCTTGGCATATATTTTTTTTTCAATTTGAATCTGATGCATCGGTTTTAATTTTGAGAAAATTAAGCACTTTCCTTTTATTTTATTTTTCTTCATGAAACCAATCTAATTGAAGCCAATCAAGTTCATGACAATTAATCAAATTAAATTCATGATAATTGATTGATTTAAAATTTAAAGAATGAGAGGATTGTGATATCACCATTATTATTTTTAATAAAATTCCAAATTGTATATCACACTTATAATCCGATGAACCTATTTAACCATATCCCATATGAACATGTCCACAGATATAAACACTCATCTTAATCAATAAAATTGACTCATGACAGCTCATACACAAAACGATTTTAAAATTCTAATCATAAATTTATATAAAATTCAATTCAAAAGATGCTCCCCGAAGTACCCTTTTAAATACGATTTCATGAATGATTTTCAAAAATAAAATAAAAAATGCTTATAAAATTCAAGACACAATTCTTGAATCAGTTTAAAACAAGAGAAATGTTAAGGACAAACTCTCAAACACACTATTTTGACACACTCCAATAACAGGTTGACACATCATCCCCATCCTTTGTTTAATTAACTGACACAACCAGTTACAAGATTATGGAATAAAAAATTGGTCTGAGGTGCCTTCCTGTTATTGGAGTGTGTCAAAAGAGTGTGTTTGAGAGTTTGTCCTTAGCATTTCTCTTAAAACAAATATACTCATTGAATCAAATTCATACGATGCACCAAAATAAGAACCGTTCATGCAGTCGATAATTGCAAATCATGCATATATCTCATATATACAAAACAACATTGATTATATGCCCACATAATGATAACATGTATTTGATCATACTCAAAGTTCTATAATTGAATCTCTCTCTCTCTCATTCATATATTCATATATCGAAACATGATAAACAAATTTAATCAAACAGATGCATAATCATCATTAAGCATCATAAAACAAATATGAATTTAATGATTTAATCAAAACTGAAAGCTCTGATACCACTGAAGGGATTTTAAGAGGGGTTTTTCAAAATTTTAATCCTTTTTGCGGAAGAAAGAAATCTCATTGAAACGGATTGATTAAATCATTAATCACAAATCAAACAGAAACTTAAACACTTTAAAATTCATGTGTTTAGCTCTTGAAGAGTAGAACCTTTGTAGCAGAAATCTTTCTGATCACGAGCAAAGCAAAGCAGCGATGTCTCTACTCAGTCCACACGAACAGAACTTCTCCGATGACTGGTGCTAGCCAATTCCAGCGGAGATTCAGAGAGAACAAGGTTTAGAGAGCGGCGGCTAGGGTTCCACAACTTTTGTGAATTAGGTTAAGCACTCACAAAAAAATTCTAGTTATGCTTCAACACAAGGGTTCTATTTATAGAATCACTTGTGTGGTCAGCAAGACAAGCACTTAAGTACACCGTACCTTACGGTGGACCGCGTTTCTCTATTTTTCGTAAATTAAATAATAAAGTCA
>Ga0228710_1000397_pt1 | contig 52875 bp, 28 predicted proteins | sample MedpolnodulmetaG_FD_177995 | JGI IMG/M metagenome (GOLD analysis project Ga0228710, IMG submission 177995) | Root nodule microbial communities from Medicago polymorpha collected in Santa Monica, California, United States - pink nodules | ecosystem: Host-associated > Plants > Roots > Nodule... | reverse complement strand
AAAATAAAATAATACTTAAAAAAAAAAAAAAAAACTGACACGGTGTTAAATCAGAAAGGTTAACATCGCAAACAATCACAAACATAAAACTTAAAACACTAAATTAAAACAAAAACTAAATAAAGGATAAATGAGTTACAAATATTAAATTTAAAGAACCATGTAAAAAAAAAAATTAAAAATAAAGAAAGTCTCCTTTTTTATCCCAAAATTTGATTTTTTTTTGTTGTTGAAGAAAATCCCCAATTCTTCTCAGTTCCGTCCAGTTGCACACCATTTTCTTTCTCACAAAACAGAGAGAATCTCCTGTTCTCTTTCTTCACTTAACCCGCCGCCACCCCTCTCCGGCGGTCCGCCATACACCGCGACACCCACACAGTTCACCTTTCCAGGTTTGTCTCCTCTTTCTTCACCTGTCCAGTTATTTTCTATGCCATTTGGAGCTGGATTACAAAGCTTATTAGGATAATGAAATTTGATTAGTTTTAATTATTAAAAACCTATTAACTTGATGTATGCATTTTCAATTTCTGTTGAAACTAAGGTTTGGTGTGTTGCAGAATGGGTAAGGGTTTGATATGGGCGACGGCAGAGGATCTGCATAAGAACAGGGTTCAAGTTCTATCGCTATATCGTCACATACTGCGAAGCCTCAATTCTCCTTCGTTGCCACTGACATTCGCTGCAAGATTAGCGAAGAAAGCGGAGGTACGTGCAATGTTTTGGGTGGGTTCTGATGAACGGTCTTTGCATAACATTGCTGACCTAATTGATGCTGCTGAATACTCTCTATCTTTTCTCAAGAAAGGTCAATTTCCTCCCCGTCACATTACCTGAACAACACCTTCCATTTCCCGTCGCAGTTTAGTATGAACTTAATGCAATCATGATATTTTTTGGTTGTTTATATGTAAGAAAAAGACATACGGTATTCAAAATGGATCACAGCTTACATATATATATATATCCTACGAGCTGAATCCAATGTAGAGTATGTTAAGCCTAAATTCTACCTCATTGTATGCTTATAATAAGAACGATTCCTAATTAGAATTTGAAATTAGGTTGTTTATGTGTTGTTTTGCTTTGTATATGGCCTAAAATTGAAGGTTGGTGATTTAGTTTGGGAACGATTTGTGGTGTTTATTGAAGTTGTTGACTCGGTGTATGTTTGGTTCCACTTATAGATGCGTCAAAATTGATTCTACATGTGTAGAACTGATTTTGGCATGTTTGGTTCCACTTATACATGCGTCAAAATTGATTCTACTTGAAGATAGAAATTGTAGCTTTTGATTCTAAAATTGATTTTTACACTCAAATTTATTGTTCATCTCATTTTTAAATGAATGTATCTAAACATAAATCTATTTATGTTCAACTTGATTTTACCCTGAATCAATCTTACAGAATCAATAATTCAAAATCAATTCTTCTCACCACAAAACCAAACATACACAGAATCAAACAAGGCCAAGTGTGATAGAGTCCAAGATTACATCTCCAAAGTAGATATATATCAAATGCTTAGATCAACTAAGTTATGGATCAACAATAAAAGAGGAGGTTATTATACCGACATTTTCCTTTTATTCTTGCTCTTTCAAAGTAGATATAGGTCAAATGCTTAGATCAATTAAGTTATGCATCAACAATATAAGGGGAGGTTGTTGTACTGATATAAAAGGGTGTTCTTAGTACAGAAGAAAGTTGGTTATTTTAGATTCTATTTCATATATACAATGACATGAAAATGACTCAAACTTTTATCGGGGGTTTCCTTTTAGAAATTTTCAAGAGGCAGAGTAGATTCAGGAAAGACTAAAAGACTGAAGAGCAATAACATAGGACAAATATTTTTATGGATTCAGATGAGATAACATATTTCATTGTTTGGCCTTGGAACTGCGAGCCTATAGTAGTAATACACACAATGCAAATACAATCAAAACTAATTGTCAAGAGTATTATTGCTGTGAAGTATTGGGAAACCTGCCTGCCATTATGGAATTGGGATATTATCATGAAATTTATTTTCCTTGTAGCCTGATCTCCAACCTAGGTCAGTATGGGATTGGGAATGCTATTGTTTAATAATGCTATGCTGTCTTATTGTTCATTGTTTTTTGTGGCTTTTGTGGCTATTGTTTGTGCACACTTTGGATTTAAATTGATCAACTGTCTTTTTCCTAGTCTTAAAGCTGATGCCAATGTGGATTATTTATTTGATACAGTAATTATTGTTATTTCCAGTTCACAAAAAATAAACAGGGGATGTTTTTGATAAGCATGCATCGTTTGGCTCCTTCATATGTTAAAATTATGTAATATATAGTATATCAGAATATAAGCAGCATGTCTGGATCAGTTAAACCAGGTTCTGTGCTTTAGATTTTCTGGAGTACTTGCGAGACTTATATTTCTAGAGAGAAGAATCGAAGTAGCAACGGGAATCTTAGAGTTTGGGTTGGGTCTAACTCAACCCTGCAAAACCGACTTGATAAGCGAACAGCGTGACTCTCTACAAACTCTTTTTTCAATGTGAAACTTGAATTTTTTTCCGCATGCACCTCCTCATGCTCAACTCAATACTATTGGAATTGGTATGTGAGTAATTTAGTGGGCGATCTAAATGGACAGACTTTGATGTCGTATGCAGTTTTTATTCTGTATCTAACTCCTGTTTACTAAGTGGACTTGACTTGAAACAAAGGTAAATTTTGAACCTGACAAAGTTATATGCTCTACTTTACATAGTGAATATAGGGTTTTCTGGTACATGGAGATATGTCAATACATGGAGATAAATGTCACCAACTTGGCAACATCCCACCTTGTGACACTTCAATATATCAATTCATGGTGATAAATGTCACCAACATTTTATATATAACAGAACTTATAGGTTTACACAGAACTAAATCAGCCATCTGTTGTTATTTTCATTCATCTAAGTGACTGAGCCTAATCCTACATGACTATAACGCTTGGAGTAATATTGACGCATGACCCCCAACGAACCAAGGCATTATTGTCAAATCGTGGATTACCCCAATCGTGTGTGTTGTTGCTTGAGGATACTTAGACCTAGGATTACCACTACCTTTTGCTCCACACATCTTTGTTTTTCATTGGTGTGATTCCGAACGAGGTTGATTTCACAACAGTTACATTAATTTTGCTTCCAAGTGGCAAGTCTTTCGTTGAAAAGTAGTGACATTCACTTGTTGATAATGAAGTTCTGATTTGAAAGCTGGACAAAAAAGTAGTTAAGAATAATTAATAACCAACGAACCAAGGCATTATTATCAAATGTTACATTAATTTTGCTTCCAAGTTGCAAGTCTTTCGTTGAAAAGTAGTGACATTCACTTGTTGATAATGAAGTTATGATTTGAAAGCTGGACAAAAAAGTGGTTAAGAATAATTAATAACATAAGTTGTTTTCAAAAAAATTTAATAACACAAGTACAATGAGGGCTACCGATAGATATATGTGTGCTACTCAGTGATTTCCTAAGTTAGTTTGTTCCATGAAGAGTGGGACAAATAATAATGGATTATACAACAACAAAGATAAATCTCCAATGTATAAGGTTAGGAGAATGCTAATAAGTGTCATTGGAGCATTGATTAAAATGTTAAAATTAGTAAGTTTGTATCAAAAAGTGGTGTAGTTATTGCTAAGACAAACGTAAAAACTAATATTTACAATACAAAATTTTTAATAATGGATTTCTTAACCATTACCTTTAGAGCACTAGTTAACAAGACTCATAAAGTTAACATTCTTACTTATGTTTATCATAATACAAAACTGAAAATTGCTTTTCTGACATTGAAAACTTCGTATTGACACATGTAAATTACGTTAAAGCCTTCAACGGTTGTTAACTACCGTTGGAAAAATCGGCAGCAGTTAACTGCCGCTGGCGCCAATGGCAGTTAACTGCGCTGATACCAACGATAGTTAACTGCCGCTACGTGTTTGGTTCCATTTCCAGCAGCTCACCTTCCATTTTTCATAACCAAAATTTTCATACTTAAATAAATTCATCCAAGATTTTCATCCTTAACATGATAAACAAATTTTTTCCATACAATTGCAAATTCATGAATATAAAATGTACGAAATAATATTTAACAGGATAAAATTAAAACGCAAGAAATAATATAAAAGGTACGTACGAAAATGTCATAGAAATACGATAATGTACGAAACATGTCATAATAATACATCACCATCATAGTCAAAAAGTACTTAAAAAAGGCCTAATCAGAATCAACCTTGCTGCCTACCATGCCTCTGTCCCCTGCGTCGCCTGACAATCTGATACGTAAGGGCAGTGCGACCGGTACTGGCTATCCGCATCACCTCCTGGACAATCTCCTCTTTAGTCATCTCGCCGCTCCTGGCCACAATATCATCAGCTATATGCACCACATCCCGGATGATTGTCGATGTCAGGCATCTCTCTGGCATGCTCCTCTCCTATGATCTGCTCCACGTTCACCGGCTTGGGGGGAAGATCCTTCATCAGGTGGGAGAATACAAGGGTGAGAGACTTTGGCATTCCAAGCCATGTAGCCATTGTCATAATGCCATGGTCTCTAACACCTATGTACCCAATCAGGGTAGAACCATGCCTGAGCGTCTAGCAACACAGTGGTCAACAATTGCGTAGGTATCTGAGCGACAGATGACGACTGTCTGGGAACGTCCTGTACATACTCAAATTGCCTCTTTACCCGCTCAGGTAAATGACGGTACACCCTTTCCTTCCCGCACATCCCGAGTAAGTGCACAGAAGCTGAAAAGGGCGCACTTCTCTGTGATCACCATAAGTAGAAAACCTCACATCATCCACCTCTAAGTGATCCAGAAGTAGGCGGTAATGCTGCACATCTACATGCCCTCTGCTAGTAAGCCATCTCCCAACACATGGTCTCTCCTTTTTCCACTTCGTGCTAGGCTTCCTTGGGTACAAACCTGGCAAATGCTCCAAAATCCATCCCTGCAACAAAAAAATAATACACAAAAATAAGTATTCGAGTTAAATATTAAATAAATCTAATACATTATAAAAGCTTCACATAAATATTTAAATTAAATCCTAAATAAATGTAGTCGAACTTAGGAAAAAATAATCTAACATGATGATAAAAATTATAAAATAAATTCATAAATAAATGAAGATAAATATTAAATTATCACCATAAGAAGAGTCGTACAGCCAGCCATCATTCTGTTTTTCAAACGAACAGAATCATCCAGATAATCGTACAGGTAAGCTAAGGTCATCCCTCCCCATGACCACTTCCCAATCGCCTGCAAGTCCGCCATACAATCAAGATATATCAAGTCGATGTGTCTATTCGTTTTGTTAGTGAACAATACACTACCAACGAGATATAGAAGAAAACTCCTCACACACCACTGCCTTCTCCTGTCTCTCTCCTGCATCTCCTCCCTCGTCTGTGGGTCCTCCAGCCGTCTAGCCTCTGTCAGGTGGGCTTCATAAAGCCGCTTCAGTGTGGGATAACTGATATGACCAACATACTTAGTCCTTGCCTCAGCACGAGCATCAACTTCTGACATGCCCAACAACCTAATCATCAAATCAAGCCCACGGTCCCGATCCATTGACGCGTCATGGTCCAACATGCGGCCCTGAATAGGAATGTGGAGGAGATTATACACATCGTCCAAAGTGATCGTCATCTCCCCTACAGGTAGATGAAAATTACTGGTCTCCGTGTGCCACCTCTCGCATAGAGCACGTATCATAGCATGAGTCACACTAGAATACCCGATGTATATCAAATGATGTAAGCCAGACGCCTCCACAGGATCCCAAAACCACCTCAATCTATTCTCCGGTATATCAAGCTCTCTCATCTTTTTCCTTGCATTGATACACTTATATTCCCCGTCATGCCACATCTGAAAATCAAATGAATTAAGACATTGTCACTACAAAATTTAAAGAATTTAGATACTTACGCTACATTCTTTAAAAAATTTAAACACTTATCCTACATTCTTTAAAAAATTTAAACACTTACGCTACATTCTTTAAAAAATTTAAACACTTACACTATATTCTTTAAAAAATTTAAACACTTACGCTACATTTTTAAAAAAATTTAAACACTTACGCTACATTTTTTAAAAAATTTAAACACTTACGCTACTAATTTTAATCACTTTAAAGCATTTAAAGAATTTTAAAGAATTTAAACACTTACATTATGATGCTTCACCCAAAGAGGGTTCGCCACGTGCCTCGCGTAATCGGACAACAATGCCGTGGTCTCAGGACCTCCAGGAAAGGGAGGCCCTCCACGAGGTATGGCGGTATCAACGGAACACGACGACGTCGTCGCCGCTGAGTCTGAGGCTCAGGCTCACCCTCAGGAATTACATTATCTGCCTCAAGATAATCTGCCACAACATCCTCTGGCACCTCCTCATCATCTGCCACCTCCTCATCCTCTGCCTCGTCCTGCAGCTGATAAAAATTCTCTCCTCCTCCATCCGATCGTATCCAGCAAAACCCTCTTCATACACAACATAATCATGCGTTGGGGTCGGATCAACCACCTGAGAGGAGTAATCCATATGTGACTGTGAGCTCTCTACACCTGGCCTCGCGTCCCTACGCCTCCGAGTCTTTGGTACATACGGGTTTTGATCCACCCTCTCTCCCTGAGCGCTAGCGGTACTCGCCTCTTTACCTTTGCGCATCCTCGTCTCTCTAATAAGCCGCTGCTGCTCATCCTTCTCCCTAGCCATATTTGTACAAAACAAATTTAAAAAAACACAAATAAGTGGACAATGTATTTAGGCATTTCAAACTAATCATTATATCACACATTATACATTATAACACACAAATCCAAACTAATCATTATATCACACATTATACATTTCAAACAATGTATTTACCTTTGATTGATATTTGATAGATATATACGTTATAACACACAAATCCAAACTAATCAAACTAATAATTATATCATTATGCTCAAAATATGGTTATTACATTATTATGTCCAAACTAATCAAACTTGCCAAAAAAAAGCTAAAATGCAAACTTATAATAATTATAACATACATACATTATAAAATTGAATATATTTGCAAAAAAATACACAAAAAAAGCAACATTTTCTCACCTAGGCATTTCATCAAACACCTTATGTGCATTCTAAATTAGGAGCACAATTAGTGTTATTTGAACATCTAAACAACTACATTGTACCTACACTTACTCTAACAAAAATTCCAACATAAACAGTACATTAAAACATCTAAATCATGCTTAATTTTCAATTTTCTAACCTAATGTGAAACTAACATTTTGCTCAAAAATATGTAAAATATAACCCTAAACAAACTACATTGCTTGTAAATATGAAGAATATAACTTGTGAATTAATTGATGAAATTTGGTTGATTTTCGAGCAAATTGAAGTTTGAGTGAATTTTTAATTATGTTGGAGTGAAACTTGCATGTGTCTGTAACCAGAAAGAGGAGTTTCTGCGTTCTTAAGTTACAGTTCACAACGACAGTTAACTACCGCTGAGGCCAGCAACAGTTAACTGCTGCCGGTTTTCCCAACGGTAGTTAACTACCGCTGGGGACTTTTAGGTCATTTACATGTGTTAATTTTTTAAGTCATAAAAGCAATAATCTACAAAACTTCAAACAGACTACGTTTTTTCACAATAAAGCTCTAAACAACTTATCCTCCAAAAAAAGCTCTAAACATTTATTTATTATTTTTTTGTTGTTGTGTAAAAGCATTGTTCTAGTCCCCTGTTGCTCTCTCTAGTAATTGAGCTTGACCTGGTACATCGGAGGAGGCTTCCCTTGAATAATTGTGTAAAATAAATATTGTAAGATAGTTTTTTTATAAGGCAAATATGTTTTTCTTTTTATATAATGAAAGGAAAATATGTTGAGATGATTTATTATTTTTTTATATTTTATTTTTAATAATGAAAGGCAAATATTGAGAGAGTGAAAAGAAAATTGCCAAATTATGAAAGCGGGAGCGGGGGACTATGTAAAAAAATATGAAGAGAAAATTATCAATTATCATATTGGGTTCAGTGTGATATCAATTTTGATTAGTTGTGTTAATAAAAAATAAAATAATTCATAAAAATTAATTTCAAATAATGATTTTTTTATTGTCTATGAGAACTTGAGTTCGATTCCTAGATGTAACAATTATTAACTAGATTTTATTTACCTCCAGTCTAAACTCTGGATTATTATGACCAATTTTCTTAAAAATAAGAGGGTTGACAAAAAAAAAGATTATTTTTGATTAACATAAATTAAAATATTTCATAGCTTTACAATATTAAGAAGATAAAATGATCTCCTCAAAAGAGAAGATAAAATGATACTTATTGATGAGTAGGTATCGAATTTGTTACCCGAAATTTACACACTCATAATGGGCATCATCCACTTTCACTTTAGATCTAAATGGTACATGTACACCCAAGGTTGACAAGGATGGGGAATGGTCGCCGATGCAGAAGGCATGACAATGAGCGGCTCCCGACAACTCCTAGATGAACTAAATCACATCGGAATGAGAGGGATCCTGAGACCATGTAGGTATGAGACTACATGGTTGAAGGAAGACTTATAAGAATTGTTTGGTACTACCTATATCAACAAGATACATTTTCTTTTCGGTAGCTCATTCCATAAGAACTCCACAGTTAAGCGTGCTTGACTTGGAGCAATTTTGGGATGGATGACCTTTTGGGAAGTTTCCTAGAAAGCATGCGAGTGAGGACAAAACACGTTGAAAAGACTCGTGTTGATTTGTGGGGTCAGTCGACAATCCTAAAAGCAGTCTGGGATGTTACAATATGATTTCATCACACTTCCTCCGTTTTAAAATACATGTCGCAATTTTACAACGTGCACTATTCATATATTTTACTTTGACCATATTTTTTAACTAATATATAAATACAAATGTTAGCATGTTAGATGTTGTTTGATTTGTCTCAATGAATATTTTCAAAATATCAAATTTTTATAATTTTTTATTATGTATAATTAAAAATATTAATCTCTCAAAAAAAAAAATTAATGGTCAAAGTCGTGTATTGACATGTGTGGAGTGGTTGATTGAGACATGTATTTTGAAACGGAGGGAGTATCAATTATACAAGGATTTTTTTTTTGATAAAAATTATTTAGGGATCTTAAAAACTCTTTTATAACTGAAATATTATTAGTGTGATTGTTGTGTCGATGATCTCTTAGAAATTGTGGTTGAGCCTAACACAACTCTACAAAATCAGTTTGTGAGGTGAGATTATCTTCACTTATAAACATCTATTCTGACCATCCCTCGACCAATGTGGGATCTTTAACACACCCCCTCACACCCAACGCTATTGGGCTTGATGCATGAATATAAATGGTGGGTGGTCTGATAGCGGAAGCGTGATAGCAAGTGACCATCTTGGAGGAGGCTCTAACACCATCTTAAAAACTGTGGTTGGACATAACACAACTCCATAAAATCGGTTTGTGAGGTGATGATTACCCCCACTTATAAAGATCTATGCCATCTTTCAATTGTTGTGAGATCTTTAACATGATCGTGTCCCAAGAAGAGGTGGGAGTGAGACCATGTAAACCAAATTATCTATTAAAAAATATCAATTTTTAGTGTATCTTTTTTTCTTCTTCTTTCATTTGAGTTCTTTTATTTACAATTTTATCTTTCTTTAACTAATTAAATAATTAAATTTATCTTTTAAATTTAAATCAAATCAAATTAAATTTATCTTTTAAATTTAAATCAAATCAAATATGGTCTAATAATTTTAAATCAAATCTAAATCAATCCTAACAACAAATATAAACTAATTCAAATTTGACTTAAAAATATAATTATTGAAATAAACATAATAATAATAGTAAATGAAAGAATTTCGTCCACAACTTCAAATTTAAGTTTTACTATGATGAAATAGAATTATAATTTCTATCTAAGGAAAGGAGATAGACAGGTGCGTCATTGTTCGTTTCCATGCTAGTGAAAATATTAATAAAGTGCTACGCTCTTTTTTTAAGTTTTAACTCATGAATCATGAATGTCACACAAGATGTGAGGGTTCAAATTGTGCTGGCATGCAACCATCATTGATTACCAAGAAAGCTAATTCTTTCTATAAGTAGCCAGAGACAAGTTTTCATTCTTTATATAGCTAAGTTAATATTAGCTCTACTTTCTAACACGGTGCATATAGTACTATAATGGACAACTTTGAAGATGTAACAGAGCCAGTTAGTCCAAGTGGACAATTCTTCAATACACCGCCCCTATGTTCATATGTTTTCGGATTTTTGGAATTAGAAATTCCAATGGACGACTCTCAAACTATGTATTTGTTCCAAAATTTCTTACCTATCAATCCACGCTTCTCCTCCATAATGGTACTTTATATGTGTTGTTTATTTTTTCTTACAAGTTTCATATAATAAATACTAGCATGTACTTGTACATTTATATTCATATATATGCTACATGTTTATATAGGTGAGAGACCAAGATGGCAAAATGAAGTGGAAAAAAGTAGAGGCAAAGCCTGAAGATCATATGCACGTTCCAATATTCCCTAAAAGTGAATCAATTGAATTATATGATCAATATTTTGATGATTATGTGTCAAAGATTATGGTGGAAAGAACACCACAAGACAAACCCCTTTGGGAAATGCATTTAATTAAATATCCAACAAGCAATGCTGAAGGAACATTGATATTCAAACTTCATCATGCACTTGGTGATGGTTACACTCTCATGGGTGCTCTTCTTTCTTGTCTACAAAGAGCTGATGACCCTTCTCTTCCTTTGTCTTTTCCTTCACGCAAACCATCACAATTGTTATCTCCTAAGAAAGGCTTTTTCAAGTGGTTTCCTTCAACCATATTCTCCTTTTTCAATTCCTTCTCTGATTTTGGATGGAGCATAGCCAAAAGCTCAATGCTTAAAGATGACAAAACACCTATATGGAATGGTGAGGAAGGAGTTGAGTCTCAGCCTTGTGTACTATCAAACCTATCATTCTCTCTTGATGAAATCAAAACAATCAAGTCTAAGCTTGGAGTGGTAAGATTAATTTATATATGTTTACAATTCGCAAATTAGATCATCTATCGTTGTAGTATGATGTTGTAGTTGTATCCATCGTTAGTTTGAGAGAGATATTGTTTTTTTAGGAGGTGGGGAATCTAGGCTTAACCTATTAGAATATGGGGACTACCTTGCAAAATTTGAAAAACTAACAAGAAGGGAGAAATTTGGAATTCCAAACTTGTCATTTGAAATTCTCTAAATTTAATTTGGAAAAAATACTTCATAAATTTTCATTATTTTAAAAATCCTTCAAAAAATCATCCAAACACCGAAATTTATCTAAAAAGATTTAAATTCCCTACAAAATCATTACTTCAAAACATTTATTCATCCAAACATACTCTAAAGATTTTCAAGGTCAAAATCATTCCGCTCAAAAACCGGACCTCTCTAAACTTAAGAGTGTGTTTGAATCAGGTAATTGAGAAATTTTGAAGAATTTAGAATTCTAGGCAATTCAAATGATTCAATTAAATTGCTTTCATTTCTAAATATTTTTGTTTGAATGGAGTAATAAAAAATTTCATTCTCATCATTTTTGGACAACTTTATAAATTTTAATTTTTTTGGACCAAATTTGACAATTGAAATTAGGGGTCAATTTACAAATTTCAAAAAATGATGAGGGGTAAATTTGCAATTTCCAAAAAATGGGTCACTTTGCAATTTTTTGGAAATTTATTAGGATCACATTGAAAATTTTGGAAAATGTAAGGACCGAAATGTAAAATTTAAAAAATAATAAGAATGAAGATATTTGAAATTCTTAGCTTTTATGTGTCATTTGAAATTTTCTAAATTTAACTTGATCAAAATACTTCGTAAATTTACTTTATTTTGAAAATTGTTCAAATTATCATCCTAACAATTAAATTCACCTACAACTATTTGAATTTCGTCAAAACATTACATTAATTTAAAACATTCTCCTACCCAAACACACTCTAGTTTGATACAACCGAAACTTCATACTACAAAACTCTCTCTAAATCTTATGGTATCTAGAGCTGCATCACCATATTGCAGCGGTAGCGGATCCAAGTTCATGCAATTTGTTGGGTCACCTTAATTATAATTTTTCACTGTGGTACTATATATGTTTGATCAAATTAACCTAAATTATTTGTATTTTCTTATTTTTTGGTACTGCAGACAATAAATGATGTGATTACTGGGGTAATTTTCTATGGGATTAGGCTATACATGCAAGAGATTGACAATAAGGCAAGAACCTCAAATTCAACAGGACTGGTGTTGCTTAGTACTAGGAACATTGGAAGTTACCAATCAATTCAAGATATGACAAAGGCTGATTCAAAATCTCCTTGGGGGAATCACATTTCTTTCTTACATATACCAATCCCAAAGTTGTGCCAAGCCAGCCTATCTAACCCCTTAGAATTTGTTTGGAAAGCACAAAATATAATCAAGAGGAAGAGAAATGCTTTCACTGTTTTTCTTATTGAATGGCTCTTAGATATGGAGCTGAAATTAAGAGGACATGAGGTGGGTATATATCTAAATTACATCCCAAGTCTTTTATTTATTTTTCATGTTTTTGAAATGCTTGAGCTTGCTATAAACATGTGTTGCAGGCAGTTGCAAAACATATCTATGGTACATTGAGAAACTCAAGTGTAGTCATATCCAATTTGATTGGGCCAGTGGAACCTATGGCTTTGGTAAACCATCCTGTTAAAGGCTTGTACTTTACAATGACAGGTGGACCTGAGGTAACCATCATCTTAACTCTCTAGTTAAGATCATAACAACAATCACACATATAGTTCCATATTTTGAACATCTTATTTATTTATTTTTTAGTAAGAAAATGTTGGTTAGCTTTATCTGCATATAATGATTCCTATTGAGATACAATTATATAAATGTGTTACTATAACATCCTCTTAAAAAAATGTGTCACTATAATATGTTATCCTTTGTGGTTGCAGAGTATAAATATTGCAATTATGAGCTATACAAGAATATTAAGAATTACTTTGAAAACACAAAAAGGGTTTATTGATGAGAAGAAGTTCAAGTTGTGCATAGTAAGAGCCTTTGAGGTCATATCCAAGGCAGTAATGGAGATTCCCAACAAGAACAAAGATTAAATAAACTATCTATAAAGAAGTAGAGGGGCATGGGAGGCTTTCAGTGTGAGTTTGAAGAGGAGTTTTATTATTGTCAAGTTTAGTTTCTGTTGGATTAAAAAGCTATGAATACTATGTGAGATGATAAATTATTTAGAAGAAGAATGAGAAGACGAATGAAAACTGTGTAATACTTTATCGAATAGAGAAGATGTAAAATACAAGATACGTTAACCTTCTATATATAGCGGATTATGTTAACAAACTACGGTTACTTGACTAACAAGTAATCACGTGATCAAATTATTTCTAACTAACTTATTAACTCAATATTAATTAGCTAACTTGTTGCTTAATAACTAACAAACTAACTACTCATGATTTGAATTATACAACTAAGAGTCTCAACAAAGAGTAGGGAACCTAAATTCTAATTTGTATGTAGCTCTATCAACGTTTTCCAAACATTTGAGATTCAATTCAACTAAATTTGTTTTTGTTAAAAACAATTAAGTATGTTTATAGTTCTTATAAAATGGTATAATTTTATTTTTCATCTCTAAAAAAATTCCAACTTTTAGACCCTATGATGATAAATTTGGCAAATGCACCAAACCGTTCCACGTAAGTTATCGTCTCCAAAATGTTGTTTTCTACTATGCAATTTACTAAACTTATATTTAAAAACAGTAATTAAGGAGAGTTTGAGAGATTGTTTGGTTGCAATGAAAAGTAAATGGGTTTTGATTCAGATTTTCAATGGAGATTATGATTCTTTTAGACCCTATATTGAATTAATGCATGTCCTACATCAAATATGACCTAAGGGTTATATAAACGATGGCTAACCTCGTGGGCCTAAGATTCTAAGCCCTCCAATTGTTGTAGTGCTCCATACCGATTTGCCATGAATTTATACTTCCACGTGTAAGTGACTCCAAAATGTTTGTTGCTCCACAACTATTAAATGAGCTTACACTCACACTGACATAAGAGATGTCATAATATCATATTGCTCCCAGGGTTGGAACTAACACTCTCGCACGTGTCTTAGAATCTAACCATCATCTAAGAATCCCTAATTTCTTAATGATTCTTAACCAAAATACATATATAATGATTATGATCAAAGCATGATACCAATCTATAGACCCTAACCTAAGATCAATTCAAATTCTAAGATGTGTGAAATCCTAGTTTGAAAAGCATTAAGCACGATACATGTGTAAATTAAATATAACTCAAATTATATTGAATACAATAGATCATGCATGATAAAATTCCAACAAATAATAGAGGTTCATCTTAGAACCATATTCTTTAGGTGTTCAGCTACTCATAGTAATTGAAGACATAATCAAGGAAAAACATAACAAACTTGAGAGCAATTGGAAGCAGGTTGGAAAACACTCCTCTTGATGCTCTGGTATCTTGCCTTTGCCTTTGAACCACCAGGTTTCTGAATGAATTCTTTTGGGTGAAAAGAGGCTCTTAAATATGTATTTTTTGCACTGATTTTACATTGGGTTACTAGGCTTTTTCCCTGTCTGAAATACCAAAAACAACAAAAAGTTGTTCTTTCTCCCTAAATTAGTTTTTGTTAAAAAAAAAAGAAGTATGTTTATAAACCTTATAAAATGGCATAATTTCATTTTTCGTTTCTCCAAAATAATTCAAACTTTTAGACCTTATGATGTCAACTTTGGCAAGTGCACCAAACCATTTGAATTATATAGGAATCACCTGAACCCGTTGAGGTTGTACTGATGCATTAATCAACCAACTTTGATTAACAACACTTGCCTGCTTTTTGGATTCCTTACCCACCTTGTGGAGTATTAGTGATTGTGTTGTTACCATAATTGACTCTTACGACCTCCAAATCCTTGGCTTGTTGAACTCATTTTAGACCATGACTTTCACAATGTCAACAATTTGTTTGGAGACTTGATAAATTATGTCATGTATCCCCATCTTAATTTGCTGTCTATTGAAAGATGTTGTCATTACTACTGGAGCCTCTAGTGCTTAGACCGATTTTACCTGGGAAATGCTATGGAAATTGACATTCCCAAGGTTTGTGAAGACTCACTCGATCGAGAGTGTCCTAACTTGCAAGTTGTCGAAAACAACAGTTGTTCCATACTTTTGACACTCTTTCCAGACCTCAGATGCAATGCCAGACGTAATCTTGACCCAGGGAACTGAATATTTCAGTGTAAAGGTTGTATTGTCCAACTGGATGTGCCAAATTTGTTGATGAAAGCTAAAGTTAATCGAGGTCGGCTGAGTTTAATCAACTGTAATTTCCTTTGCTTTAAGCGACTAACGTTGAGGGGGGAACTATGGCCCTAAACTGTGGGTTCCATAACTTCGCCAGTAGAACTTTATGTACATTTTTTTTTTTGGGTTTAAGCTACTCTAAGCAATGCATAAATAAAAGGATAAAAAATGTGAAATAAGCTTGTTTGATTGATTAGATGCGTCGGTTGACAGTGTCCGTGGTGCGCAACTCTACTAGAGATCATGTATTCTCTTTCATTCCTCAAGTGATTAATGGTGTCGAGAGTAGAAATCTTGGGTTTGTCGCGTCATTGTCCAATACCATTATGTTTTGACTCAATTTTCAGCTTTTGACGACCCATGTTCTAAGTTAATGGTCTTGAGAAAAAATCAATTCTCTCGCTCGGTTGTTTAGCATTGCATATCCTTCACTCGGTTGAAAGGCTTCCTCGCCTAATAGTTTAATCACTTATTTGTCGAGTTCGGCTAACTTGATAATTATTTTTTAGGTGTAAATAGTCAATTAAATTATTTTAAAAGTTCAATTTGGTACCTAAACATCATAATTGATCAATTTGATCCCTTAACTTATTTTAAAAGTTTTATTTTGGTCTCTTAAGTTTAAAACTGATCAATTTAGTTCCTTAACTTATCTAAGTTAAAACAATTTGATCCCTTGACTTATGTAAATTAATACAACTTGATTTCGCAATACAGGAATCTGATATTATATTTTCATAAGTTAAATTACCAAATTGCATTAACTTTTTTTCTTTTTCTTTCAAGTGTTCTTAATACAGATGAGAGTTGATTATTTAAAATTGGGTCAAATATATTTTTGGTCCCTATAAATATATCAATTTTTCGTTTTAGTCCCTTCAAATTTTTTCGACTTTTAGTTCCTAAATTTTTTTCCTTAACCACTTTTGGTCCATACTTTTAAGTCAACTCATGTGTAGTTTTCATATTTTTTAATGAAAAATTTTCAGGAAGGTTTAAAATATTATAAAAAATCTTTTCCAAAATAAATTAGATTTTTTTAACAAAACATGAATTAAATATGAATTTTTAAACGCTGGAAACATAAAAATTCATATTTAATTCATGTTTTGTTAAAAAGTTGTAATTTTTTTTAGGAGAGATACTTATAATATTCTAAACATTCTTGAAAATTCTCGTTCAAAAATATGAATGCTACAAATGACTAAATGAGTTGACTTAGAAGTAGAGACAAAAAATGATGAATGAATATTTTTGAACGACTAAAAGTCGATTTTTTTTAAAGCGATTAAAATAAAAAGTTGGTATATTTATAAGGAACAAAATATACGCAAACCTTTTAAATTTTGTTTCATATATTCAATCAGATGAGAACGTCTTAAACTTTTCTTGCAGGGTTTCTTTTTAGAAATTTTCAGGAGGCAATTTTGATTCTGGAAAGACTAAAGACTTGAGCAATATCATAAGGACAACTATTTTTATGGATTCACACAATGCAAATTCAGAAAAGACTAATTGTGAAGAGTATGCTTGCTAGGAAACCTGCCCTTGCCATTCCGGATTCTTTCACCAAACTTTTCAACAAAATTATGAGGTCAAAGCAAATGTCAGATAATTGGAGAAGAAACACTGTAATTCTGATCTATAAGAGCACAAGGGGATATTTAGAATTGTACAAATTATAGGGGGATTAAACTTATGAGTCATACCTTGAAGTTATGAGAAAGAGTGATTGAACGGATACTATAAAAATATACTCAAGTTATTGATAACCAGTTTGATTTTATGCCAAATAGGTCGACCATGGTAGTAATTTACTTACTACAGCGTGTGATGGAGCATTATTGGATGAATAAAAAAGATTTTCACTTAGTTTTCATTAATTTGGAGTAGGTGTATGATAGAGTGTCTAGAGGGATTTTGTGAAAAACTCTAGATAAAAGAGAGGTTAGGATTTTCTATGTTCCAGCTATGAAAGATAATATGACGGGGTCTCGACTAGTGTTAGGACAAGGGTGAAGACACCGACTATTTTTCCATAATAATATAATTGCACCAAGGTTTAACCTTAGACCCTTATCTTTTTTAGTTTAGTTATTTATATACATACATAACATATCTAAGAGCTAGCACCGAAATGTATACTTTTTGGTGATGATATAGTCATACCGGGAGAATCAGGAGAGAAATTAAATGGAAGGTTGGTGGCGGGCCTTGAGTATATGACTTCCGCTAGAGTAGAAACAAGACAGAATATATGAAATGTAATTTTAGCAAAAGGCGAAACTTTTCTACCTCAGAGGAGGGGGAGGGAGGGGGAGAGAGAGAGAGAGAGAGAGAGAGAGAGAGAGAGAGAGAGAGAGAGAGAGAGAGAGAGAGAGAGAGAGAGAGAGTTGGCGTATCACCTATTGTAGGAAAAATGGTTTGGACATATAGAGAAAAGATATGTAGATGCTCTAGCAAGAAAAATAGATAATATGGTGGGGAGTTAAATCAGTAGAGATAAATATTTGATCGAACATTATGACGTCACTTAATCCATTATGTAGTCGATCCTATTAAGTGAAATAATGTTTAATTACTTTTGAAATATCATTGGATCGACATGAATTTGTAAACATAATATCATTCAATCAAATCTTAATGGTTTATTCACCAATTTTTATTTTTTTTTGCTCTAAGCTTTGGTAAGTCCGCCATAGCCTTTAGCAAAAACACGACACCTGACATGATTAATCATATTATAGCCTGCCTTGGGGTGACAAGAAGCATAGGTAGTGGCACTTACTTAGGACTCCCTTCCATGGTCGGACGAAGTAAGAAATCTGTCTTTAACTATCTCAAAGACCGTATTTGGAAAAAGTGTCAATCTTGGAGTGCTAAATCTCTGTTGAGAGCAGGTAAAGAGGTGCTCATCAAATCCGTTGCTCAAGCAATTCCTTCATATTGTATGGGAGATTTTCTTATTCCCACTTCTTTATGTGAAGAAATTGAAAGAACCATGAATTCTTTCTATTGGGGTTCTAAAAAAGATGGCAGCCGGGGTATAAATTGGATGAGATGGAACAAATTGTCTCTTCACAAAAGTCGTGGTGGACTCGAATTTAGGGATATTTCCCTCGACGGGACTTCTTGGATACCAATATTGGTCACAATCCAAGTTATACATGGAGGAGCACCTAGATTTCCCGAGACCTTATAAAATCGAGCTATCGATGGAAGATCGGCGACGGTTCCCACATCAATGTTTGGAACGATCCTTGGATACGTTCCCTCCCTACACTTAAACTTTCCACTATTCCTTCTCCTAGTATGGATGAGCTGTTTGTCAACAATCTACTTAATCCGGATCTGTTCTCTTGGATTAATGATCTTATTCATTCTAGTTTTAACTACCAAGATGCTACAACAATACTTTCTATCCCTCTTAGGAACAGAACTATGGTGGATACTTATGTTTGGTAGCACACAGTCGATGGTTCCTATTCCGTTAAACCAACCTACGCGCATTGTATGACACTTGCAGCCAATATGTCGAACGTTGCTGATCCGGACCAGAACTGGAACATTATTTGGAAGCAAAAAGTCCCCCCCAAGGTGCGCTCCTTTCTGTGGCGTGCAACACATACTTGTCTTCCAACCCGCTCCGGCTTAATCCAAAAAGGTGTCCCTTGCTCCGATACCTGTGTGCATTATGATGTTCTAGCAGAAACGCATACACATCTCTTCTTTGTGTGTCCTAAGGCTGTTACTTGTTGAGAGCTGCTGCAACTTGACACAATCATCCCTGACTTGCTTCCTACTTCGTATGATTTTTCCACTCTTTTATTTAATCTCTTTGACAGGTTGACAACCGAACAACAATATATGGCGTCAATGGTTTTATGGAGCTTGTGGAAAAACCGTAACTCTAAGTTATGAGAGAATTCAGATTCAGCCCCTACCTTCATTGTGCAAAGTGTGAAGGACTCTCTTAATGAACGGCGTTATATGCAACATCATAAGAATCAGGGACAGCAGGTACATCACACGGTTCTGTGGACAAAGCCACCACCTCCATTCTTGAAATGCAATGTCGATTATGCGCTATTCAACAACAACTCAGTGGCAGGCTACAGGCTGTGCATCCGTAACTCAACAGGCCAATTTATAGTTGACATGTCAAACTTTTCACACTGCTCCCTCATGCCTATCGAAGCTGAAGCATGGGGTCTTCTAGAGGCTATTAAATTTGTTGTTGCTAAAGACATGTCCTCTGTGATCTTTGAGTCTGATTGCAAAGCCATTGTTGACATAGTAAACTCCTCTCATTTGCCATAAAGCTAGGAGACATTCTATCTACTTGTAAGGATTTATTATCCATTCATACTAGTTTTATTGTGAACTATGTTAGAAGGCAAGCAAACGAGATTGCTCATTCCATAGCAAGAGCATCCTTATCCAACCCTAGTCCCCATGTTTTCTATGATGTATCTTCTCATTTGTACTCTTTGATATTTAATGAAATGGCCTAAACTTACCTTTGCTAAAAAAAAAATCACCAATTTTTTTATTTATTTTTTTTATAACTGATTCATGAACTAGTTATGTGTTTGATGTACTAACCATGTACAGACAAATGAGGGTTCAAAGAGGTTTTTTTTTTCTTTGTATAAAAAAGTAATTTTTTTTTTTTATTGGAATGTAAATAAAGGTGATAAGAAAGTGCACCTACATATATATAGTCCCTCCGTCTCATAATATTAGTCGTTTAAGGTTTGTGCACGATTATTAAAAAATGGTTAGTTGTGTTGATTTCAAAGGTAAAATTAGTTGCATTTACAAAAATACCCTTATTGATTATAATTAGTGGAGTAGTTAAGTTGGATGAAATTCAATAAATAAGGGTATAATAGTGGAAAAAAAATAATAAACGATGCACTGATATTGTAAAGTGACAATTATTTTAAAAAAATAAAAAATGGTAAAGAGACAATAATTATGAGACTGAGGGAGCAATAAAGTAGGCCAGTAGGCCAAAATGAATAATTTGTCATCTAGATTTAACACCCTGTTGTTAGATTGATCAAATAACTTAGGCTTAATTGAACCTTTGGTCCCCCAACTTATTTGTTGTTTTCAATTTGGTCCTATAACTCTAAATTTTTCCTATTTGGCCCCTCAAATATACCTCCGTCAGTCAAATTGGTCCACTTCTGTTAACTTTAACTACAAATGTCTAAGATGAGCCAACGTTATAGGTGGCCTACCGTAGACCATATTGATTATTTTAATTTTTACCCTTGGATCTTTTATTCAAAAATATGACCATTAGATCATACGAATCTATAGTATATTATGATGAGTCATCAACACCTAGTTTTTTTTCTCACTTTCTTCATCTTTCTTCATGCATTTCTTCTTCTTCTTTATACTATCTTCATAAGCTCTACCCAGAAAGAACTAAAACTACATAAATTCAGTACATCAATGAAGCAACTACTTGATTTTTATAAAGAAATTTTCAAAATAGAGTACCTAATTATCATGACATAATTTCAAAATCGACAACACCATTCTTTTAACAAATCTACATCTTCTCAACAACAATTTCCTTCATCTTCTAACAATCTTGTTCAAATGCAAACACAAAATCAACAAAGTTTCGATCTTTATTATTACCCTTCTGTGCTTTTCTCTTGTTCTTCTCATAAATAACTTCCAAAATTTTCACTTCTCTCATATACCCAGAAAACATAATGAAAAAAAAAACCCCTTAAACGTCTGCAAATAAAGAGATGAACGCGACCTGTATGTGCAACGACGCTGATGGTTGAACATGACCCATATGTCAAGGCTGGTTTAATGCACATCATTAAGTGTCAAGATCCATTTTCATCATTCTCGTATCATTTAATTTTCTTGTAATTTAAAGTAATTTTGAAGCATACGCATATGTTTGTTTTCTTCGAACTCAGACCCATTTGGTTTGTTGGGGTTTTTATGGTACAGTAGTAGGAATGGGAGATTACATGGTTTTTTTGTTGAAATTAGAACTGAGTTTTGATTGATTTTTCAGTTTTGGAATGTGATTTGAATTGAGTGTTTTTATATTTTGTGATTTTAGGGTTTAACCTAAACTTGGTGATGATCAATTTTGATTTTTTTAGGATGAAAGTTGAATCGGGTCATGAAATTTGTGATTTTAGGTTTCTAGACTTTTTTAGAGGAAGAAGAAGAGGGAATGACGACACCGTGAGGAGAGAGAGAAGGGGAAGATGATGAAAAGTGAAAAAAAATTAGATGCTGATGATTCACTATTAAATATAATGGACATGCAATCCAACAGTTTAAATCATATCAAAGTATAAGATATTAAAAAACTAACGGAGTTGGATCAATTTGACTGACGTAGATATATTTGAGGGACCAAATAGAAAAAAATTTAAAGTTAAAGAAACAAATTGAAAACAACAAATAAGATGAAGGACAAAAGATTTGATTAAGCTAATAACAGTGCTTGAAAAAATCGAGACTTGACCCATGTTTATCTGAACCCTTAATCCCACATTGTGACACGTCGATATTTCAATGCATGGTGATAAATGTTCTGACGTAGCAGTTGATAGTATGTGGAAAAAGATTTGGCAGGCTCAAGACTCATGACAAAGAAAATTTCTCTTCTCGATCTCTAAAAAAAAATAAAATAATCTCTTCACGCTTTTTAATTTTTTTTTTTTTTAACTGTTGTTGGTCGAGGAGTAGTTAACCGCAGTTCGGTATGGCTTTTTAAGACAGTTAAGTGTCTTTGAACACTTACCATCAAAGCCGTCTAAAAATTGTCCAATAACACTTAACCACCTCTCTGGGGTATATTTGGGAGCAATTTAAGAAGTGAGAAGCGTGATTTTTCATGACAAATTATAGGAAAAGCAAGTTGAACCTTGGAGCTCCGTATTGTCTTTCTTTGGTGATATATTGGAGACGGATGTTCATGTATTGAGGGATTGCTCTTGAAGCATGATTTTATGGTTGAATGTTGTGGGAAACTAGTCGAGGGAGATGGACTTGTCTTTTAACTCGAACTTGCAGTTGTGGATCGATGTAAATTTAAGTGGAGATATTGATGAGATTAATGTTGATAATTGGAAAGCTTATTGAGCTGTTGCATGTCTGTCTCTGTGGATTTTTTTTGTTGGCTGAGTTTGAACCCCAGATTTTATATATATTATGCATTGTGGATTTAACAAAGAAGTGCATGACGAGAATTATATCAGCGACCCTAGCGTTCGAGCGAACAATATTATTGCTACTATTCCCATGGTATTAACTAGGGTGGAAAAAAAAACCACAAACCAAACCGAACCGCTGAATCGTATTGAACCGAACGAAATTAACCGAATCATTATAGTGGTTTGCGAATCAAACTGATAATTTAACAACAATTCTTAAACTATAATGCTCCGGTCTAAACCAACTGACTCGTTTAGACTGAATCAAACAGTTAATAACTCGTTTTGAACCAAATTATAGTATTATTTTTTTTTGAATTCATTCTTTAAATAGGTTTCTAAACATTTTATATATTCTCTTTGATATAACCTCAGCTTAAATATAATTCATAAAAAGTCTTAATTAATTTGGTCATATCATTTAATAAAAGTTTTAATACATTTCGTTCAATATGTATGGCCTTGTTGGATCATATAATATGGAGATTATAGGAGTGAATGTTGCTGTTATTGCTATTGTCATATATGCCATTTTCAAGTTTCTAACAACCAAAATATAATAAAATTGAATTTTATCTTCAAAATTATATTAATTTTCAATTTTCAAATCCCTAAAAGTTCATATCAAGTAGTTAAAGCTTGCGGAAACAATTGATGCGCTGGAAAGTGAGTTCGAACTTGCAATACTCCACTTTTTCACTTCTAAATGTTTAATGTTTGAGTTTTGCGACTATACTCTTTGAAACAAAAGAAAAGATAATATAATCAATGTGCAAATTTTAATATAAGTTTTTTCCTAAAAGCCATTTGTTGTTATTTTCATCTAAATTTTTAACGATAGTCAACTACCACTGGGTTCTTTTGGTCATTTCCATGTGTTTCTAAGAAACAATGGATGTGAGAACAACAACACTCTTACTAAATACTTGAGTAGTTGTAATGCATTAGTTTATTTTTTTTTTAAGAAGATAAATTAGTCCATCTAAATTGACATCAGACATAATCGAACCTGAGACCTTGAGAAAGAGCACACTCCCAGATTCCAAACCAATACCACTAGGCCAATCCAAGTGGGTAGTTGTAATGCATTAGTGGCGGAGCTTTAGTGTGTGTTGGAAGGGTTACATTGTGTGTGAAGGTTGAGGTTTCAGAACGTGGATCTAGTTTGCTCTAAAGGGTGGATATTGTGTAGGAAGATTCAACTCAAACTGAAGTGGAAGGTGAAGATTTACAATACATACTGTGAAGCTAATATGTGTGCAAATACTCTTATGTACAAAAATAAAATATGGATTGAGTTTGATTTTCTATGAGTCTTGTTCACCTCAGATTGGTACTTAGGGTCCGTTTGGTTCGAGAATTAGGAGGGGGGAGAGATTTTAACGGAGGGGAGGGTAGGGGAGGGGAGATATTTTAATTAAAAACGTGTTTGATTCACAAGGAGAGGGGGAGGGATTTTAAAATTATTTTATTGTTTTACCCTTAAACTTAATTAAATAAAAGAAACTACTTGATTTTACAATTTCAAAGATCAACCAATGACAAACACACATCTAAGCTGCTTATTTTATCTCAAACTGTCTCATATATTTTTCACAATACGACATCAAACCGGTGAATTAACATTAAAAAAAAAGGATCAACAAACAATAATAAGTTGAATTAAAATAAGATAATAATAATAAGGTCGTTGACATCAACAAAGAAGTAGTAGAAGTGGTTTTAGATGTAACAAATAAGAGTTATAGATAATATAATAATAAAAGTTGTTAAAAAAAAAACAAAATAATAATAATAATAATTGTTATAAGAATAAGATAACCTAATAATAATAAATAATAATAAAAGTTGTTACAAGGTTAATATTGAGATTTAAAATTAATTTAAGGATAATTTATGGCAATGCAATCAAATTTTAAAAAGATTTGTTCACCTCCACTTCCCTCCCTCCCCTTCCCTTCTAAAAATTGAACCAAACACTTCAAATTAAAAATCTCCCCTCTCCGCCCCTCCAAAACTCTCGAACCAAACAGATCCTTATTGTTAGCTGACATTGTTATGGTAAGTTAAGTTTTCCTCATGCTTCGGCCCTCTTGTTAAGAAAAAAAAGCCATTTGTTGTTATTTTCATCTAAGCCTTAATTTAGAGACAACGATAATAACACTTAAAATTGATACATAACCACCAACGAACCAAAAGGCATTGTTATCAAATACTCCATTAATTTTCCTTGCCATCCTTTCGTTGTTAAGTAGTGACATTCACTTATTAATAAAAATTCTGATTTGAAAGCTGTACAAAAACGTAGATTATTAATTATATTAATTAATAACGTAGCAACTGAGAGCTACCTGTAGACATACATGAGCTACTGAATGATTTCCACACTTAGGTTGTCACATTCAGAGTAGGGCAAATAATGGATTATTACTACAATTGAGGGTATTTAAAAACAATTTTATACATATATAAAAGACATCAGAAAACGTCAATTAATCATTTCAAAGCTTTAATTAGGCTACAATATTGGTTGAAGGAATTAAATGTTGTTGTCACTACCATCGCCAAAAAATATGTGGATTTTTGTTTGTTTTTTTTATATCAAATACGGTCTCAATTATGAAATTGTGTTTCTAAACATACAAACTACTGCAAAAAACCAAGGTCATCCCTCTCAAGTATCAACTATAAAAACAAATCATGGTAAAAAAAAAAAACTAAAAAAACAAATGTCTAAAAAAAAAACCAAAAAAACAAAGACTCTCCTTATATTTTTTTACTATTTCTTTTCCCATCTCACACTTTTTAGAGACCCTTCATTTGTTTGGATTTTAGAATTCAAACCTTTTTACATGTTTAAATTATAAAATTAAAAAAATGAAAGAGTTTTCAGAATGTGGGATGGAAAAAGAAATTCACTGATCTTTTTTGTTGATATATATGAAGGCTTAATTCCAAAAAAAAATCAAGATCACAACCCACGTTGAATAAAACAATAGGAGTGTTGAACTCTTGCTAGCCTCATTAGTATTGAACAAAACAATGAGATTTTCTATTTTCTTTGATGCATTCAATTATATAAAATAAATAAGTTTCAGGTTTTTTTTTTGCCAAATTATGTCCCCGTGAGCGTAGCTCACTTGACAGTGACATGCATTATTATATGCAGGGACTGGAGTTCGAATCCCGAACACCTCACTTATTCATCTTGAAAAAAGGGAAAATTCTAACCACTAACTTACTTGAAAAAAAAAATGGCAAATTATGAAAGCGAGGTTATGTAAAGCAAACTACTAAGAAATAACGTTATGATGTAATGTGATTGATGTAAATGACCTTACTTAGTGAGATAAAATTTGGTTATTATTGTTGTATAAGAATCAAACTCAGAACTCTAGAGTCTAAAACAGTCACAGATTTACTGCCCACCAACTTGCTCTGTATGAAATCAAATGATATAACTTCATCAAATGATTGGTCATTTTTTTTAAGAGAGGAATTGATTGCTCAATTATCTATTTACTATTAGTAGTATTGTAGCATAGGAGATAAAGCATCTTTGTAAAATCATTTTGGTATAATTTTTGAACAACTTTCTTATATTTACATTGTATTTTTATTCTATCTTCATTTTTCTATCTAGTTTTTGACCGATAAGAAGAAATAACAAGAAGTTTATCTCAAAAATTGTCACGAAATGATTATACAAATATTATTAGGAGTTGTGTAATCGACTACTTACGCTTTGATGTACCTATAAATAGGAGTTATGTTAATTCACAAAAAGAAAGTTATTTGCTGCTATAAGTACCAGATACAAGTGTTCAATCTTCATAACATTCAAGTTAATTAGTCTCTACTTTGTAATAGGGTGCATAGTGCATATAATACTATAATGGATAACTTTGAATATGTAACAGAGCCAGTTAGTCCAAGTGGACAATACTTCAACACACCACCCCTATGTTCATATGTTTTCGGATTTTTGGAATCACAAATTCCAATTGATGATTCTCAAACTATGTATTTGTTCCAACATGTCTTCTTACCTATCAATCCACGTTTCTCCTCCATAATGGTACTTTACAAGTGTTGTGTTTATTTTGCCTTACAAGTTTCATATAATAAATACGAACATGTACTTTCTTTTATGAGGAATACTAACATGTACTTGTATATACATATATATTTTACATGTTTATATAGGTGAGAGACAAAGATGGCAAAATGAAATGGAAAAAGGTAGAGGTGAAACCTGAAGATCATATGCACGTTCCAATATTCCCTAAAAGTGAATCAATTGAATTATATGATCAATATTTTGATGATTATGTGTCAAAGATTATGATGGAAAGAACACCACAAGACAAACCCCTTTGGGAAATCCATTTGATTAAATATCCAACAAGCAATGCTGAAGGAACTTTGATATTCAAACTTCATCATGCACTTGGTGATGGTTACTCTCTCATGGGTGCTCTCCTTTCTTGTCTTCAAAGAGCTGATGACCCTTCTCTTCCTTTATCTTTTCCTTCACGCAAACCATCACAATTGTTATCTCCAAAGAAAGGTTTTTTCAAGTGGTTCCCTTCAACCATATTCTCCTTTTTCAATTCCTTCACTGATTTTGGATGGAGCATAGCCAAAAGCTCAATGATTAAAGATGACAAAACACCTATATGGAATGGTGAGGAAGGAGTTGAGTCTCATCCTTGTGTACTATCAAACCTATCATTCTCTCTTGATGAAATTAAAACAATCAAGTCTAAGCTTGGAGTGGTAAGATTAATTTATATAAGTTTACAATTCGCTATACAACTTGCATATGTATCGATCGTTAGATTGAGAGAGAGATTGGTTTTTTCGGAGGTGCAGAGTCTAGGCTCAATCTATTAGGATAGGACTAGACTGGCGGTCGAAGCCTAAAGAATTTCAAGGTCTAAACCATTCCGCTCAAAAACAAGTCCTCTCTAAGCCTAATGGTTGATACAACTGCAGCGTTATACTACAAAACCATATTGCAGCGGTAGAGGATCCAAGTTCATACAATTTGTTGGGGTCACTTTAATTATAATTTTTCAATTGTGGTACTATATATGTTTCATCAAATTAAGCTAAATTATTTATAATATTTTTTTTGTACTGCAGACAATAAATGATGTGATTACTGGGGTCATTTTCTATGGAATTAGGCTATACATGCAAGAAATGGACAAAAAGGCAAGAGCATCAAATTCCACAGGATTGGTGTTGCTTAGTACTAGGAATATTGGAAGTTACCAATCAATTCAAGATATGACAAAGGCTGATTCAAAATCTCCTTGGGGGAACCATATTTCTTTCTTACATGTATCAATCCCCAAGTTAAGCAAGACCAGCCTATCTAACCCCTTAGAGTTTATTTGGAAAGCACAAAAAATAATCAAGAGGAAGAGAAATACTTTCACTGTTTTTCTCATTGAATGGCTCTTAGATATGGAGCTGAAATTAAGAGGACATGAGGTGGGTATATATATATGTATATTATAGCCTTTGAGAGCAACTTTACTCACCCTATATTTCTAAAAGTCATACATGGTTTCAGTCTTTCAGAAGTACACATATGAAGGAGACACAATTTCTTGATTCTTTGAGAAATACAAAATTGTGTTTTTTTTTTTATGTGTACATCTGAAATGATTTGGAGGTGAAAAAATTTCCTCCCCTAGTTTTTTATTTGCTTCATGTTTTTGAAAGGGTTGAGCTCTCAAAATATGTTGCAGGCTGTTGCTAAACATATCTATGGTACATTGAGAAACTCAAGTGTAGTCATATCCAATTTGATTGGGCCAGTGGAACCTATGGCTTTGGCAAACCATCCTGTGAAAGGCTTGTACTTTACAATGACAGGTGGACCTGAGGTAACCAGCATCTTAACTCTCTAGTTGGATACCTTCTCTCTTCTAAAAAAGATTAATTAACTACGAATAGAAAAAGAGGTATGATTATTAATTAAAAAACCAATAGTTTTTCTCTTTTTACAAGAGGTATGATTATTAATTAAAAAACCAATAGTTTTTCTCTTTTTACAAAAAATAATATAAGAGATGATTAGAGATTCTGAGTTTAAATCTAACCTTATAAATACAAGAGTGTTAAATCTTTTGAGGTAGTTTTTTTCCCCTCCATTATGGTCTTACCTGAATCGATGAATTAGTCTTTGCAATTGCTCTCATAAAAGATACTCGATTTACAAAAAAAATAATGATAGTTTAATCTAAACAATTACGCGTTGGAACATTTGTCATCCATATTTTGAGGTAAATACTAGTGATTAAGAAAACCAAAAACATGCTAAAGATACACAAAAACATTTCAAAAGCCAGCCAGAATTTAACAAACAAAAACCTTATTCCTAAAAACCCAACAAATTTCTTTAAGATATGGCCAATGGTTAAGAATAATGTAAGATCCACAGTCTTTAAATTTATCTATCTTTGGGAAAAAATTATTTGTTGGTGTTCGCTCATACGACTATAAGTGGTATTTGAGATCAATTCAACCACATGTTGACAAATAATTTATGAGGCCAAGAGATGTTGAGTTTTGTGATAGCTGCCATAAATCCCTTACTTAAAATATGATATTGACAAAACGAACCATTCTTTGAAATTTCATCAAACACATCAAGTACAATCTTGAAATAAATTAAAAATAACAATAAACTACAAAGAAACATAACAAGAAAAACATAAAAACCCCATCACAAATGGGCAATGATGGAGTGACCAGAACACAAGGTTACCATGGTGGCTTTCTAGGGGCGCTTGGTGGTCCTTTTTGCAATTGAGGTAGAAACCGTAGCAACTTTATTTAGAAGTGTTGAATGAGGTGGAAGACGATTAACTTGAGAGAGTCTTCTAACAATGAGCGTTGGTGGTTGAGGGAGAGTTAGTGTCTTGGCATCATAATATAGGGTTAGAAAAGAGAGAAGAGAACGAGGGAAGGGTTATCATTATCTTACCGGCCACAAAAAGGAAACAATGCTATGAGAGGAAAAGTTTTCCGAAAAAGAAACTTAAACAAGTGAAGGAATTACTTTGCATGTCTTGCATTTCAAGAAACAACCTTGTGGCCTACAAGAATCGCCAATCAAGAAAGTAAACAAGTGAATAAACCACCTTGATTGTCTGTAACTTTAAGAAATAACCTCGATTGTCTTGTACTTTAAGAATCAACCTTACTTGTCTTGCACTACCTCTTATTTATAATTATAAGGAATGTATGACTTCTTCAACATGTGTATTTTAACCAACACCAGCAATATGTACCTTGCCTGAAAATGATACATTCACTTCCATTGTCATCACCGACAATCATAGTACAAAAGAACTATCATACTCCACCATAAAGAGTATAATCACTTGAATCTAAACCACTCTAAAGAGTATAATCACTTGAAGATAAGCCACTCCAAGAATACTTTACACTGTCTTCTTTGACAATCATAGCTCAAAATAACTACCATACTTCATTAAAAGGAGTATACTTCACTCAAAACTAAACCCCCTAAGAATTTCGACATGTCTAAAATCAAGCTGAAAACTTATGGTGCAATTTCCATGTTGGCAGGATGCTCTTCAACCATTGACATTCTCATACCACACATTTTGTATCAATGTTAATACATGCACTTGCACTAACTGTCTACCAATACTCTTCCTTTGCCATGGCATCACGAAAATACGATCATGACACACTTTCAGTTTTCAGAAAATATAACCATCTCCCATAGTGAGGGAGACATTACTAGCCTTTGACCCAGAGCCGTTTTATGAATTTTCTCCATCAGGACATTTATCCCTTACATGCCCATGATTTCCACATTTCCAACATCTCAAAATCATGCCATTGCCTTTCTACACATAAGTCCCACCTTTAGCTAACAAAACTAAGTTTGATGAAGTGTTATTTTCACCTTCCAATCTTCTTTCTTCAACAATAATTTTGCTAGAAACTTTTTCAAAAGTCAAAGTTTTCTTCCCATATATCAAAACAGGCTTAATATGCTCACAAGATGATGAAACAGACCATATGAGTCTCAAGGCTTTATATTTATCTTCAATCTCCTCTCAATAGTTTCTAATTAAGAGACAACACCATTAAGATTACTTAGATGATCAAATACTTTTGTATTTTCATCAATGCGTAAGATATGCAACTACTCCTTCAACAACAATCGATTTGAGATACCATTTGCTTGATATATCCTTTTAAGTTTTTCTCAAAACTCCTTGGATGACGACTTACAAAAAACATTCGCAAGAATATTTTTAGCCAAGGACAAGCATATTGTACTTGAAGCTCTAAAATCTAGTTTTTCCCATTTCTCATTGTCCATGTTGGAAATGGCTCCTTTCAACACCTTATCGAATCGTAACTGTATCAACACATCTTCGACTTGTATTTTCTACAAATTAAAATTGATTCTTGCATCAAATTTCTCTGTGTCAAGCTTCATTGCACTTGAAAAGTTTGACATTGCAGCAAGCTAAAACCTTTCCCAAAAAACACTTATTACACCCCACGAAATCGAACCTACATATACCAATTGTTGGGAACAGACATATAGAAAATAAAAGAACATGACAGGAACACTATAACGTAGAAACTCCAAAGCAGAGAAAAAACTATGAACGTTGTATAATGACAGCTAGATAATAACACTATGTGAAAATTGTTACAACACATCAACTACCCTCGACCACCCCACAACCCCAATATACCCACACTCTCCAAAGAAAATCCAACCTACCCCTCTCGACACTCTAACATATGATTATAAGATAAATAAACGAGTTAGATATAAACTTAAAGTGCTTCTAATTGAGTTCATCTTGCAACGAAGAATTAGAGTCTATATATAAGCAGTGTTATACTTGTCTTGCATTTTAAGAATAAGCCTTGTGGCCTTCAAAACTTGTCAAGCAAGTAAGTAAACAAGTAAAGGAACCACCTTTCTTGTCTTGCATTTCAAGAAACAACCTTGTGGCCTACAAGACTTGTCAGGCGAGAAAGTGAACAAGTTAAGAAACCACATTGCTTGTCTTGCACTTCAAGAAACAACATTGTTTGTCTTACACTTTAAAAAACAACCTTGTTTAATTTGTTTTGCACTACCTCTTCCTTTATAATTCTAAGCAACATGTAATTTCTTTAACATGTATATTTTCAACGAACACCAACAATTTTAGTTGAATAATTTTTTTAATTCAAGTTTATATTCAAAATATGTAAAACTAATATTAAAAAGGAACTTAAATAAGTTCACATATATATAAAATATGCGGATAGACGTGACGTGCTTGTCTTTTCGGTAGTAATTTATAAAGGAGGTAGAGTCTTCTTATATTGAGGTTTAAAAAAAATGCTAGTTAGCTTTATCTGCAGGTAATATTAATTTTTATTGAGATATCCATAGAAAATTGTGTTTATATAACATGCTCTCTTTTGTGGTTTCAGAGCATAAATATTGCAGTTATGAGCTATACAAGCATATTAAGAATTACTTTGAAAACACAGAAAGGTTTTATTGATGAGCAAAAGTTCAAGTTGTGCATGGTAAGAGCCTTTGAGGTCATATCCAAGGCATCAATGGAGATTCCCAGCTAAACAATGATTAATTAAACCATCTATAAAGAGAGGGCCAAAGGAGGCTTTCAATGTGAGTTCGAAGATAAGTTTTATTATTTGTCAAGACTATTTTCAACAATAAGTAGGGAACCTAAATTCTATTCTAATTTATAATAACTCTATCAATGTAAGCTCGGAACATTGATAGAGTTATTCTATTTTCCGAGCTTACATTGAAGAAAAGTTTAAATATATTTACAGTACTTGTAAAATGTCATAATTTCATTTTTCGCCCATATTGTAAATTGTTTTACAAACTTTTAGACACTATAAATATAAGAATTATATTTTTTATTCTTATTGTTAAATCATCCATGCATTGACTACTGAGAGTCTGTCTTGGCTACGAAGGTTTAAAGGGGAGGTGGTTCGCTGAAACGATAAGAAATGTAATTAGAGACGTGAGGTAAACTTTTGACACATCATTAGACAGAGGTAGATCTGTTGCAAAAAAATAGGTGTAGAAGATATAGTTGAGACCAGGGTTTCTGTTAGGACCAGGACTTCTGTTAGTCTGTCTAGTCAGCAACAACTTGTCAGGAGGGATTAATGTATAGAAAATGGTAAACATATAAAGGACTAAAATTTCTTTCTTTTAATAGGAACTGAATTTAAAAGGCTCCAATTTCATAGAAACTGGAAGTATATTTAACTATATTTTTTTGTTGTCTATTGTGTTCATCTGGTTAAGTTTCGAGGCTTATTATAGGAACTCCTTATTATATTTGGTTTTTTTGGCAAGACTTATTATTTTAGGTTGGTGCCGTGGCTTGTTCCATATCTCTATATACAAAGAGAATAAGAGATTTTAGACTGTTTTTTTTTATTTTTTTTATTTTAATTGTACACTCACACAAATTTTCTTATAATAATGTTATATTGTTGGTGTTATTAAAAAAGATATTAATTTTTTATTATATTTGTTATATCATTGTTGTCATTGAAAAAAATAAATATGGTTTGTCGAGTTTTTTACATTTGAAAGTCACAAATATCTATACCTATAATTTTAATCTATATAATTTTTTATATAAAATATTGTTTGTAATTTACACGCAAAATTTCAATAAAATATCGTTGATAATCTACACGCTTTAGCGCAATAAAAACAACGGAAAGTTAGCACAATAAAAACAGCGGAAATCCGCTAGTTTCATAATAATGCAAGTGAGCTTCAATAAGGTCAACAATGGTGTACACTATTTAGATCAAAACCAAAAAGAAAATGAGACAATATGTTTTAAAAGAATACCGACTTGATTTCTATTATTTGATTGGGGATGGATGTACATTATGAACTCTTATTTATAGGAGAAGGAAAACTAATAGAATTACATGCAACAAGCCCACTCTCAAAAATTTACATGCATCAAACGATTTGTTATTCATACAAGCAAATGTATTTCTTGCAATAAGGTTAGGTGTCATTTCATTCAATAAGACAAATGCAGCACATGCAAGATAGTAATGTGTCAAGTATGAGCTCCACAATGACCTAGGCTTGGATCATTATTTGAGACTATGTCACTACTTTTTGGAAACTACTCAATAGACACCTCAAAATTCTCACAGACCTCTCAAATTTCAAACAAGCCCGTCTTTCAGTTTGTAACTCCCGATCGCTCTGATTCGAGAGTTAAGACCCTATATGCCCTCAATTCCATTTAACCTTGGATAAGAAGTTACAGCCCGAGAACGGATAGATAGTTAGAATCTGATCCACTCCTGTATTAGACTTAAACAAAATTTACACTACCAAACACATAATTCAACAATCACTTGTATTTTCAAAAATAATTAACAACACAATCCAACAACAATATTAAACAACAATACTAAAACTCATAAAATAACACAACAAAATTAAAGAAAAAATTACATGGGATGAATGGTTCGGGAATTAGGACCCAAACCAGGACCGGAAAAAATTCAAACTTGGATAGATGGAATAGGAACATAGGTGGTGACGGAAAAATGTAGTACAAATGAGGGGCTTTTGGATAGGGTCGGGTCGTAACTCTCAAAACCGAGCGATCAAAACTTAGCCCCCAAATAATCCAGAAACTACAAATTATGATTTTTTTTTTTTTGGAAATTCGAGGAGCACATGAGCATTTGGGGCACCTATTGAGCAGCTTTCCTTTTTTTTAAAATAAAAACAGAACTTTTATCAAGCAAGATGATCCAAATCAATTCCTAATGAAACAATTTATGTTAAACTTTACTTACGTCCCAATATTACAATCTCTTTACCTTGAGAACTGAGGGTTAAAATAAAATCCAAAATGATTTGGTTTATGATACAAGACAAGACAAGAAGGGGCCTGATTCAGCCAAATCATATAGGGTATAGTTGTACATTAATTCTTTCGCTGCAGCAACCTCAATAAAATAACAGAAAATTGTACCCTTGAAACCATTTAAGCGGTGCTCGAATTAATGTCCAAGTCGATCGGCATGAATTTATAAACACAATGTTTTTTTTTTTTAATAATTATAAACATAATATGTGAAGTCATAAAAAAAACACAATATCATTCAATCATTTACTAACAACATAAATAAAAATAAAAACTCAAGTAGGGTTTTATGAATTAGTTACGTGTTCGATGACCAAAGATAGAAAAACAAGAGTTTAATAAGAGGTAGTTTTATTTTTTTACTTGAATGTAAAAAGACTGTGCATGGTTTGAATTTTTGGTTGAAGCAGGTCAAAATTAATCATTTTCGTACATATTGCCGGCGACATTTATCACAATTTATTGACATATTAATCACCATGTCAGTCGTGTGACCATACAAATTTAAGTACGAATGTGGCTCATTTACTCATTGCTAGCTACTAGTACAATTTTTACCCCTTCAAGAGCCACGTTTATGATCAAAAGGAAATGAAAATATATTCAAATTTGCAATTTTATCTTCTTTTTTGTTTTTATGACAAAAGAAGAGGTGTGAGACTATGTAAAACAAATTATGGAAATATAATGAAATTGTGCTGGCATGAATGTCACACCAGATGTGAGGATCCAATCAAATTGTGCTGGCATGCTATAAGTACGTACCCAGTGCCAACCTTGAAAATACAAGTGCATAGTGCATAGTATAATCAATGGACAACTTTGAAGATGTAACTGAGCCAGTAAGTCCAAGTGGACAATACTTCAACACACCACCCCTATGTTCATATGTTTTCGGATTTTTGGAATTAGAAATTCCAATTGATGACTCTCAAGCTATGTATTTGATCCAACATGTTTTCTTACCTATCAATCCGCGCTTCTCCTCCATAATAGTACGTACTTTTTTATGTGTTTTAGTGTTTATATTTCCTTACATATTTTTCATATAACAAATATTAACATGTGCATATGCATGCAACCATGTATATAGGTGAGAGATAAAGATGGAAATATGAAATGGAAAAAAGTAGAGGTAAACCCAAAAGATCATTTTAAGGTTCCAGTGTTCCCCAAAAATGAGTCAAATGAATTCTCTGATCAAGATTTTGATGATTATGTGTCAAAGATATTAATAGAAAGGACACCAAAAGACAAACCCCTTTGGGAAATCCATGTTATCAAGTATCCAACAAGCAATGCTGCTTACACCATAATATTCAAACTTCATCATGCACTTGGTGATGGTTACTCTCTCATGGGTGCTCTTCTTTCTTGTCTTCATAGAGCTGATGATCCTTCTCTTCCTTTGTCTTTTCCTAACCGCAAGTCATCACAATTGTTGACTCCCAAGAGAGGCTTTTTCAAGTGGTTCCCTTCAACCATATTCTCCCTTTTCAATTCAATCTCTGATTTTGGATGGAGTATATTGAAAAGTTCAATAATTGAAGATGATAAATCACCTATATGGAATGGCGAGGAAGGTTCAGAGTTTCTGCCTTGTGCACTATCAAACCTATCATTCTCTCTCGACGAAATCATAACAATCAAGTCTAAGCTTGGAGTGGTAAGATTAATTTATATATAATTTGTGTATTGGTTGATCCTCTAGCGCTGCAATATGGTGTTGTCGCTGTATCGACATAATGTCCCTACCGCGGCAACACCCTACTGTAGCGGTAGAGGATCTATATATATGTTCATACAATTTGTTGGGTCACCTTAGTTATAGTTTATTAATTATAGTCGGACTATGTATATTTCATTACATTAAGCTAAATTAGTTCTAACATAATGTTTTTTGGTATTGCAGACAATAAATGATGTGATTACTGGGGTAATTTTCTATGGGATTAGGCTATACATGCAAGAGATTGACAATAAGGCAAGAACATCAAATTCAACAGGATTGGTGTTGCTTAGTACCAGGAATATTGGAAGTTACCAATCAATCCAAGATATGACCAAGGCTGATTCAAAATCTCCTTGGGGGAATCATATTTCTTTCTTACATATACCAATCCCAAAATTAAGCCAAGCCAGCCTATCTAACCCTTTAGATTTTGTTTGGAAAGCACAAAAAATAATCAAGAGGAAGAGAAGTACTTTCACTGTTTTTCTCACTGAATGGCTTTTAGATATGCAGCTGAAATTAAGAGGGCATGAGGTAGGTGTATATATGTAAATTAGTCTTTGTGAGCAACTTTACCTATCTCACACACACACACACACACACACACACACACATATATATATCTATATATATATATATATATATATTTTTAAAAAAACATGATTTAAAAAGTACACATCTAAACAAGTCTAAAGTTCTTGATTTGTTTGAAAGTATATATGCATCTAGAAGACTGTACAAAAACATTTTTTTTCCCTTCAGATGTGTACATTTGGAGTAATTTTGGGGTGGGAAAAGTTCCTCCTTTAAACTTCTTTATTTCTACAAAATATTTTATATTTTCTTTTAAGAAATTGTTTATTTTGAATTGTGAACAAAGAGATGGAGGACTCATATAGTATATATTGTAATAGAGAGTGAAAGACAAACTAAAAAAGAATGAAAACAATGTTTTAACATTTTGAAAATTTCTTAAAATGATTGATCTATTTTTAATTTTTTTAAAAAGGTGGTGAGTAAAACATTGGATCTATGTTGTCCTATATTTATAAGTTGAAATGAGAAAAAAAAAGTGAAATAATTATGTGAATACTTTTTTACGACGGTGTGGCCAATTTATGTATCTAAATCCTTGTGTCCACACAAGAATTGCTCTAGAAAGTAAACAAACCCTTAATATGTTATTGAGTAATACCTGTCATACCTATTTTAACACACTTTTTCTTATACTGAGTCTTTCATTAAATAAATTAATGTGAGTCGTACCACATTGAAAGTGAATGCAATTCACATGTATTTCACACATTAAAAGAATGAGTATTAAAAAAAATGTTAAAATAAGTGTTGCTGAGATTATTCTCTTTGCTTTGATTCATGTTTTTGAAAGACTCGACCTATAAAACATGTGTTGCAGGCAGTTGCTAAACATCTATATGGTACATTGAGAAACTCAAGTGTTGTCATGTCCAATTTGATTGGGCCAGTGGAACCTATGGCTTTGGCAAACCATCCTGTGAAAGGCTTGTATTTTATAATGTCTGGTGCACCTGAGGTAACCATCATCCTTTTTCTCTGGTTTGATTGTGCCTCTCTTATAAAAGCCTAATTAAGATGAATAAAAATAGAGTTACGCGATTGTTAATTTACAAATTTAATAGTTGTTACTAGAAAAAGTTAATAATTGAAAATTACAATAAAATACACAGCCATATGTATAGTAGGAGTTCAAGAGTAAGTTCTTGAAAAATATTTCATGGACACCCTTATTTATTCTATATCGTTAGGGAGAAATGAAGATAAATGATGAAGTGATAGATGTGCTATGCTAGTGATGTGATGAGAATAGAGAACTAAAGAGAAAATGACTATATAAAAATTAAAGGTGGACACATATCATTGTTCTAAATTTTTAGCTAGAATGATGCTCTATTTTTTTTAATACATGTCGTAATGGATCACTTCATTTTAAATTTTAGTTAGAAAATATTTCATCTGTTTATAAATACATGTCGCAATTGACCACTTCATGCATGTCAATGCACAACCTTGATCTTTAATAAAAATTATTACAAAAAAATAATATTTTATAAATATTTATTGAGACAAATCAAACAACAACCTACATACTAAAATTTGTCTTTATATATTAATATTTTTTATCAAACTAAGTTATGTGAATAATGCATATGATCAAACTGCAACATGTATTCAAAAAGAGAGGGAATAGTTTAGAACATTAGAATGCAAAAATAATTTTCTTGACAACTCATAATAAAAGGACAATACCATGTTTAAAATTGTTAAACATCCATGGATAATATAATTGTATGGAAAATGCAATCAAGTATCCTAAGACACTTGTTAATAAATCAAATATAGTGTACTCTATTAAGTGTCGCATTTTGGTTTAGCATGGTTCTTAAGAAATGATTAGTTGTGTTGATTTCAATAGTAAAATTAATACTTTCTCCATCCTAAATTATAATTCGCTTTGGAAACAAATTGCCCCAAAATAAAAATCATTTTACAATATCAATGAAACATTCATTACTACTTTTCATATTACCCTTAACTATTTATTACTGTATCTTCTTTTAATTATTTAATTTATCTTTCTCATAACATTAATGAAGAATAATTTTGTAAAATAACTCAAAATTTCTGTTTTTCATACAAAATTAATTACTTTTATCAATTTGTGCGAAATGGTCAAAACAACCTAGTATAATTTAAGACACAGAATTAACATTTACAAAAACACATTATTAATTGTAATTAATAGAGTAGTTAAGTGGAGTGAAATTCAATAAATAAGTATATGTTAATGGAAAAAAGATAAATGTTGCATTGATATTCTAAAGATAAAATTATTTTGAGACAATGAAAATAAATCTAAAATTGACATTAATTATGAGACAGATGCAATATAATAGTGTCTCGGAACTTGTGTAGTTAATTGTTTAAAAAGTTAAATGCTAATTTCAACATAATTTTTTTTCTCTTTCAAAAAAACATAAAACTTTTTCTTAGTTCCTTAATACTCCATCCGGTTCTATATAATACTCCATCCGTCTCATAATATTTTTCATTTAATGTTTGTGCATGATTATTAAGGAAATGATTAATTGTGTTGATTTTAATGATAAAATTGGTAGCATTTACTAAAACATCCTTCTTAATTGTAATTAGTGGAATAGTTAAGTTGGATGAAATTCAATAAATAAGGGTGGGAAAAAAAATGATGCATTGATATTGTAAAGTGACAATCATTTTGAGAAAAAGAAAAAATGATAAAGAGACAATAATTGTGAGAGGGAGGGAGTATAATAAAATTTTCAAAAAATATTTTGGTCCTATTTATAAGAAAATACACAGCTTTTAAGATATAGTTATTGCGCATAAGACTTTTCTATCCCTTATTTAATGTTTGTATTTTAATATTAGTGCGTGTATTTAATGCTTCACAATTTTTTATGAGGGTATATTTGTAACCAGGGCAGGGCCGTTCCTATGAAATAGGAAGCTCGACTCTCTATTTAAAATAGGTCCCTGGCAAAATGAAATGCATTTTTTTTTTGTGTAGCTAAACTTCATTAAAATATCTGAATCAGAAGAACTTCTAAACATGAAAGGAAATAAAAAAAAAAATTAAGTGAAAGAGAGGTGAAATTTACATTATAGTGTCGTTTGAATTTGTCACTCCTCCGTTGTGGGAAAGGAGAAAATGAATGGTTTATGCAAAAAAGAAATTATTTAGGTGATTCTTTCAATGAAATAACTTTTCAAATTGACCGATTAAGTGATTATACAAATTGGGGATGGTTTATGTCCAAAAGGAGAACTAGAGTCTAGAAAAATCTCAAACTTGTACTGAAGAAAGAAAAGGAAGTAACATATATATTTTTTTTATTTAAATAGGGGTGGGTATTAGACTTAAATTTATTTTTTGAGGCTCATAACATTTGGAGGCCCAACTTAGTTGAGCACCTTGTACTCCCCAAGGTCCGGCCCTGTTTGTAACAATATTCAAAAAGTTATACTAATTAATGAGTGTATTGGTTTTGATGTTTTTTTGTTTTTCTTCTTATAATAAGGACCAGAGGGAGTAAGTGTTATAAAGATACTTGTTAGCATACCCTAATTTTATTATTAAGATTATAGATTTAATTCATATTAACATTAGTTTAAATATTTTGTACAATGTCTATTAGTCATGATTGTGAGATCATAAAAAATGTTTGACTTTAACCATAACAACATCTAAAATCACATATGAATGGTCGTGGTTACTTACAATGTACTTCCTCCGGTCCTTATTATAAGAAAATTTTTAATTTTTTTTGGTTCTATTTATAAGAAAATGTCACAACTTTTAAGATGTAATTATTGTTTAAGACTTTTTTACCTTTTATTTAATGTTTATCTTTATAATATTAGTAAATGTATTTAATGTTTCACACTTTTTTATGAGGGTATATTTGTAAAAATATTTAAAAAGTTTTATTAATTAATGATCACATTTATTTTTAAATTGTATCAAAATTCAACTCTAACATCAATCGTTCAGGTGATAACAATTTGTTAGGTTAATCAAAAGAAAACCATTTGTTAGAAATACAAGGGTAATTAAGGGATAACAATTCCCACATTGGTTAGGATGGACTAAATGAAGATACGAATATATAAATGTCTTACCATAACATGCTATTATTTTTGGTCGCAGAGTATAGATATTGCAGTTATGAGCTATGCAAGAATATTAAGAATTACTTTGAAAACACAGAAAGACTTAATTGATGAACAAAAGTTCAAGTTGTGCATGGCAAGAGCCTTTGATGTCATATCCAAAGCAGCATCAATGGAGATTCCCAACAAAAAAAAGATTAAATGAACAATCTATGGAGAAAGAGAGGGGCAAGTGAAGGTTTCAATGCCATTGTCTAGGAGTTTCATTATTAATTTGTCAAGTTTAGTTTCAGCAATAAAAAGGGAGCTTAAATTTTAATTTATAATATCAATCGTCGGAGTTGAGACAACGGCATAGACGTAGCACGTTCATATAATTTCTTTGAATAATAATAATTCATTATTTATTTATGAAATTTGTTGTAATATTTATAATATACCCCAATTGGAGGAAGGTTATGTATATTAAGTTTTTGTGCACTAAGTTTGGAAGTTCATAGTGCAAAGGGTCTAAACCACTTGGAACACCATATTTACAAGCCCTTTTAGTCTCACAATTTTATCCAATGCTGGCCTATAATATTTGCATTAACTAGTAGTCTTTTTTAATTGGCTTGTCCTCAAGGTCTGGGATTGTGCGGTTACAGTAGGTTTAAACCTCTTGAAATTTCTCACTACAAATTGTTTATTGTTATGGGGTGACACTTTACTGATCATGTCCAACAACGAAGCTAGCCATCTTTATACGATGGTCCTAATATAAAGAAATAAGATAAAAGATATATATAGTGGTGTCTTGATAATTTTTATTATTAATAAAGTTTTCTTGATAGTTTCTTAAGAGACGAAAAATGTTAAAATAAGATGAAATACATCCATAAAACATTTTTATTTCTTCTAGTTTTTAACAAATAAACTCATTAGTCATTTGTGGTAACTAAATATATATTATCAGGGTATCTAATTAGTAAATATACTAACGTATTCAAATAAAATAAATATTTTTTAGGGTAACTAAAGCTACCCCATTATAACACATAGTTTCGCCCCTGTCCAGGCCGTCTAAGATACCATGTATAAGGTCGAGTGTTTTTTGTTTAGGTTGAATGAAAGACTTGTCTTTTTCCACAATTACTCTCTCCTTTTAAACTCTAAGCCACCCTACAATCCAGTGGATTTCCTGCCCTCTTCATTAAGGCTATTGGGACACAAATCACCCTTGAACTCTATTATTTTCGGATAGGTGGTGTTGGGTCATTTCATTTAAGGAGAGGAATGATTCGAGTATAAGGTATGCCGTTTTCTCCTTCATTTAAAAAGAAAAATATCCACCAAGAGCACTCAGATAAAATGACATGAGTCTCTTCTAGTTTAACCAATGTTTTGAGTAGTTTGAGCATTCAGCAACGTTAAAACTCTTAACACGAGAGTTTACCACCTATTTAGATACCACAAAGCTTGAGAGATTAGTCTCTACAATTGTATTAGCGGGATACCTGATGTACACCAAAACTAAAAAAAAAAAAAGAAAGTATAAATGGATGGATTGGGTTTCTACTGTGACATTTTGCTCGCTTTTTTCTCCTTAATCTAAAAAACAAAATTCAAGTGTCACACCTTTATGTCATTTTTTCTTCTCAAAATGACATTCATGTAATGTTAAAATGGTTTTTCATTTGATGATTCAGTTGCAATGACGTTGAAACTCCATTGATATGCAATTAAAGTTCCTTTCCCCTTTCTTTATAAGTAGTGAGTGAACGATGTGGGAGTACATAAGTTAACTTTCAAGTGGATACCGACGAGGAAATGAAGGGACATCGTATAAGTCACATGGATTTGGCCACCATCTCCAAGTTCTGGATTATTTGAAGCTTATATGATCTTTTTTGAAACAAACTCTTTTGATCTATTTCAATATGAATATGCTATGGTTTGTATGTATGATATATGGATAATTGCTAAATTCCAACAAAATCAAATTTCATGAATTATTATTTTAAACAATTCAATTAACCAAACCTTACCAGAAGAACACATCATATTTAAACTATTTCACAAAAGGATAATGCTTAGTAGTACGGGAGAAACAAACCGAAAATTAACGAATTAGTTGCGGGTTGCTTTTTTAAACTGCAACCAACTCATGTACTCCAATAAGTGTCAGGATTATGTAATTGTTTTTTATTAAAAATTATTATTAACTAAACCAGCCATGTATGGTGGAAAGTGGGAATTATATATATTTTATTTTGGTGAATTCTAGGGTGAGGGCTCTAACAAGTCCCTCATCGGTGAACCACGTAAACAACAAATAAGATCTATTAGATTGATGGATCATATCATACACCATACGCACTATATTGCAACCCTTCTCTCTTTCTTTCTCCCTCTTGCGTCTTCCTCCCCTTCTTTCTTTTTTATCATGATAAAACTTCTCACAATCATTTTTTCTTTACCCAAATACTAAACCAGTTTAACAAAATCTTCAATAATCTAAACAATTAATTCAACCAAAAGAGTCTAATAAAAACCCTAATCCTTGATTGTGAGGGATTCCAACCATAATCTAATGGAGATTAATGTACCAAGAATTAGTGTTTGATTTAGCAAACAATGGCTCCAGACAATTAATGCACTTTTTTAATTGTTTAAAGGGTTGATTTAGCAACTTTGAGTAACGGAGAACAACTTTGAGTTAGCAAACAATGAACACACTTTTTTAATTGTTTAGAGTTTGATTTAGCATGAAATAAGGAAGAAAAGAAGAAAAAAAAATAGATCAATAGGTATTATTCAAATGCAGCATCATTAAATAGATGAAAAATGTTTAAGCAAGAGAGATGACTCCAGAAAAATGATACGCTTCTCACTATGATAACACATATACGATCTAGAATCTTCAAGTTGTTGAAAATGTAGAGTAGTAGGATTCTGATGAAGGTTCGAGGAGGATTTTGATGTGGTTGAGGAGGGAGGTGGACAAGATATTGTGCAGGAGCTTACACATGTTCTCAATTTTTTTTAAACAAATCTTGACCACTAATAAAATCTAACGGTATGTTTTAGATGTTCCACGGGTGAGGGACTTAATTGATCCATCACCCTAAAATCCACCATTTTATTATTGTTTAAGAAAAACTACAGCTTTGTGTATTCGTAAAATTCCGTACGGAAAGTGTCCGTACTAAATAGCAGCAAGCTTCATAAAATTAGTTTTTTTTATTTATTTTTGACTCAAACTTAACCAAAAACAAAAAATAAAAAACAAGAATCATTTTTTTTGGATGATTATGATATAAATCATTTTTATTTATACGAAATTTTTAAAAGTTATTGGGATTGATTGTCATAACTTTTAAAGTTATGATTCGTTTCCTTTAAATCCAACATTAATTTGCAATGAACTCGATAACTCTCAAAAGTTAAACAAGTAGAAGAGCTCTCAGATAGGAGACAAATCAAAATAGGAATCCATTTTACGAGTGGTTTCATTCACAATTAACCGATAGAATCACAAGGTGAGAACCTCACTTTATGATTTTAAATCAAATCAATTTCAAGATGCTAATGTTGTATCGTAAGTGTGAGTTAGAAGTCTCACATTATTTAAAAAGTGGAGTTAAATACTTTATAAGTAAGATGATCTATAAACTCATTGTTATTTGTTGAGAACAATTTACCATACATAGTCAACAATAACAACAACAAAAATGAATATAAATAACTTCAAGAGTTATTTCTTCTTGGTTCCTAGCCTAACTCGTGGAAAATTTATATAACGTCTTTGTCTAATTCTAGGCTCCACCCTTTAACCCAAAACTTCAAAGCAATGAGTTTATGAGTTCTCTCACTTATAAAGTATTCAACCTTCAATTTTCTAAACAATGTGAGGCTTCTAACTCACGCTTGCTACACAATAGCTAATTCATCTTTGTTCAGGTGGATTGAGAAACACATCAACGATAGTCGTAGCATTAGATTCTCACAAAATATTTGATCATATTCCTATATGTATTTATGTATTATTATTATTATTATTATTATTATTATTATTATTATTATTATTATTATTATTATTATTATTATTATTATTATTATTATTTATTACAAATTAGAAGAAGAAAAAAAAACGAAGGAGGATTTGAAACGTGAGTATACACAATTGTAAGAATTTGCACTCGAATGGAAAAACAAGTTCTTTATGAAGATCCAACCGCCAATGTTCTTCTCAAGTCTTTTTTTATGCGCATCTCCAATTTAGTCCGTGTCCTTCCCCTCATTCATTGGAATAGTTGCTGGTGTTGAGAGCAAGGATCATAGGTAAAAAGGTCATTGTTCAGTCCCCTATATCTTTGAATTAGTTTTGAGTCTTTGACGACCACGTTCTGAGTTAGTGGCATTGCACTACTAGAAAAAGCAAAATTAGTGAGGGAAATTAGTGACGGAAAAAATTAAATTCCTCACAAATTCTTTGGTCGCAAAATTTAGTGACGGAATTAGAGAGGGATTTCACGTCTTCCCTCACTAAATATCCCTCACTAATTTTTGTTTTTTTAGTAGTGTTGAAAAAGAATCAACTCCTTCGTTAGGCTGCTCTAGCATCGTCTTTCCTTCGCCCGGTTGAGGAACCTCCTTGATTAATTGCTTAATAGCCTATTTATGGAATTTAATTGATTATCAGTGTAATCATTATTAAGTGTAAATAGTTCTAAAAATCATTGGGATTAAAACCTTTTTTTTTTAAAAATAAATAATCATTGGAAATTTGTTCTATGTTCCTCCTCCACCAGAGTCCTCATCTCGTTCTAGAGAGTTGCCTCTTGAGATGCAAGCAATGATATAACGAATGAACCAAGAGTTGCAATCTCAAAAGGAGGCGTTGGCAAAGAAAGAAGAATCGGAGAATGAGTTAAGGGAATTGTTGGCCAAACAGGCAGAGGAAATGAGAAAACTCAAAAGGATGGTTACAAAAAGGATGGGTGGCATGAAGAGTAGGAAGACATCCGAATGATCATCGCCATCGAGTCAATCATCACTGTCGGTTCAAGAAGACCGAACACATGACGACGACGACGTTGATGATGAGGACGAGGACAAGGAGAGGGATGATGATCATAGCGAGTAATTTAAATTCTTGTTGTGTATTTCGGTGTTGTTTTTAGCAGGTTTCAGTTGCTGTTTTTTGGTTGGGGCACTTTTGGAGTGTTTTAGGTTGTTTGCAGTGGTGATGTTCCACTCTCAAAGAAAATTCTAGTTACATTTATGAATTTTGTTTTATGTAATTATTTATCAACTTTATGTGTTTTCTAGGAAACAAATTCTCAAAAAATTTGGGTATTTTTTGAAATTTTGACGCACTTTTTTTGTTGTTGTCGGGTAGCCTAGTGGCTAGAATTCACCTTATAAGGTGAATAAGTAGGGTGTCCGGGGTTCGAACCCCGGCCCCTGCATATAGTAATACATTGTCCTACCAACTGAGCTATGCTCACGGGACTTGGCGCACTTTTTTTATTTTCGTTTTTTTTTAAATTTGATTTTTTCTGAAATTTTGGCGCCAAATATTTTGGCACCTCTTTTGAATTATTTGGCGCCTTTTTCAAAATCAAAATTTGGATTTAATTTTAGTTTTTAAATATAATTGTTTCCTAGGAAAGTTTAATCGGAAAGCGTGTGTCAGAGGTGACAGTCTGCAAAATGCTTTCCTGCCAAACTTTCCTCGGTAATTCCCTCGAAAACAATATTTCCTTAGAATTTCCTCGGAAAACTCGTATGAATAAATCCAAAATTTCCTATAACTAGTTTCCTCGGTAATTTCTCGGAAATTAGTGTTTTCCGAAGAAATAGGTGTGTTTTCTAAGGAATATTTCCCTAGGAAATCAAGTGTTTTCTTGTAGTGGTTTAAATCCAATTTTAAAAAATCAATGAAAAACATTATTAAACAAATAGATTGAAAACTGGTTTTGGAACCATTTCAAAAATAATCCGGTTGAAAACCAGTTAAATTAAGCATCTGATAATGGTTTGAAAATGTCTTCGAAACAAGTTATGTTTTTAAGGATGAAATTAGTTGAAAAGAAGCAATTGAAAAATAAATATTTTCGGTTCAGCAGTAGACTTCAGAAATCACTTGTTCGATTCTTGTAAGAACAATTATTTATCGACAATAATTCTAGTTTCAATTTAATTATCTTGAAAACATATGCAGTGGAGCTTCATTTCAAGTGTTTAAGTGTATTGCATGAGTGGCTTAAACAAAAAGTTATATTTAAAACTAGTTCAGAAAACCATGGCCTGAAAAAATAGGCACCATTTACAAGTGCGGCATAAACAAAACCGTGGTCTAAAAATGGCTAAGAAATCATTTGTTTGATTCTTGTAAGAACAATTATTTATCGAAAAAATAAATATAAATAACCGCCACTTTAGTGATAAACAACGTTCATGACAGTTTCTTTTGTTGAACTAACTTCAGCAAAAAAAACAACTACGAAATTCTAGTTTCAATTTAGTTATCTTGAAAACATATGCAGTGGAGCTTCATTTCGAGTGTTTAAATGTATTACATGAGTGTTCCTTAAAAAAAAGAGTGTATTGCATGAGTGGCTTAAACAAAAAACTATGTTTAAAACTAGTTTAGAAAACCATGGCCTGAAAAATAGGCACCATTTACAAGTGCGGCATAAACAAAACCGTGGTCTAAAAATGGCTAAGAAACCGTGGTCTATTCATATGTTTTAGGCAATATGTTTTTATGTTTGGTTAAGTAGTCTAGTGGTTAGAACTCACACATTTTAAACGTGGAGAAGTGGGGTGCCCAAAGTTCGAATCTCAACTCCTGCATATAATATGTAATATCCCTACCAACGAGTTAAGCTCACGGGGATAGACAACATGTTTTTGAATTGTGTGTAAGATGGTAAAAACCTTGGTAACAGTTTTTCAACTTGGTCACGGTTTTGTTGTAGCAAAGGAATATAATTTAGTGTATATTTACGCTTTGTTTGGTAAAAAAAAAAATGGTGTATAGTTTTTTTTTATTTTTATAAACTAGCTTATAGTGGATTGACTTATAGCTAATGATTTATAAACTAACTTTTATTAGTTGATAGCTGATAAATTAACCGATTGATTTTGTAGATTTTGATAAAATTAGTGGTTTGTGATATGCTAATATTAGGGCCAGTTTGTTACGGATTAAAATAAAAGTGATTTTGACATAAAATAATTTAGAGAATATATTTTAGAGATTTTATGAAAAATTAGAATCTATTTTGCGTTTGTTTACTGTAATAAAAATCACTTTTTTAAACAAATAATCTAGTTTGTTTGGATACAACTATATAAAAGGGATTTTTTGTTATAAAATTAGTTCAATCTTTTAAATCATGTTTTCTCTCTCCTGAAAAAAAAATCTATTTTTTGAGAAGTTGCTCTTAACAGCTTCTCATTTGAAGTTGTTTTTAGATTATTTTTAGATTCTGATTTTTTTTAAAAGTTGTAACAAACGGATGCAAAACTCTTAAAAGTGATTTTTTTCCTCAAAAAAGCTATAACAAGCAAGCTCTTAATTCAATTAGGTTATAACTTATCACTTTTTATCTTAATTTTACCACTACAATTTTAATTAAAAAATAAAAATTAATTAAATGCATATTTTTTATGTAATTTCATATTTATAAGTTATTTCAATTGTTAGTTTTACTAAACACTAACAATTAAATCAGTTAACATATCAGCTATGAATTATAGACTAGCAACTTATAAGTGATCATCATCTATAACTATAAGCTTATTTATCAACTATGCAATATTTTTTAGTGAACAAACCCTAAGTGGAAGATATTTGAATAAGCTTATTTAGTCATCATCTATAACTATAAGCTTATTTATTCATCGTAGATACGAGTCACCATAATTTTGGTGAAGATATTTGAATAGGTGTTGCCATCATGATATTTTGGCTACAAATAATAATGGTAGGCAGGATGAATGAATGGTGGTACAGGTAGGTAGTTGTGTGGTTTAGGTGAACCCTACCCCAGGTGATTTGGCTAGCTAGAAATAAAGCAATGTTTCAAGAATGGCGGTCAAGACTGACAACATATATAGCAACGGTTTAATGTTGGACAGTTGGAGAAAATGAAATGGTTGCTGGCTATAATAAAATTTGACTGGTGTGTGTCAGAATTTAGAATTAATGTGCTACTGGAGTTACTGCGTGTCAATTTTAGAATCAACAATGATACATAAACATCCTTAATTTGTTTGTACCACTTCAAAAAATTTATTTAACCAAATATATGATATGTTTGACAATACTTTTTTAATTATGTGACCATTAGTTTTTCATAATTTATTTAGTTAACTAAGTGGAAAAATAGTGGTCACGCGTATTTTGTCGTGATCACATTTTTCAGCTTCTAAATAGTGGTCAGCAACTGGAAAAAATGTAGTCACACATACCATATATTTGGTTAATTGAAATTTTTCATAGTGATACGAAGGGATGTACACATTGAGAATGTCTACCAATCTTTCTTCTTTTAGAATAGTCTCCGCTACGAGCTACACAATAAACATCAAAACACTTGGAGCCACGTGGTCTTTTTCATACAAAATATTTTGGTTTCTTTTTTTGGTGGTGAAATATTTTGGTTTCTAAATGTCTAACAAGTATCTTATTTCAAAAAAAAAAAAGAAGTTTAACGAGTATCTATAATAATATCTTGATGTATTAAAATTATAAATAGTTTTTGTTTGTGGATTTTGTTAGTCAAAATAGTCTTTTAATATTAACATCAACTCTTTTTATATAAAGACTAACCTGACACTAAGTAAATATTTATACTAACTGATATGACAATATGTAGGTATATTGAAGGATTAATATGAGAAGATTAACAAAAAAAATTAGCATAAGAGACTATTTTGACTAACATAATGCACAATCAGTGATTATTTTGAAATTGTGATACATTGGAAGACTATCGTGACTATTTATTACACGTTCAAAGATCAAAATGACTATACCCTAAATAATATTATTCAATTTAGGTTTGACTTTTAATTTTCGCTAATTTTACTGTCTGAGTACAGCGTGGTTTGATTTTTTTTTCTTTGGTCTTAGTACGATGTTTATTCGGTTTAAATTGTTAGATCGACTTCGACTCATTATAGATTCAATATTTTTTATTAGAAGTATAGGTCTAATTAATGATAACTTGAACATCAACATTATAAGTTTAAAGGCATGAGTATGCTTGTCATTTTCCTTTTATCACATTTGTAATTATTATATTGTTTTATGTTATTAATGTGGATGCTTGTAAATTCATTCTTTTTTTGTTTTTGTTTTAGCGACATGAAATTTGTGTTGTTTTTAATGTAATATATATCAATTTAGATGAAAGAATGCCTTATTTTTTGTATTTTTTTTTAAATACTTCTATTTTCATATACTTTAAAAAGGACAATTGACATTAATTTTAAGAAAAATGCGTATGTGTTGGACACGGGTGAAGATCATCTCCATTTCCTAAATAAATGGAGAGGATCTTCACCCGTAGGACACAAGTTTTGCCTTAATCCTACTGGCATGCATGCAGAGCTCGCCAGATAAAGTCGCTATCTAGTGGCGAATCTAGCACTATTTTTATGAGGGGGTCAAATATAAAGAAGAAGAAGAAATTAAACATTAATATACAAAACTTAATTAATTTTACTCATATTTAATGAAACTGCAACAAAGAAAATAAAAACTAACAATAGTTATTTATAAAAGTTGAACTTTGAAGAGTTTTTAGAAGTCAAATTTATCCATAATTGACACTAAGTTAAATAGATTATCAATATTTTTATAATATCATCTATGTTTTAACCAACAAAATTGTTTAAAGTGACCAAATAATATTTTAATGGGGTAGCTACGTATATACCCAAGTTAAAATATTCAAGATTTTTTTTTTTCTTCTGGGGTAGCCAATGCTATACCCATGCTCGTGATGCCATTCGCCCCTGTCGCTATCTTTCTACAATTTCATCTGATCTAAACCACCAATTTTAATATCGAATGACTTTTCTTATGGTGTAGACATCATCCATATGGTATGATCAATTGATTATTACCACCTACTTCAAAAGAGAGTATAATTATCAAATCAGGCTTTCCTAAATTTTTTTTTATCAAATCAGGCTAATTTTGTCAAAAATATATATTACCAAATCAGGCTAATTTTTGTTCTAGGAATATATGTTAAGCAATTTAAAAGTATATAAATATTGTCTTTGATTTTGTACATTCAATTAATCAAAAATAAAAAATTAAATTCAAATGAATTGATTATAACAAATTATTTTCACTTTTAACTTTTTTTTTATGAAGAAAAGAGGACACTTTTAACTCATTAACGTGTATCTTAACAACACATATCATCATTTCTTTAGTTGTTATCATTCATATCGTTGATAATGATAAGGATACATTAAACTGTCATATGAGTATAACAAGTCAAAGTAAACACATATTTTAAAAAAAAAAACGGAAGATATCTTCTCAAAAACAAACAAAATTTAAAGAAAGGTTATGAAGCATGTGGTTTAATGCATTTGCTCGATTCGTTTGAGTTATTGTGCTATATAGCATTAATTGCTGAGATTTTAATGAATTTTCATGTGATTTTAAAATTTTCTTTTTTAACTTTCTTAATCGGTGCCGGTTAGCATGACCTTTAAAACAAAAATAGTTAAATTCCATTAAAAATAGTAACAGTATTGGATACTATAAAAATATTATTTTAATCTTATTTAAAAAAATATTTGATATAAATTTTAATACTACTATTAAGCGCAGTGAAAAACGATTTTTCTAAAAAGTAAGGCTCAGCAAGAATATATTTAGAGTTCCTTAAAAAAAGAAAGAATATATTTAGAGTAAATTGCTGCATAATAATATAACATAAAAAGCTTATGAAGTTTTCATTTCTGAGATAGTTTTTAAAATAGGTGATTTTGTAGCCATGTATGTGACTTGAGTTATGCCAGAATGACTAATTCTATATTAATTTTTAATGAAGAATGTCAATGATATCATGGTATGATTGTACGATTTTGTTTATCGTAATACAATGGAAATTTGCATCTCACTAATGACTAATGAGAGATGAAGGTTATAGGCAGGTAGCGATGTTAAAAACGTAAATCATGGTTAATGCGTTACTCTAAGGGGAGGGGAGGGGAGGGGAGGGAATCTTTTTAAAATTTCATTGCATTGTCATAATTATCCTTAAATTAATTTCAAATCCCAATATTAACCTTGTAACAACTTTTATTATTATTTATTATTATTAGGTTATCTTATTCTTATAACAATTATTATTATTATTTTGTTATATATATTTTTTTTAACAACTTTTATTATTATATTATCTATAACTCTAATTTGTTACATCTAAAGCCACTTCTACTACTACTTTGTTGATGTCAACGACCTTATTATTATTATTATTTTATTTTAATTCAACTTATTATTGCTTGTTGATCCTTTTTTTTTAATGTTAATTTACCGGTTCATGTCTTGTTGTGAAAAATATATGAGCCAGTTTGAGATAAAATAAGCAGCTTAGATGTGTGTTTGTCATTGGTTGGTCTCTGAAATTGTAAAATCAAGTAGTTTCTTTTATTTAATTAAGTTTAAGGGTAAAACAGTAAAA
>Ga0228710_1000394_pt1 | contig 52978 bp, 47 predicted proteins | sample MedpolnodulmetaG_FD_177995 | JGI IMG/M metagenome (GOLD analysis project Ga0228710, IMG submission 177995) | Root nodule microbial communities from Medicago polymorpha collected in Santa Monica, California, United States - pink nodules | ecosystem: Host-associated > Plants > Roots > Nodule... | reverse complement strand
ATGAGAGCCTCCCACAGGCACTCACGACTCATGAAGTGTTTAAAAACGATTAGTTGTAAAAATAAATAAATTAAAACGACTTAGATTTTCCTTGGTGTTGTAAATAAAAACAAATAAACTCGCTACAGTTGTAATTTGTTGATCTTCACCACTTTATCTCATCCATAATTATGACTTCGTCTTCTCTCCTTTACCCGTCTATTATTTAGATTATATGAAAATCTCCTGATTACAACCTTCATCCAATACTAGGCGGAGATATTCCCCTTTGAAAACATCCAATATACTGGCCTAATTCAACCGTCTTAGCAACGGTGATATCAACTCCTACGTTGTTTGGTTAAATCATACATGGTTTGTTTTAAAAATGATTGTTTTTTCAGTTTATCAATCAATTGTTTTAACGCTATAAATCATATGCATAATCGAATGCCATAGCTTAAAGCTAATTCTTTAGGACTCAGAAGCTAGACGATTTACACGGATTCATAATCGGCAAACTCATTAAAACATCAAAAAGATAAATTCAAATGAGAACCAAAAAGACATTGTTGTCTGTTCTAATCAGCTGAAACAGTCTAATGGGATGAAGCAACAAGCTCAAGTTTTCGCTTGCAGTTTTCAACGGTTTGCTTATCTAGGAGAAAAACACTACACAACTAAAAAAAAGATATAACTCCGACTCCGGAATAAAACTTTTGCTCACTCCGCATATGCCATATGCTTTGCAAACTCCCTAGAGCTCATCCTGCAAACAAAAGGAGGGGAAAGAACCGTTAATGACATTGCTATTCAAATTGATTTAAGAACATATTTGACAGAATGAAAAAACCTACATGTACGTCCTCTTTATTGGTTTCGTCGCTGTCTTCGCCAGCTTCCGCCTTTGACTCATCATCAGAGTCGTGGCTAACTTCATTGGCATCTTCTTCATCCTCTTCCGCATCAGAATCAACGGGATCATCCTTTGTTTCCTGACAACGAGTTAAGGAAGTGTAAGAAGAGTTTATGTTCTTACAAACAAAATTAGTAAAATTGAAACAACATGATATGTTTCAAATATGCTTTTCAGAATCAAAATGTACCTCCTCCTCTTTCTTCTTCTCAGCCTCTTCAAATGCTGCCTTCTCAGCCTGGAAGAACATATATCACCAAAGAGATCAATATCCATTAAGTTTTATTCCTCAAGGCCAAAAGATTGAATGAATAGAAATCATCTTACATCCTTCTGCTTGCCCCATGTTTCTTCAGCAACTTGCTTAGCATACTCAGGATCATCGGTAATAACAACATTGTCAAACAATGTACCAGATTTCACCTGCAAAGTTAAGTAGCTTGCTGGTCAGAGTTTGGAACTAAAATGCTCAAATCAAGTGGAAAAAGTAAATATAACAGAAACTGTACCTGCCACAATTCAATGCCAACATACTTCAACTTGGGGAAAACATAGATGTCAGGGTCGTCCTTGAAGTCTGGTAAATATATAAATTTCGAATGTTAAAAATACTTCGAAACCTAAAAGCAATTACATAACATCAACTGTGAAAACAAGGATGAAAAGCAAACCTGGGTTGTCAATCAATGGTGCCTTCCACTTTCCACTGTAGTTGGGGTTCTTGATTTTCTGCCAAGACGTAACACCCAATGTTAGTAAACAAATCAATTCCAAAACATATTGCAATATGCCATCAATTAATGTTTCCACACAAACAAACCTTTGGCTTCCATGGTCCCTTGTACTCTGGGTTGGCAATGGTAGGTGCGGTCCACTCACCATCTTCCTCGTCATCCCAGTCCTCAGGCTAGACAACAATTACTCTAATCAGCAACACCACAAGATAATGAGAGATGAATGTACACAACAATGGGAAAAAACAAACCTTTTTGGCATCAGGATCTGCGACCTCTTTAGGGATGTCATCATAACCCTACAAATACAGTCAGGATGTAAGAGTCAATATCTGATACACCACATAGTACATGGTAAACTAACAAAAAGTATAGAAAAAGGTATTACCTCTGGCTTCTTGTCTTCGGGATCAGGAATAAACTCCTTATCATCCCAATCTTCTGGCTGTAAGTATTTAAATTATGATTAGAAATTAGAAAGTACGAATACATAAAACAAAAGGGATCTGGTAATTAAACTATAAACCCAGGTGAAAAGGGTACCTTTTTGGCCTCAGGGTCCTTGATTTTCTTTGGTGGGAGAAGACTCCAGTCAGAGTAGAGACTGCCGGTTTGCTTCTCCACATTATCAATCAAAATGCTGTAGGTTGCATCAGGACGGATGATGAATGTGTAAACATGAGTAAGCTGGTCAGTCTCACAAGGAACATCCTTCTTGATTAGGTGGTTTGTGTCATTGTAGGTCAGAATAGCGTGTACTTTCTTGGTGCTGTAACCACAGATATCTGGACCAAACATGATACTACAAAATTGTAACAAATGTAGGAAAATTAGTTAGTTACACATATAATGCAAGACATATTAGCTGTGAAAGAGATAATACTAGAGAGATACTAGAGAGGATATTATAAATAACCTGTAAGGAGTATCACCGCCAAATTTCTTCTGATCAACATCACCGCTAAGCAACTTCATGTAACCACCACCACAGTCAAGTTTCTGTTCATGCTTGACAGAAAATTGGAAGACTAGTGTGTTATCCTTGTTGCTGAATTCAGGAAACTCAGCAGAGATAGCATAAAATCTGTAATCTTCACTGGTTTGAATACCTGCGGAGATATCAAACATTTGAGAAAACCAACCTCAATAACATTTTCAATTCAAATTAAACACCAGCAACAATAAAAACAAGGTTGTTCAACATAACAATTTAGTTTACCTTTGTCATTAGCGTCTCCATTCCATTGACCAGAAGTGTAGTTCCACTCCCCGGCCAAGTTCTCGTCTTTCTTCCATTCAGATTTTACCCACCGGCTTTCCCATCCATCTTTAGGCATTCAACATAACGTATCAACACACAAGTTAGAAGGAAGGAAAATGATGATTTAAAAATATGTACTATATACTAATACTAATTCTAATTACCCATGAATATGGACTATCCTTAACAAAAAAGGAAAAACAGAACAGTTCTTACAGTAATAATATTATGGCCCTGTTTGGATTAGCTCAAATTGTTTTCGGAAATGCTAAAAGCTGTGACTTATGGAAATAAACTGAAAACAGCTTATGAACACACCATAAGGTGTTTTCATATGTTCTTCCATACAACCTCACAAGAGCTTATGCCATTAGATAAGCTCAAATAAGTTAATCCAAACAGTTCTATCAATCAAACATATAAATTTAAACATTTACATTTTATAAAAAGCTGGTCATTGTTCACAAAAAGTAAATAATTCAGCTCCTTATACACAAACAGAGACAAATAATTCAAAGTAAAAAAAAAAAACTACCATTACTTAAGACGGACACAAAGCTCAAATCAATTAAAGTCGTCTTCAGAAATGAGATTAAAAAGATTGTAAACAAATTGAAAATGGAAATTCAAATACAGTTAATCGTCACTATTGTTTATCCATCACTAATCCATGATCAAAGATTAATTAACCAAAAAAACGTGCCAAATGATTTTGAAATCAACATCATCACGTTCAGTACACACGTGTTCAGATCTACTCCAGACAACGACAGTTCAGATCAAATCAAACAATCTAATAATTCAGATCGAGATTCAAATCACATTATAAAAACACCGATCGTGAAAATTCAATCACATTATTCAAATCACACAACAATGCAAAACGGAAAATTCAAATTCCATAAATTACAAAGACGAAGGTTAAATTGAAGCTCACGATCTAGTAAAAATGAAATGAAAAAAGAGATATAGAAATGGATGATATACCTTGGAAGCGTTCTTCGAAGAAAACCTTCGCAGAAGCGATGGAGAGAAGGGATAAAAGAACAAGAGAGAGAAGGTTAGGGTTGCGAACCCTAATCGCCATTGCAATGGAATCGCTCGCTGAGATCGAGAGTGAAGGAATGAGAGTGAGAGCTACTTCGGAAATTGACTGAGCTTTGTGTTCTATATAGCGATTCGTTCTTACATTGTTTCTTTCAGTGCTGTGGGTAAATTTGGTAATTTACGTCGATGTTGCATACGTGGACGGGATGTGGCAGATTTAGGCCAATGAATGGTTGACACGTAATAACAAATTGTCATTGGTGTTGTGTGGCATAGTGTTATTGGGAGTTAGTGTAACTGTAGGAATTGTACACGCAAATGGGACTAGGAGATATTTACGGAACTGCCATTGGGCTGTTATCTTTGCATTTTTGGAGGTCGTTGAGTTGTTCAACACTGTGAAGATATGCTAATGGTTGATTTCTCTCGGTGTGGGGACAAAATCAACCACTCCATCACTCTATTTTTGGGTTCAAATAATTAAGATCACTTTCCATTTTAAAAACCTTTTAATTTTTTTCATTACTCTATTTGTACGTCGCATTTGATCAATTCACATAAATGAAAAAAGATAACATTCCTTATACTTATGTGACATGACACGAGTCATGTCGCATGTAATAGATAGAATTTTGATTTTATAGAACATTATAGTATCATTATTTCGCAAATATACTCGTGTTTGAGATGTTGTATAAATCAATTATTTTGAACTAAAAATTAAATAAGTTATAAGATTTAGGTTCAAAATTTGATGAAAGAGAAAATATGTACTTAACAATTAAGAAATATTACCATTTCAAAATATATATACATACCGATGTTTGATTTTGTTTTCCTTTTAAAGAGTCGAACAACGGAGTTTACACTAGAAATTGCATATTTGAATTAGCGTCATCAGATGCCGTTGCACCTTTTTACTAACTTAGTTGTAAATTAATGATGTTCAAGTTTATATAAGTGTGAATAGTAGTTTTAATTTAAGAAAAGAGGCATGCAATATCAATCTGATTTTTTTTACATAACATAGGTATGAACTTATTTTACATTGACGTCCAACGAAAACCAAATATATAAAAGATATTTTGTTTTTAAAAAAAATAGTTTTAGAAAACTCTCTTTTTATTGATTGTGATGATACAATGACTTTTCGTCCGTGTAAAATTAATTTACACCAACATTATATCACCATTGTCCATTAAACTCTCTTATTGCAAAACTCTTTTAAATTTTACATTCCTGCATACCTTAAATTTTTTACAAATTCATGCATACGTTCATTTGGATCTATTATTATGCCATCTTTTATAGTCAATTGGAATATAATTTTTCTTACAACGTATACGTTTATAACGTATTTGTTTGATAATTAGTGACATATCAATATTGTTAATTACGAAAATAATGTAATGTTAATTGAATGCATTATTTACAATGAATGGGTGTAAGTAGAATTGTACAAGTAGTTAACGTGCTGGGTGTGTGTCGGTTTTATAAACTCTTAGATATATCATATCTATATCAATTTCAATTTCTAATAAATAATTAAAAAAAGGTTAATTAAGTTTTTAGTCCCTATAAATATTCACAGTTTTGTTTTTAGTCCCTACAAAATAAAATCACTTTTTAGTTCCTATAAAATTTTCCATCAGCATTTTTAGTCCCTATAAATTTTTCTATCCGCATTTTTAGTCCCTGTCAAAAATTTCCACCAACAATTTTAGTCCCTAAAATGCTTAAAGAAAATGTTACCGGGACTAAAAAGTGTGATTTTATTTTGTAGGGACTAAAAACTTAATTAATCCTTAAAAAAAATATTATATGTAATTTAATTAAAAAATATTTATATCAAAATATATGTAAAATATTATATATATTTTGCGTACGTTTGATTCAAAATGTCTTACCACAATGCGAAAGAATAGTTTGCAAAGTCAGCTCCGAACGACCGAACGAATGCATTATCAGTTTGAGGTTGATATGATATGGGGATATTCTCAGGCGTCAGTCGTCAGTGTGGTACTGGTGCTGCTCTATCTAGCCATGCCAAAACTAGACCATCACCAATTTTACCTCCTTTTGCTCATGAAATTCACAATCTTCTCGATTTTGGAAAGTTATTTCGTCATGGACAAACAAACAAAACTAAGCTAGAAATTAACTCCCATTGCATCAAGCAAGAATAGTTGAAGAAAGTTGAATAAGACAAGATTGAAGAACGACAACAGCTTGTATAGAAGAAACTCCATGCCCAATCAAACACCATGTCCAATCTGCACAAACATTCTTTTCACATACAGTGCGAGTGAAACTACGATCTCAATCGTAACATAAGTATCTCTTAATATGAAAACCAATGACGCATATGGGTGAGTTAAGGGGTGGTCATCCTCTAAGAGAAGCAATGCCGACAATGGATGGTCATCCTTTAGTTTGGGTCATGTTAACTAGTTACTCTAACATTTGTCAACAAATTTTTTTTTGTTAACAAAACAAAATAAATTCTATTGAAAAAAATATTTTTTATCAATAGGGTGAAAATAGGTCAAATCAACCGGCTAACGTCAAGTCTGGACTAGAATTTTCCTTAAAGGGTCTTGCTAACCAGTACCATAAGGGCAATGATTAATGATTCAAAAGAGAAAGTAATTTATGAATTTCATGTAAAAACTGTATCATTTTTAATTTTCAATGTAGTGAAAACACAAGTTCCAATAAAAAGTTTCTTCTTTGGACTTCTAAACAAGTGCCCCAAGGACCCTTGTTAGCATTTCCCTTTCTTAAATATCGAAGGCAAGGACTTTCATAAAAGTCTATTTACTAAAAATTGCAAGACTACAAGCCATAAAAATGTCTACAAGTCAGACCTACTTAAATAAGTATGAATAATTATTAATATTATTAAATAAAATTTTATACTTCAAATCAATTATAATTTTGTTAATATTTTTAGTGATTTTAACTTTATTAGGCAACATTAGTTTTTCACATCTTTAAATGAGTTTTCTGTAAACTAGAATTAGAAAATGATATCATATATAGCCAAGTTATCTAAAATGTTATGTTAAATACTAAAAGGGGGTTTACTCTATTTAATCTATTAGTTCATTAGTCTATCTTTTTTGGTCAAGTAGTTTAGTGGTTTGAGCTCGCATATCTTAACTGTGGAGAAATAAAGTGTCTGAGGTTCAATAATCCATTTTAAATATAAACCACAATTAGTTATTTAAATTGATTCATATGAGATAGACTTTTAAATATGCTAGCAAGTCGTACAAAATTTTCAAAAAACCAGACTATATATCAATCTTACACCTTAAATATTTTGACATATTAGACTTAAGTCCTGTAAAGTCTAACTCATCTCAACCTGTTCTCATCTCTAATCATCACCGATGAAGTTTTGTTTACAAATGTAGTTGTTTGATCTTTGCTAATTACCATGTTTACCGAAGAAAATTACAATTATTCATTTTTCATTATAAATGTAAATTTTGCTAAAAAAAATCGTAAATGTAACTATTACAACATATTATTTAATTTTTTAAAAAAATTTATACAATAAACAATAAATATGTGGTATGATACACATGGTTAAAATTGAAATCGTAGCAAAATTTCTTGGGTGGATTACCATATCTTCCCATGTGGTAAGCAAAAACTATGTTTACGATTAACATTTATTTATTTATTTTGAATTAAGTAATTATTTACACCTAAAAATAACTAAGTCGTTAGTTGTGTAGCAAAATAAAAAAACTGGTAGTTGAGAATGGTAAGCACCTTAATTTAGATAATAAATATCAGTTGAATGCAAAATAATCGAATATGAGATAATTGAATCTTTCTCGAATCCACAAAGGTCGTGAAAGTGTTAGAATCAATCAAAACTAAGTGGGGCTTAACAATTTGATATTTGACTCGTGTTCCACGTCTATAGCATCATTAATTGAAGTGACTATTTATATGAGAGCACATTGCAATGAAGAGATTCATGCGTGGATATAGAAATATAGAACACTGCGAATGAGGGGAAATCAAGCCAAACATGGGGCGTCGTATACTGCCGACAATTGGCCAGTTGGACTAATATTTGCTATAAATACCACACTTGTATATTTTATTGGAAACACACAATCAATCAAGCAAGCTACTTTTTAGAATTTATCCGTTTTCTTTTTGCTTTATTTTTCATTTATGCATTTCTTAGTTTAGTAGCTCACAACATTACTCAACTCCATACTTAACACTCTTTAGGGGAGATAGAGTTCCTTACTCAGTGTAATTGTTTGAAGCGCTAAAGAAAATTAAGTTGAGAGCTATTAGCTATACCTCATATAACTTTCAAGTTTGACAACAAATTTAGCACACTTGATGGGACACTGCGTTTAATACTTTTGAAAAATGTAATTCGCTAGGTCAAGATTATGTTTGATGTATGCACTTCCGTTATGGTAAAATTCTCAACAACATAGACCAACCATCAACTTCAACATCAAATAAGTAAGGCTAACATAGACCTAATGATCCATCACAAACAACGTTGGGAGTGCTAACATATGTGTCTCCCCGGGTGATTTTGGAGATGCAACAGTTGATCCACTGAACAACTGTTAGTTATATCCACGTCTTTTAATAGACAACATGTTGACACGGGGATACATGACATCATGTATCTTAACAACATGTTTGACATTCTTAAACTCATAGTTCACAACGAGGTTCACAATCCCGGGAGCTGGAGTCAAAATGAGTCAATGTTGGTGACAGTTGAGTCACATCCACCATTCAAGGAGTTCAAGAGAACCAATGTCAGGATGGCTTAACAAAGTAAATCGATCGTTGCAACAACCTTGACATGCTCGGTTAAATCTTTATACATGAGGCGCCTTTCATTTCTTTAACCTGGTACTTTTGACATGACTAACGATGGGGCACATACTAGTGAATGATACATTTAACTAACCTAATATTCAATTTGGAGATATACATTTGGTAAGGAGACCAAGCATCTTGGTACCTTAAGTGTGTTTGGATTTATTGTTATTTATCTTGTTGGCTAAGTGTAGCCTTTAGGACCATGGCATTTTTGGTGTATCAAAACTTTTGTTTAGTTCTGCCCAACCGACAAGTACATGGTTGTGTGGGCTCTCTGCAATCCTTCATAGAAGATGGGTAGAGTTTTACTTGCTTTAATGTTGTGTTTAGATCTTTACCAATAAAATTTTAATTATTGAAAAAAAAGGAGATAGCTTGAAACGGTGGGACGAATTGACATACCATTTTGTCTTACAACAATATTCAACATGCGAACAATGTCTTCCGCTGTAAGTGTACCTAGATTATCTTCGTAAATGCAACTAGAACTAGCTTCATTTTCTCATATCGCTCTAGATTGTTCATATGAATTTCTCTTTTCTTCGTAAACTTAGTCTATTTAATTTACAACATTCACATGTGCTTGATTCCGATTATAGTACATTGATGTGAATAGCCACTTTAAAAAATATATAACACATTTTTTTTATTTATGAAATAATAACAAACTATTAAATAAGTGTAAATGTTTTTCTTTTTGACAAAATATGCACGCAAACATTTGAATATTTTTTATATTATGATTTATTCTAAAACAATGATCTGGGGCCCATTTATAACTCTTTATGGAGGCATTCTTCCATGGTCACAATACCAAATCAATAATGTTTGGACACACACACAAAACGATTTTTCTCAAATTATTCAATCATCTTTTTTATTAATTTTCTCCTTATTATTAAAAAAATACTTTTTTATGTATGTGTGACCAAACACTTTTTCTTTGGTCATGTGACCATATTAGAATTTCCCCCCTTTATGATTGCAAGCAAATGATTCAGTTATCAGTTTCCTTGCCGAGAACTATTTTTATTTATTTGTTTTTATTTTTAATTAATTAATATGGGAAGGTGGTGTCTAAATTGAATCACCTTCGCTATCTACACAAAGATAGGAGGAAATATTTTGGAGTTCCATTGAGGATTTCACATAATCAAAGTTTTCATTTTATTTGATGAAAGAAAAAGGGGGAATTAAGCCCCAAACAAGCACAAAAGAGAGGGAAAGAAATTATCAAGCAAGAAGATTAAATAAGGACGAGCAAAATAAAAAATGTGACTATCCCTATCCCTGCAGTACAGATCAAGATTAAATTGGGCAATGCATCAGCTACTTGATCTGTCTCAACTCTCATGATATTGTTGAACTTGAAAATGGACAACTTGAACGTAGTCACATTAATTTGAGAAACCAAAGCATGACAAGGGTGCATGCAATGCAATTTTTCCTTCCTTAAAAAAAAAGGGTGCATGCAATTTTTATACCATGAGTCATATTATGCATGGCAATTTATTTCTTCACATTCCTCTCGAACAAAAAATGTATTTCTTCACATAGTCTATGTTCAATCATATTGTCATCATGCAATACCACGTTTACTATTAAAAAAAATACATTTTTCATTTTTAATTATAAATGTAAATTTTGCTAAAGAAATTATAACGTAAATATTACAAAAAAAATACTATTTATTTTTTTTAAAGTATTTTCATTTTTTATACACTAAATAATAAATGTGATATGACCCATCGTTAAAATTGAAATCGAAGCAAAATTTCTTGGGTGGTCCCATGTGGTAAGCAAAAACTATGTTTGTGATTGTGAGTAACATACTAACATTTCTTAATTGTCGTGCATTAAGCTAAGATGACCATGGAGGTAGCGGCTACTTCTGAAGCCCGTCCATTAGAGAAAAGTCTAATGCAAATGTCCTACACACACAATTTCGGTTTTAGTTTTTAGAATTTGCACTGTCTTGAATCATCATTTTATAAACATTCATACTTAATTAATAAAAGTGTTGAACGTAGTTTATTAATCTTGCAGAGTTTAGAAGGAAAAAAGTTGGTCTTACTTCTTTGGGTGATACGTAGAGTTGGGGGTAAGTCACCACCAAGGATTGTAAGAAAAAAATGTGTTAATGCTTGATATCTGTAACAATAATGACAACCACTAACTCCACGACAAATCAGTGGGAAAAATACATTAAACTAAACAGGCCAAACAGAATAAACGACAAATTTTCATGGCTGATTTATCCAGAGGATGCCGGCATTCATTGTATTATTGTTCAGAAACTAGGATGCTTAAATTCGAAGCCATTTGATGATGCCTCAGAAACTACAACCAATAAGAGTTGCTGCCACATTATTTATGATTCATTTTATTGCGTGGACCACATTATTTATTATGATTCTAGAGTATTCCATGAAGTAGAAGTACACAAGTGGCGTAGGTTCCAAGATCTAACTTTGGATTGATTTGTATACTCCCACACCCCCACCCCCCACATACGTAATCCGTAAGCAATTATCATTATGCTTTAATTTAGTAATAATGCATCATACTCTCATGACAGCAGCCTATGCCCTATAGGCACCAAAACAATTTACAACAGTCAATTCTAATCTAAATGGATTAAAAGGACAAAATACAACAAGTTACTTATAGAGTTACTAAATGGGGAGACATTGGGAGTTCAAAGATCTGTAAACAACTTTCAGACTAAAACATCCTTTGTGCCACCAATGTTTGAAGCCGAAATTGCCACCAATGCTGAAATAAAAATATCTTAAAAAATTGAATGTCAATAATAAGGCATATGGGAATAGAGTTGGGCATTTTTGGTTGATGGTGAGATTGACAAAATCACAGTACCAATGACTTTGAAAAAAACTACACTTTAGAGTTTCACAAAATCACCGTGAATTTAAACATAAAACCTAAAGGATGTTGCGGCAATAAGAGGTGTAAGCATAACCAATATACCGAGCGTGATCGTCTTCTTAAGCAAGGCATCAATGGAAATCTTTATGCAGGTAGCATAATCTGGTTTTGCTCTTTCTTTTATAAGACTGCGAATAGAATTGAATTTTGAATGAACTTCTACAACCATCTTTGAGAGCTGCACTCCGACACTCTTCATCGTCTTGCTGAAAATTGGTAGGGAAGCATTGCTTAAATAATCAAACCAGTAAAAACCTTTGGTGTTAAGACATTCACTGTTTTGATGCCTTCTCTGCTCATATAAGCACTAAACAATGCAAGAGAGTAAAGAGACAAATGTGCATATCCAATAGCAAAACCCTGTTAAAAATACACTTCAGTTTCAACTTTCAACTCAAGCCAGTATATGACTTTAAATTTAGGTATTTTACTGGTTTCATAGTCGGATAATTTCTGTGACAAGGTCCTTGTAATTGATATGGGAATCAAAGATAGTACCAACATGCCATTTGCAGCAAGAAGAAAGCCCATCACTGCACCAACGCAAAAAGCAACAACAGAAGCCTGAAGGGATAGAGGTTAGAGCACCAAGCCAGAAGGGAAACAGTACTAAAGATGGCATTAGCATGTGCTGATTTGCAAAGATTGCATTTCGGTATGAATGAAGGTCACTTTTGATACTAAAGCCATTCATGAGCCCAGAAAGAGGAAAATTATTGCACCAAATACACCCATGAAGACAATCATGTACTTATACGTACTTGGTAAACAGAAATGAAGCAGCTCCTAGAAACGTATCGAAAGAGACCAAATGTTAGTTTGCAGGTAGCCTGGGAAGGGAAGAGATTTCCAAAGCACGGTTAGAATGCTGGATTTCAGCACACTTTGTCAGCCGGAACACCATTCACTGATTCTGAATCTCACATCAAGCTTTTTCAATATCTACTATTCACATCAGAATGATTAGCAACAAACACGCTGACCCTCGAAACTAAAACCCATTGAAGCAAAGCAAACACAATTCCAATTAAAGCAGCAACGTGCATCAGAATTTGTGTAAGAACATCACTTAACATTTCCATTTTCATATGCCACGGTTGAACATGTGTAATAGAAAAGACAGAATAATAAGCGGAGAACTTGCTTAAGGCGATCAGAATATATAAAGTCAAACTACTTGTTTTAAACGATGGGTTTGAACTTATTAGATATACCCCAAAGATAAAAATTGCTAGTTTTCATTAACGAGTAAAATATTTGCACTGTGTGAATAAATGAATTCAGCTTCCCTAGTAGTTTTACAAATACAAGCACCACCTTCACTTAAACTGGTGGTATAAATACAAACTGTTGCAACAAAATTATTAATTTTTAATACCATGCATGCTTCACTTCTATAATTGAAGAAATCAAGAAGCACGTAAGAATCTCCAGTAGCAATCATTGTCAACTTTGATTACAATATGAAACGTGTTTTATGGTGAAACAATAACAAAATTCAAACATAAATGACATTATTTGTGCAAACAGAGGCAAAGCTATTATGTACAATTCAAAGACAAAATGTAAGATAACAAATTCTTGAGACAAAATAAGCTAGCAAGAACCTCACAAAATTGCAGGCTATCATCATCTACCTAAAACACGGATTCTACATGCATTAAGGTTACAATTGCAGCGCCTGGTTTGCCCATTGCGGAAGAGTTGCATGAATCATAACACGAACACCAGTAAAAGGATGATCAAACGACAATGTCTCCGCATGAAGATGATGACCATCATAAACCCTGCCTTTCCATCCATAACCCCCCTCATATTTCACATCCCCGATTATCGAAATCCCTATAGATCAACTATTCCTGTTTACTACGAGCAGCCCTTGCACGATGTCTTAGTTCAGCTCTTTTCCACTTCACAATCAAGTAACATAAGGAAAAGAGTGTATTGATCTGCAGAAAGAGACAAGATACTAATAGTTAATATTGAATATGAAAAGATGACCGTCGGCATAATGGTTGCGTCATAGGGGAAAATACTGACCAAGATTATCATAGCGAATGCAAGAAGAGGTCCAGACCAAAGAACTGACATAAATACTCCACTTGGATTAAAATAGTTTTGACTAGCGAAGCTTTTCCAGTTTTCCCCTAGAATACTATTAAGACTCTCAGCAAGATATACACCAGCCACTGCATCAAAACAATTTTGAAGACAAACTATATTATCGGTTTGATAAAGATAAAAGAACTTCAAAAATATCAAAGAGACAGCAGGATTAAAAGATGTAAATACGCAAGCTGTGCATGGAAAATGATCATACATATCAGACCCAATACAAGTTTAGACTTGAGACTCAATAATGCATAATAGAAATGTGTCTATCTTCTAAACCAGGTATTTGGAGTTCCACTCCAAAACCCAAAACCATCTATTCTTCCCTATTAATTACATCCTACAGATGTAAGCACAAAAAAAAAATGTGCATGGGAAATGATCAGACATATCAGTCTGATACAAGTTTAGACTTGAGACACAAGAAGACAACAGCAGCAACCAACCCTTATCCCATTAAATGAGGTTGGCTACATGGATCAAATTACACCATAATGTGCTATCATAAACCTATCTTTCTTAGTACTTGAGACACAACAATGCACAGCAATAATGTGTATATCTTCTCTGCACCTTAGGTATTCAAATTTCAACTCAAAAATCCAAAACTAAATATTCTTCCCTATTATTTATATGTGATCATCTCTCCTCTAACTAGCTATTGAACTAACTAATTATTTTGTATCTCCATTGCCTGATCAGTGACTAAGATCATATCATGAAAAATCTCATTCTAAAGAAATATTGATGTAAATAAATTGGATAATTTTGCAAACATCTAAATGTTTCACTATGCAAAAAGTTGTAATTCCGATAAGTTAGCATGACCAGATATTCACTCTTTTGATAATTTTGGGTATATTTGCAAGTTGCAACCATCAAAGCATGACAGGATAAATGGATTTGTATACATAAAAGCTAAAAACCAAAAAGAATAGACTACAACAACAGCAACAACCAAGCCTTATCTCACTAAGTGGGGTCGGCTACATGGATCAAATTACGCCATAATGTTACCAAACAAAATAGACTACATAATTTATTTATTTTCAAATATCACATTATTGCTGCTCAATGCAGAAAATTAAAGGCAGGGCGATAAGTTGATTATCATGGAGAAGGCAAGAACTTCAAACAGATGTGAAGTGAGGTACATCAAAACTAATAGAACAGTTTAATAAGCCTTTATAGTTTATCCAAAAATAACATTCCATAAATTAAAAAAGGAATGCTACGTACACGTCAAAAGGAACAAGCACATCTGAAAGTTGGTATTCTTCCTAGAGATTATAGTTACAAGAAGCAATAGAACATGGAATGTTAACAATCCCAGTAGCCAGGGTTCCTGAAACAAAACAAAAAAAGAAAATCAAGGCAATATTAGTAAGTTTGCAGGATCCAAATAACCAGAAATTTCTAAAACGATAAAATGGTAGAGATTGAATATGATAATTCAAAACACCAAGACTAATATGACCCATAAAACCATATTATTTTTCTATAAGTGATATCCAAATATAAAAAAACAAACATAAACTCTCCATGCTACAGCGCTTCAGTGCCGCCAATTGACATTACAGTGGTTGGTACACAAGTTTAGACAGTGATTCATTCAAGACGAGGTTCATGTCCAAAAAGATACACACTGCGGATTTGTATTAATTAGGGGCTCGTTTGGATTGGCTTGGTTTTGAGCTTATGCAAATAAATAAGCTTTGTCAGTAGTTTATGAAAAAACAGCGTATGTAAATACAGTGAAAACTTATGAATTGACAAAAAAGCTTATTTATTCGCATAAGTTATTTTTCATGAGCTCAAAAATAAGTCAATCCAAACAGGCCATAAGTTCAATTTAATACCGAATCAAGATACAACTCGCATGTATCTTACAATGCAGAAAAGTGATAATCAATGAATTACAAACAGTCCAAACAAGCACAAAACAAGACAGTAGTTTCTGCACTTCAAGCTTAGTTCATTTAATTTCTCACACACCAAAATAAATAGAAATCGAAAAAACCACATTCAATTAAACTCGATAATTGATAAAGCACTAAAAAAAAGGAAATAGATAGAAATAAAAGAGAAGGTTTGCGGCAAAATTGGAGGGAGAAGAGTAGGTACCTTCCAATCAATGGCATGAAAGAAACCTAAAAAGTTATCCTTCGCAGGACGAAGGTTAGAACGAAGTTCGGAAGAGATTTTCTGAACAAAATCTGACATAAGATCAACGTGTTCCTCCATAGCTACAATGACATAATATTATGGCCCTGCTCGAATTAGCTCAAATTGTTTTCGGAAATGCTATAAGTTGTGACTTATGGAAATAAACTGAAAACAGCTTATGAACACGTCATAAGGTGTTTTCGTATGTTCTTCCATACAGCCTCAAACGAGCTTATGCCACTAGATAAGCTCAAATAAGTTAATCCAAACGGTTCTTACAATAATACAGATAAATTTAAACATTTACATTTTATAAAAAGCTGGTCATTGTTCACCAAAAATAAATAATTCGGCTCCTTACACATAAAAACAGAGACAAATAATTCAAAGTAAAATAAAAAAAACTACCATTACTTAATCCAGACACATAATTCAAATCAATTAAAGTCGTATTCAGAAATGAGATTAAAAAGACTGTAAACAAAATGAAAATGGAAATTCAAATACAGTTAATCGTCACTGTTATCTATACATTAACCAAAAAAACGTACCAAATCATGCACAAACGAAAATTCAAAATCCATAAAATACAAACACAAAGATTCAATTGAAGCTCACGATCTAGTAAAAATGAAATGAAAAAAGAGATATAGAAATTGATGATATACCTTGGAAGCGTTCTTCGAAGAAAACCTTGGCGGAAGCGATGGAGAGAAGGGAGATAAGAATGAGAGAGAGAAGGTTAGGGTTTTGAACCCTAATCGCCATTGCAATGGAATCGCTCGCTGAGATCGAAAGAGAATGAAATCAGAGTGAGAGCTAACTAAGCTTTTTGAATATTGACCATTTCAAAAAATATATATACTCATGTTTGATTTTGTTTTCCTTTTACCAACTGAGTTGTAAATTAAATGACATTCAAATTTATATAAGTGTGAATAGTAATTTTAATTGCAATGTCAATCTAAAATTATCTTTTCATATGAACTTATTTTATATTGACGTCCAACGAAAACCAAATATATAAAAGTTATTCTATTTTAAAAAATAAAAAAAATCGGTGTTGCGAACACAGTTCCATCCAAGTAAAGAAGCAACATGTATGTATGATGTATCAGAATTTGTGCAAAATCCACACTCAACATTTCCATTTTTATATGCCATGATGGTTGAACTACGTGTTATAGAAAAAACGGAATAATGAGAGGAGAGCATGCACAAGGCAATCAGAATATACCCCAACCATAAATTAAACTGGTAGTTTTCATTAACAAGTAAAATATTTGCGGTGTGTGAATAAATGAATTCAGCTTTCCCAAGTAGTTTTCATTAACAAATAAGATATTCACGGATACAAATACAAGCACCACCTTCACTTAAACTGGTGGTATAAATACAAACTGTTCCAACAAAACTATTAATTTCCAATACTATGCTTCACTTCAATAAAATTATTGAAGAAATCCAGCAGCACATGAGAATCTCCAATAGCAATCATTGTCGACTTTGATTACAATATTTAATGGAACAATATCAAAATTCAAACATAAATGACATTATTTGTATAAGCTGAGGCAGAGCTATTAGGTACAATCAAATCTAAAATGAAAGTTAACAAATTCTTCACACAAAATCAGCTTAACCAGAACCTCAAAATCATCCAAGAACAGCCAGCAACTAATTTCTCACGTGTCTGGTTCACCCATTGGGCTAGAGGTGCACACAGCATAACACGAACACCAGTAACACAATGATCAGATTACAATGCAACGTTTCCACATGAAGGTGACGCCCATCATGAAGACATGAACCCTACCTTTCCATTCATAAACCCTCGTATTTCACATCCCTATTATCTAAATCCCTAGATATTGACAATGCAACCGAATCTGATGTAATCTTCTACTCCTAGGATAAGCTCTCACCACTATGTCATTCCCTTCATCAGCACCCTCCATTTTCACCGCTTTTTCTTCAACAACCACCACATCACTCCCTTCAAACCCCAACTCCGACTCCTCCCTAAAATCCCCTTTACCGTTAACAGGTAAAACATCAAATGAAGTTTTCATTTTACAGACCACCGATCCACCCGATAACCCATGACAGGCATTGTAAAAATCGTAAACTCTCCACGCACCAGGTTTCGGCCTACCGTGGACCAAATCTAACAGTTATCATTTTCAAATTAGGTTTGCAACTGGTGCAGAGAGCGATGTACGTTTTCTGCACTTTGTGATCGGTGAAGGCTTTGACAAGCTTAGAGGCAACCTTGTGTGATTTTGTTATAAGCATTACATATGTTTAACCAGGTTTAGTTGATTGTAAGAATACTGATGTACCAGATACCAATGACTCAACTGCCACCAGCTTGATCAAAATATTAAGTGAAAAACCCAACGTGTCTTTGAGCTTTTGAACCCAATGGACCCAATGATACAGCATGAATGGTAATAACAGCCAATAGGCTCAAAAACAGTGTATAATAGCCAATTCTTAATTCAATAACGAGCTAAAAGGACAAATGCAATGAGTTTCTTATAGAGTTTTTGAATGGGAGTTCATGATCTGTAAAACACTTTCAGACTAACAGTTGAATGATACCATGAATTTTTTAGATCTTAAAAAATTTGAATTTCAATTACTAAGGCATATGTGAATAGAGCAACTTAATGGCTAAAAAGATAGCATTACTGTTGCGAACTTGGCATTGAACAGATATAACACAATACCTGCACAATGGAAACAAGAGAACCAGGAAAGAATCTTGCAGCAATAACAAGTGTAAGAAGAACCGAATGTACAGGGTGAGATCATATAGTTAAGTGAGAAGTAAGTGTGGAAATCTTTTTGCAGGTAGCCTCTTCCTTCTGTAAGCCGGAGAATGGAATTGAATTGCCTATGAATTTCTACAACCAATTTCCAGAGCCACCTTCCCCACACTCTTCATTACCATGATTGAATACCAGCTTCAACTTTCAACTCAAGCCAGTATATGATTTAAGTTTAGGTATTTTACTGGTTTTATAGTCGGATAATTTCTGCTGTGCAGCCCTGGTAATTGATATGGGAATCAAAGATAGCAGCAACCAACCATTTGCAGCAAGAAGAAAGCCCATCACTGCACCAGAACAAAAAGCAATAACAGAAGCCTTTCCTTTTTCCCTTCATGGCTTCAAGAGTTGTTCTAGCATTGACACAGGTGGTTATCTTCTCATGGCTTCAAGAGTTTTATATCCGATGTTTGCTTCAGTGTGATTAGCAGCAAACACCCAGACACTCAAAGCATAAAGCCATTGAAGCAAGGCAAACAGAATTTCCAATTAATGCAGCCACATGTATCAGAGTTTGTGTAAGAAACTCACTCAACATTTCCATTTTCATATGCCACAGTTGAAGATGTGTTACAGAAAAGCAGAATAATAAGAGGGGGACCAGCGCATGGCTCTCGGAATATACAAACCGGTTATTTTCAACGACAGATTGTGAACTTCATAGATATATCCCGACTATAAATAATTAAACTAGCAGTTTTGATTAACAAGATATTTGTAGTTTCAATTAGAATGGACCGCAAATAAATGAATTGAGCTTACATAATTAAGTGATGGTCATTGATACAAATACAAGTACTGTCTTCACTTGAACTAACATAAATACAAACTGTTGCCAAAAATATAGTACTATACTAATTATCAATACCATGAGAATCCCCAATAGCAATCATTGCCAACTTTGTTTATAATATCAAACTTTTCTTTTACTGAACAATATCAAACATAAATGACATTAATTGTGCAAACAGAGGCAAAGCTATTATGTACAATTCAAAGCCAAAATGTAACATAATAAATTCTTGAAACAAAATAAGCTAGCAAGAATCTCACAAAATTGCAGGCTATCATCATCTACCTAAAACACGGATTCTACACGCATTAAGGTTACAATTGCAGCACCTGGTTCGCCCATTGCGGAAGAGGTGCACGAATCATAACACGAACACCAGTAACAGGATGATCAAACGACAATGTCTCCGCATGAAGATGATGACCATCATAAACCCTACCTTTCCATTCATACACCCCCTCATATTTTACATCCCCAATTATCGAAATCCCTAAATATTGACAATGCAATCGAATCTGATGCGTTCTTCCACTCCTCGGATAAGCTCTCACAACAATCTCATTCTCATCATCACCCTCCATTTTCGCAGCTTTATCTTCAACAACCACTACTTTACCCTCTTCAAACCCTAACTCCGTCACCTCCCTAAAACCCCCTTTTCCGTTAACAGATAAAATCTCAAACGAAGTTTCCATTTCACGAACAACCGATCCACCCGGTAACCCACGACCAGAATCGGAAAAACCATAAACTCTCCACGCACCGAATTTCGACCTACCGTGACCGGATTTAACAGTTATCGTTTTCCAATCAGGAACACGACCGGTGCAAAAAGCAATATACGTTTTCTTCACTTTACGATCAGTGAAAGCTTTAACAAGCTTTGAAGCTATCTTATGCGATTTCGTTATAAGCATTACACCACTCGTATCGCGATCGAGTCGATTCGCGAGATGAAGCTCTGATCCAACGGTGCTTTGTGATTGAAGCGAGGTGAGGACATTGTCGCAGTAGATTCCTTGCGGTTTGTCAACTGCGAGAAGATATTCATCTTCGTAAATGATGTGGGTTTGTGCGAGAGAGAAGAGTTCGGAGTTTGAAGTAGCGATTGTGGCTCTGTTGAGTTCGATTTGCTTTGAGATTGCGGGAAGCTGAGGGGAAAGTGGTATTGGGTAATTTGATAAGATTGTAGGGGTGTTTTCGGAAAGATGGGGTGGTGATGACATTGCTACGACGGTGGGGATGGCGGGGGAGGGTGGTGTGTGTGGCAGCTTGCACTGGTTTCTGAAATGGTGGCGGTGGTGCTTCAGCATGGTTTTGTTTTATGTTGAGAATGAAAAAATATTTTGAGTAGATTTTAAAGAAATAAATTATAATTTATAACATATCTAGGAAAAATAAATATTCAATCATCCAACATCTTTTTTTCTTCTCCATATTAGTACATATAAGAAGGGTAGCAAACCAAACTGCACACTATTTAGCAAAGTTTGCAACTCAAAATTATGATTGGGTATGGATAGAAGAATCACCACATTGTATTACTGCGGTCTTGGCTTTCGATTCGATGTCAGACGTAGTTTAATGAAAGCTCTCTTTCATGTAAAAAAAAAGATCAATGAAGCATGGATACATAGCACGAGTATGGGTATAATACGATAGATACGGATATGCATAATTTTTAAAATTTAGGATACGAAACAACAAAGATACGTTAATAAAATATTTATACTAAAATTTAATATGCATGTAAAATAATTGAAGAAAAAAAAAAGCATGAGTTACTCTTCAATACTATATAACCATAAAAGTCATAATAATTTACGAAAAAATAATACGAGTGATGAAAGAATTTAAAACAGAGTTTGTTTAAAGGTTTATTTATTGAATCTCCTCTCACTCTATATCTCTTGTTATTTTCATCCACTAAAAACATAATTTTTAATTGGTTAATCGAAAAACAATTATAGTGATTCATATCTTAAATTGAATCATATACATCTCAATTGAATTTTCACAACGCAGTCTCACTTTTTTACTCTTCATTTTTTCCGGCATAAGTCTTTGTAAAATATCTTATAAGTATCTGTGTTTATCTGTCGAGTATCTTATAAGTATTCGATAAAATATATTTTTTAAATTAAAAAAATCAATGTGGGTGAGTACCCATGGAGTATCGTATCCTATACATGCACATCTCCATTTTGAAGTATTTAAGCTTCATAGCTAAAGATGTATAGGAGTTGTCAAGCTCTGGGTTGTCCATCTTTGTGACTTATATTTTTTTTTTGACAGAATCTTTGTGACTTATATCTATCTCTTTTAATTTAACTTTTCACTAATTTAAATAATTTATTTTCATCATCAATGTATCTATAAAATACACTAAGGACACTAAGAGCCGTTTGTTATAGCTTTTTTCAGGAAAAAAAATCATTTTTAAGAGTTTTGCATCCGTTTGTTACAACTTTTTAAAATAATCAAAATCTAAAAATAATCTAAAAACAACTTCAAATGAGAAGCTGTTAAGAGCAGCTTCTCCAAAAATAGACTTTTTTTAGAGTAGAGAGAAAATATGGTTTAAAAGATTAAACTAATTTTGTAACAAAAAACCCCTTTTATATAGTTGTATCCAAATAAATTAAATCATTTGCTTAAAAAAATGATTTTTCATAAAATCTCTAAAATATATGAAAATCACTTTTATTTTAATCCATAACAAACGAGCCTTAAATAGTATGCAGAATCTTCCCCCGATAAAAAAAAGGGAAATGTCAACGAGTGCTCCCGGGCACTCTTTAAGTACTTTAATTAGTAAGTTCTTTATGAAAAGCTGTATATTGAGTGCATTATAAATTGTAATGATTGACTTTTTAAAAGAATAATTGCTAAATTTGATATGCTTAAAGAGTGCCCCGAAAACACTCGTTAACAAGACCTTGAAAAAAATGCCACATTCCCTTCGTCATTTTTAATTACATAAATGTGAAATAAGGGACAAAATGACTTTGAAATGAGGGGACTAGTTTTTAGCAAAAAATAACGAATTGTGTTATTTGAACAATCATTTGTATAATAATTTTTGTGACAACTATAAATTTATAAAGAAAATTACGTTTTGACACAAAAATCAAAGCAATAGAGAAATGGAAACTAAATATATGATTTGAGTATGAAAGAGAAAGTTGTCACAAAAGTTGTTAAAAATGATTGAACAAATATCATTTCTCAAAAAGAAGAAGAGGGGATTAATTCACGAGTGAGAAGTACCAAAAACATCCACAATGAAGATCCTCACATTTGAGGTCTTAAACAAGTCCCACATGGCAACATCACTTTTTCAATTATTTTTTTAATAATAGTATCTAATAGTACTCGACCACTCCAATGGAGATCCTCTATCAAAAGGTCTAAATGAGTCCCACCAATAATTATTTATTAATGAAAAACAACAAAAACAACTCAAATAAAGATTATTTTATTGAAAAGTGATATGGGATCTACTTAAAATTAGAGGTCTTAAGTGAGACCCTCGATCCTAAGAGACTCCCAAATTTGTTTCCCTCAATGGAGGTGCTTATTAAGTACCAGGTCTTAAATGATAAATACCCTACAAATGTGGATGAGACAAAAACTCCAATCAAACCAAAAGAAACATCTCTCTTCATGGTTGTTTAAATTAACTTAATTTTTAGTTTATGAAAAATAGTTTATGTAAATAAATAATCATTTATGTTTCTTTAAAAAAAAAATTGTTAATTTATAATTTCTCATTCACGAAATTCAAATCTTCATAATTTTTTTTTACATAAACTACGATGATAAGATTATTTTTTATTTTTTGAAGGATCTTTTTTATTTTTTATTTTTTGAAGGATCTTGGTAAGTTTATGAATAGTATGGTAATAGACTAATACATCAAAACTTATTTATTCGCAAATAATTCAATCTAAATGGGTCCTAATTTCAAACTTTATTCATTTCCCTATTGATTTCTCTCGTTTTGTTCTTCATTTTTCTCCTCTTTCCCTCTCGCCAGTAGAAAGATGTTCTTCCTTCCACAACGAATAAAAAATAACATTTATTCTTTTAATTCTGTTGTGGTCCAAATCCGACGAAAGAGAAAAAATAATCTATAAGTAAATACTAACTAATATTATTTGCATCTTAATTGAGTAAAAAAAATTGAAATTAATTTAATTTTTTGGGGAATCCAAAAGAATTATTTAATTAAAGAAAAAATAAAGTGAATATAGTTTATGAGTGGGGTGCACAACAGACTTACTGCCAGATGTGTGTTGGATCTATTGATTTCGCGCTATAGTCTTCTTCCTTCCCTCATCAACAAAATTAGGGTTTTCTAAATTTCAATTTCCCCGAAACTAACACGCCACCCATCAATACAACCACCAATTACTGCGTTTCATATCCCACATTTGTCTATATCCATCGATACAAACCAATATCCAAATTCTTCCATATTTTGCCTTATCGCGAAATCGAATAGACTTCGACGGTGACTGCTATTGCTTATGGCTTCTTCTTCGGTGATCACTCCCGAAGATGTGTTGGAGTCGCTGATGAACGATGGAACAATTGATGCCCTCAGGTTGAAGATCATCAATCAGCTCAAAGCCAATGTAGTTTCTACCCTCCTTTTTTCCAATTTATTTTTCTAGTTTTTTTTTTTTGAGGAAAATTTTTCTAGTTCTAATTACCTTGTGATTTTTGTAAATTATAATAGGTTAAATATAATTTTAGTCCTGTGCAATTTTAACGTTTTTTTTTTGTGGTCTTAAGTTTTTTTATTTTGATAAAATTCAGTCCTGTAGATTAAACAAATTGTTGGTTTTAGTCTGACGTGTCCCAATAAAATCACCCCACATGTCCACATGTCGAAAAAGCTTTTTTTTTTTTTAATTTGTGAATTTGAACTAACAAACTTACAACACAATAACACTATGATCGTAGGGACTAAAATTATATTTAGGGTCCGTTTGGATTAGCTTGTTATAGAGCTTATACAAAAAAGTTTATGCAAATAAATAGGTTTTTATGTATTATTTATAAGTTTTTCAAGGTAGTTTATAAAAAAATAGTTTATGAAGATACAATTTTCGTTAGTGAGAGTTTATAAATTAAATTAAAAGCTTACTTATTTACATAAGCTATTTTTCATAAGCTCAAAATAAGCTTAATCCAAACGTGACCTTAATTAAACCGTTATAATGTTAATTTGACTTATAGAACACCTACACTTTATATTAAGAGGGGTCTGGTGTTCGACACGTGGAAGCTACAGTTAAATTCAATTACTTTCATTTACTCAAATTATTATCAGGGCAGTGTTTGTGCCAGTGCTTCTTAGGTTTGACATGTCTACGAATTTTCTTCCATCTATTTTGAATTTTGGTATAATTGTTTTACAAGCTGTGAGATGTCTTCAACTTTATTGTGATAAGTTTTGTGCTGTTTTTATTTTTTTATTTTTTTTTATTTTGTAGGAGGAACTCAAGAGTACTACTATAAAGATGGCTGAGCAGAGTAAAGTTCTGAACACCCCTGGTGCTGAGAAACAGACCAAAAGAGAGCTATTTGATGCGCTTCGCCAAGAACTTGAGTAAGTCCGAGATTTGTTATATTTATTTTTGGACCAAATGTTGATCTGTTGTTGGGAACTCGAAAAGTTTAATTTTTTTTCTGTGTCTGTTGCATGTTTGGCTAATGATATACTCTATTTCGCGCTGTTTAGTTTGGCATTGTATAGGCTGCACAAACTATTCTTCAAAAGAAGAAAAAACTCTTTCGATAATCAAAGAGAGACAAGTAAAACTCTATTCTGTAAAGTGTTTGCTGTCTCAGCCATTCGATCCCGTCATATGAAATATAGGTGAAATCTGTGTACTTAAGATAAGTCTATTCACAACTTTCTAACTCGGGGCAAATGAAGCTCAGTAGAATGACTAAATCTGCCACAGTGACAGTGCTACATTTGCACGAACAACACCCATGCTACAAACAGTTGTAATTAGCCACCTATGTTTTGCGTACGTTTTCCTTCACTAAAACAAAAAAGTCTCATTCTTGGGTTCGGCTTGAAATCTCTTGCCCCATATAAAAGTATAGTGTGAACTGTGAATATTTGAAGACCTTGAACTTCTGTCCAACTCCCAACTTGCTTCCCAAAATGTGTAAATTATTTATCCATTCTGCCTGCACCATTAAGTGGTTATAATTAATTTTTAAAAAAAATTTGAATGAAAGAGAGGAAAGATTTTGAAGAATCGAAGTTTATTCCTATGAAGTTATCCATAGTAGAAATGTTCTCTATGACCACTAAATTTCCATGCTTGATCCTGCATGACATATTCCTCTAACTAGATGATTTCTTGGCTGATCGGATCAAGGATTGTTGTGTTGATTATGTTCTCTCAAAAGTAAAGCTAGGTCGTGTTTAAAATCTATAGTTTTATTCTGTCCTGTTGATTTTAGTTTGCCTATCTGCGCTACGTCATAGAATGGAGTAGAGTTATAAACCTCCCATCAATAATATTTTCATCCCCTTAATCATCTTGCTGAAAATCCGAAGAGTACATGTGGGGGCCAAAATAATATTTGTATTTGGTTCCTTGGATTTGTACCCTAATAATACATGTACAAAATCTCAGAGCACCTATGCCTTTTGTATTGTACGGTTCCTTGGATTGGTACCCTAATAATATTGAGCGCCTATGCCCTTTTATAAAGTCTGCAAAAAATAGTTCACTAGAAATCAATCCCGCAACATATTTTGCACATGAATTGGCTTAACCCCTACCCCAGCGAAAACATTTGTAATGTGAATGGTATATATAATATTTATAAATATACACAACTGATGTGGCAATATATTCCTGACATTAACGGCCGTACAATGAAAATGCAAAAAAATAGTTCACTAGGAACCGATCTCGCTACATGTTTTGCTCATGAATTGGCTTAACCACTGTACCAATGAAAACATTTGTAATGTGAATGTAAAACTTTATTTATATTTATATAAAATTGGAATCTCCCCTTAAGGTCCAACTTGATATCTACACTTGCATAAATTTCACTAACATAACTGCTAATGCTGACGTGGAGGAAGTTTGTTTCTGACTTCCAAATAGATGTTGGATAGCAGGGTCTAGGAATATACTGTGGCCCTCGGGTTATTGGGTTGAAAAGACCTGTGCAAACAAATAATGGAAAAGCATCAGTGTCCGATGTGTATCCAGTCCAATACTGATACACGTGTCAATGTGAATGTGTATCCAATAAGTTTACTTGTTTTGGTTTTTCCCTGATACGTCTTAAACACAGCTTTGATACAGTTTAGGAACCAAAGACATGGCCACTGGCCAGTACCTGAATACGACACACCCAATTTTAACTTTCATACAGCTTTGATGTAGTTTAGCAACCAAAGACATGGCCAGTACCCGAATACGACACACCCAATTAACTTTTACTATTTTAACGTTTCCTTACTTGTACCCTCTCAACTTCTTCTCATCCCAAAATGCAAATCCACCTGGCACACCAAATAAAACCCCTCTTCTCCAGCCAAGGCTTGCTTGTAATCATGTGCAATTTTTTTGCCCCGTTCACTCTTTTTTCCATTTACAGAGTTACCCTCTTTACCCTTTCTGTTGACATATCTAGGCTGGGATGTACCTTGTATATACACTTCTTAAAGGCTAGCCAAAAGAATGCTTGAAAAGTTTTTTTTTTTGAAGGAAGAATGCTTGAAAAGTTGAAAACCCCTTTCTTTTATTTTGAATTTTTTGTATCTATTTTTTTACAGCCATTAAACCTCTTTGTATGAAATAGTCTTAGTAGAGATTCTAGTTAAATACAAATCAAATCCTGTGAAATAGGCTAAATCTTAATAAGCATAGATAAATGAAAAAGTAGGATGAAATTTTACTTGCTGCATATGATTATAATTAAGATGTAAAATTAGACTATATTCCAGTCCTCTGTAGATATATGGGTCGATACTTTGGTTCTCTGAAGAATTTTGCCGCCAAGTTATTGCTATCATCATGAAAAGTGTCATGAAAGTCATTATTCCATGTACAAACTACGAGATTGAAGTATTAAATGTCAATTTTTGTAGGGGTGAATTTCATGTCACTTTCTTTGATCGAGGGTATTGATGTCCAAATTTTTAAGAAAATCTTTGCAATGACATTTATATCTTCATTATGGACTGAAATAGGAGTTTACTCTGTAGTTGCTTCCTTATATTAGTTTTGCATGTGGAAAATAGACGCTACTTGTTTGGATCTGTTAGGTGCCCTATAAGCAGGCTGTCTTGGTAATTATACAGATACGGTAGTGCCTCTTAGTTTTTTGGGTAGTGTGAAACTCTTGGAATGAATTATAATTAAATAGGCATGCACGGTAAGGTTTCTCTGTTTAGTCTTACTACATGTTTTTTGGGTCATTATCTTATACTACCATACTAGACAGGTCTGAATTGGTAGTTTGGACCGTTGGCCATGTGATTACCAAAAAAACAAGTGCATTGTATAAAGTCTTCTGTTATAACATCTTCCATTTTTTGTTATGCCTATTCCGCTGTATTTCGTACTAGATGCTTTATGTGGGTCTAGGTCATAGAAGAATTGTTTGAAGTCGTTATACTCCTGATTAGATTTTATCTTCACAACTATCAAATTATTTAGTTTTTGCTGGAATTCTGGTTTCCTGGCTATTTCTGATACCCATGCCTATTTCATGCAGAGCTTCTGTTCTTGAGAAAGCATCAAAATCAGTTTGGGATTTAATTTTAGACAACAATGGCCTGGGAAAGGAGATAAGTGAGACTGTTGAAAGAGTGTTTTGCCGATTGAGTGGCCAGGAACCTCCTTTATTTCCACTTCTAAATGGAGAACCACAACCCGATAAGGAGGCTGACAGCAGAAAAGAAAAGGGTAAAGGAAAGCTGAAAGAAAATGAAAATACAAGTTTGATCACTCCATCAAAGAAGAGAAGCTTCAGTGAAACAAATTTGGACGGTGCAGATGAAACTGCCACCAGGTCTTCTGATCCCGCTACCAGGTCCTCTGATCCTGCAGCAATATCAGAAGGTTCTGGCAAATCACCTTTATCGATTTCAAAGACTTGACCAGGGAGTTCAACAAGTTTCTGTAAGGGCAGTGATCACATCTGGTAAATATACTGTAGAACTTGTAGGACTTCACTAGAGTTCAGAAGAATCATTCCAGTCATCAAAGCTGTGTATTATGCCTCAGACACCTTGTATGCCTTTCAGATAATTGAAGAGTTTGAATGATGAAACTTTACCAAAGTGTCGATCCCCCAATTTTTCATTGTTGAATTTGTGAAGGCTAGGATGTGTGAGGATAATGAACTTATGTCATGGTTCATGCTAGGGGAAATATTAGCAACACTTTTTTGAACATAATTATTGTTTGGGCAAAATCTAGAGTGTAGGTGGTGCACAATAGATTGCAAAAAAGTTACAATTTTGTTTTAATCTTTAAATTTTCTCTTATTTCTCGTATTCCTTAAAACTGATGTCTCTTTAATTGCATTGATGACAATCTTTGGTTTGCTTCATGGTAAATATGCTTCCGGGTGAATAGAAAAATCTACACATCTACTTGATGAGTAGGAAAGATGTGAACTAAAAAACATCCATCCTTGATTAGCTGGATACCGACTAGAGTTGAATTCTACTACAACTTATTCTAAAACCTCTTTGCCATGCTATCTGAAGACCAAGCATAGAGGTAAGCTTTTACAAACAAACAGACCAATATTATTGGAGAGAGCAAAAATAAATGCTCCAAAGTGGTCTCTTCTAAAGATTCAAGTCGTCTGACATCCTTAGTTAGAGTTAGAGCTCCATTTGAATCCCACTTCACCTACTCTAAGCTCGTGTTTGGTAAATCGTGAATTCACGGGAACAAGCCACGGTGGGACAGAAGCTATGCTTTGTAGAGTTTGCCAACTTTGTGTTCAGCTCCACATCAATGTCGAAGCAAACATGCTATAAATGAGGGGACAACCAACAAATTCCTTGATAAGGGTCTAGAAGGAAGTGACTTCTTTGATGACACACATTCAGGGTCTTGGATTGAATAAAAGTGGACATCAAGACATGTATGTCACATGAATTTAAGGACAGGTATGAAACTTCACACTCTCTTGTTTAACAGCTTACCACATATCACTAGCACCAAGATAGACTTCCATTTTAACAGCTCAAATGTAATAATAATGGTTAATTATTGACAATTTTACAAAGTTGTTACACACTTATTATTTATTTACAGCTTCTCTTAATTTATGTGGAAAAAAAGACTTAATATGGCATGGAGTGAATTTCATGAGAAATTAAGTGAACATAGACCAATCAAACTGTGTGCTTGTATTGGTGTGGTAAACAAGACTCGCATCAATTGATTGAACAACATTTGGGCAAACTACACTGGCACTATCACTCATGTGTGTTGTGTTGAATTCATTTTCAGGGATATGGTAGCCTCCTAGCAACATGTTATTAATGTGACCAGGCAGTTCATATTTTAACCAATCTGGTCCACTTGGTTGTGCTTGTATGCAACTTGCACGTGGGAAAGACTCCATTGAAAGTGAAGTGTCATAATGAAAGCCTTGACTCAAAGAGGTAGACATCATCGAATCTTGAAGCATTTGATTGTTGATCGACTCATCTGTAGCATATGATGTTTTTTATGTTAAAAGTGCTAATATTGTTGTGATGAGCCACATGTATTATTATGGAATACTATAATTAATGGAAATTTTTGCTACCTGAAGTTGGGTTGTTATAATTAGAAAATAGAGGCAATGTGCCAAATTGTTGAATTTGTTGGTCCATAACCGAAGTAGTTTTTGAGTCATGAGAAAAATTAAGTTGTGTTGTCCTCTTGTCTAAATGTGAATCAAAATAAATAGCATGTGAACTAGGAAATGGTCTCTGGCTCAATTCCAACAATCGATTATCACATTGCAAGAGCTTTGCGTAGTATTGGTCAAGAGCTCCCGGAGGGAATTGAAGATAGTGCCTCCTGAGTAGAAGAAATATTTGCCATCAACAACAAAATGATATGTATTGTAGTATAAAACTATAAATACAATCAAGCTGATTATGATTGAATCAATCTAAGTAAAAAGGTGAAATAATGTGGTTAAAAAGAAATACATACCGGTATTTGGAAGCTTGACCATGAGTGAAGTCTTGAGATAAGGTCCACACAGTATGCTTTCCAGGCTTTGGTTCTATCTCACGAAAGAAGGATGGAACTTTGTCTAGCTGTAAGCTCAAATGATTTAGAAACATCCAATGAAAATTAACATTTATACATTTGATAAATATTTAAAATATTTATAAAGTTTTCTTAATGCGAATGTGTATGCATAGCTTATTACAGCGTAAAGAGATTATTTATTATTGCATTAAAAAAAAGAAGTACCTCAATTTCAAGAATACCAGGTAAATTATCCTCAAGAATAGCTCGAATTGCTGAAATGCTTTGCCATTGTATTTCAATCTTTTCCTTTAAACCATCACGCAAAATCTCCCACACTAATTTCCGTTTAGCATAATAAAACTTAGCTACCAAATCCGCTGGATATTTAGCCTCAATCTGCATGCGCAGCATATCATATGAGACAAATATTTTATTATATAATATAATAAAACCTCGAATATTTTGGGACTTATTAGAAGCACTTAATTAATTTGACTATTATACAAGTCAAATACTATATACTAGTAGTAGTAGTTAGTACAGTAATATATACCTTAAAAAACCCGATGATGAGCATATACATTGGAAAATGAACAGCCTTCAACTTCTCAACTTTCTTAATTTCTACTTGGCATGAAGTTGTAATTTTTGTAGCATCATCGTTCATGTTTTGTTCTGTGAATGGAAGCATCTCAGGAGTCAATGTGAGTTTTAACCCGAGGGGTAGCGTATGCTGGGATATTTCTCTCAAGTTCAGATAATTATCCTGAAATTAGAAGAGATAAAGTACCAAATTAATGTTGTTATTCTTTATCAGTAAAAATGTGAATAAATGCCTCCATATACAAAACATGCATGGTACGTGTGTGTAGATGGAGAAAATGAATGCCTTAATGCACGTAATTATTAATGAAGGAAAAAATCTAACTAACATAGATAGGATGCATATAAAAACAAATTAATAGTACCATATTATATGTAGTTTGTGCATCATCATTGTTGGATAGTAAGGGAGTCATGTTCCAGTCATACCCGTTAATGTGTGCCATATATAGGACCCTTTTCAAGTGTGGATACAAGTAGAGACTAGAGAAGAATATTGAGTTTTATGGTTGGCTTTATAATGATGACTCAACTAAGATCGATAATGTATGTTATTGGTGTGTGACTCTGAATGTGTATGATATTTCTCTTGATCAGGTTTGTTTATATAGTATATGAAATTATGAATGTTATCAATGATTTTTGTTTTATTTTAAAAAGGCGCACCCACTTGATTGTTATAAAGATAAAGGGCAATTTGAGATAAAACTTCTAAAGTAGAAGCTTCTTATCCCCTTACACTGTACAATTTCCAACTCACTATATCCCGACTATAATATGAAGTACATGAACAAAAGCGTAGACGTACTGTACACCATTCATTAAACACATCAAAATGTTGAAATTTTGCACATATTACTACCTCATTCTAAAATGTTGGTACATGTTAATTCTAATATATTAATTATATCATATAAAACAAATGTACATGTTGCACATATTACTACGCTTGATAAAGTCGTTGATAAGAGAAAAATAGAGAAATGTAAAATGGAAATTATATCCACACGACAATGAATTACAACATTAAGGTTTATACATGAGAACAACAAGTAATTTCCATTCTACATTTCGTTGTCAAGAGTTAAGAAGTGAAGTGATAAAGAGATCAAGAGTTCGATCCTTACTTTCAATATAAAAATTAACAATACTAGCGCTCTTTCTCTACATTGTGAAGAGTTAAGAAGTGAAGTGATAAAGAGGTCAAGAGTTCGATCCTTACTTTCAATATAAAAATTAACAATACTAGCGCTCTTTCTCTATATATAGCTAATTAACAATACTAGCGCTCTTTTTCTATATATAGCTAAGTAATTTTTGGTTAACTATATAAAATGTGCGAAACCTAAACACATGATTTTGGACGAGTTCATTAGTAACCTTAGGAAGTAAAGAAACGAAAAAGCAAGTAAAATAAAAATTAACAATACTAGCGCTCTTTCTCTATATATATAGCTAAGTAATTTTTGGTTAACTATATGAAATGTGCAAAACCTAAACACATGATTTTGGACGAGTTCATTGATAACCTTAGGAAGTAAAGAAACGAAAAGCAAGTAAAGTAAATTGGGTCAAATTTAACGATAAGAAAATAATTAAACTAAAAATAAATTGATGTGAAAAGTAAATGCTTGAAAGTTAAAATGTCTAAAAAAAAATACACTTCAAAATGTAAATATCTGACCTTAGTTTCATAGTATGTACACATAAACGAAAACTAGGTAATTGACCACTATGTGAAAAGACACGTTCACATGCACATTATTCTTAATAAATTAATGGTTTTCAGCGCTGATGCGCTAAAGGCCGGCAAATGCCTGTTGGTGTTGGCCAATCAACTTTACTATCACTGCTTAGTTATCGATTTCCTCTTGTTAATTTTGCTTGATACCTAATTTCTTTTCTTCTAATTATACTAGTGTTTGCCCAATGTTGTTGTGTCAACCATTAGTTTTCTTTTTTGCACGTCGACCTCTCTTAAATTTGTTTTCAATCTAAGCTTATGACATCCTTGTAAAATGTCGACCTATACTTTAAAATTTGCCTCTAATACTAGCATAACTACCTTTTATATCTGATATTATCAACTCATCTGCCCAGTCTATAGTGTAATTATAATACAAGAATTAGCATATGAAATTAACTTCCCAACGTTGTACGATTACATAGTTCATTACTACCGCAATATTATCATTTAACTGATAGTATATTTTTATAGGAAAAAAATAGTAAGAAAAAATGTAATAAAACAAATGGATATACTTTAGACACCCTTAAAAAACAAATGTTAATCATATCTTTAAATATCCATTGTTTAAGAAGAAAATATAGTACTAAATATTTTTTTTTTAACAAGTCAAAATGGAATTATATACTAAAACAAAGCAGTCCCCAAAGCATAAGGTGTGCCTTAGAAACAACTGCAGGAACCAAGAGTTACAACGGTTACAATTAGCCTAAACCCAAACAAACAAGAGGGCTGAACCACCACTGCTGTGTACCAAAAACAAAGGTAGCTTTTTTAACTTTCAGTCACCCTAAAGATAACATCTTAACCTTATCTAGTAAATAGGGGATGGTAGTAACGACATTATTAAACATGCGATTATTTCGTTCATTCCAAACAACTCAGGCACACAGAAGTCATATGAGCTGCATAAAAGAACGTCTAGCATTACCACCACCTGACAAATGAGTAAATTGTAAAAAATGGTCGGAAATATTATCAGTGGCCACCCCAAGGCAGCCAATCCACTCACGCACCATATGCCAAAGCAAACCAAAAGCCAAAGTGTTACACAATAAAAATAGGTGTTGAGCCGTTTCAAGATGTCTGCAGCCAGCAACACACAAGGACATGTCAGACGACAATGCCCGTCTAACAATCAAATTTGTCTTTGTTGGTAAACGATCACAGATGAGCCTCCACGCAAAAACTGAAACCTTCAAAATAAATTAAATTAGTTAAGAAAATTTAGAGAGAGAAGCACAAGAAATTTGTTTGTAAGTCCTTCACTAAATTTAATCACGAGGGAGTTAGAGTGATATGTCATTTTTCCATTATTAATTTTTGTCACATTTTTTTTTTAGCTGTGATAAAAATGTAATAAAAACAGTCAAATACATGAAGGAAGTAGAAATTTGAAAGGAGCAGGATTTGTTGCCATGCAAAATGATGCAGTTACACACTGTTTTTCATTTAAGCCATTGAATTAGATTACAATATTGAGAAGTCTTGTGGCACAAATTCATCCAACGACTGACATTAAAATTGCGGGAAAAGTTACAGCACCAAATTTCAATCCCGTATTACATTGCATCTTATAAGTCAACTATAGTTCATCCACTTTTCATCCTCATCCGAATGCCAACTTGGTCACTGGTTTTGTGCTTTTGTTACAACTACATTTGTGCTGGGTCAAACTTTGTACATTAGGAAATTGTGAGGATGATAATTAGTAATTACTATTGGGTGGATCCCACCATTTCGTAAAAAAGTAATTTGCTTTACGTTCTCTTTCATTTTTTAAGAAAAAAAAATGTTTCCTTTCATTTTTTTAGATGGTCTTGAATTATGAATAGCTGATCCTCTGCTCCTAATCTTAGCCCCCTGATATTTTGAAGTTTAAAATATTATTCAAAGAGGAAATAAGGGGCGTGCAGTAAAAAAGGCAGTAGATAAAATTGTTCACTCCCTTTGTGTTTTACCACATGTCACTTTAAGAAAAATATTTATATTTTATGATGTCATTTTACAACATTAATGCAATGTTATTTAGCTTTTTTAATATCCCTTTCTCGTATCATTAATAAAGGATAATTTTATAAAATCGTTTATAATTTTCTTTTTTAATACAAAATTAATTATATTTTTTAATATATGTTAAAAAATGAAAAAGCAATTTTTTTTGTCAAGTAGTCTAGTGGTTGAAGTTCACACATTTTAAATGTGGAAAAGTGGGATATCTAGTATTCAAAAACATCTGCATATATTATACAATGTCCCTACATACTGAGTTAAGCTCGAACAATAGTGAATTATAATAATATATAAAGGGAGTAGTATTCATGCAAATTATTTAGGCGAGTAGTTTATTTCTACGATACTTTGACAAATTGAATTTTTTTGGTGCATTTTCTTTCTAAACAATAAATTAAGATCATTTTTATGAATTAAGAGCTATTTGCTCGACTTCTGTATTTTAGAGAAAAAAAATCATTTCATAAGAAAAAATATTATGATTAAAAAATATTATTCAATATTTACTATTTTTGAAGGATTCAATATTCACTATTATGAGCAATAAAAATTATAGTTTCTTTTTATTTTACCGACACTTAGTTATAATAAGTCTATGAATGACAAAAAAAAAAAATTAGAAAAAAACTCATTTAATTATTAATTTAAAAACTAAATATATTTTTACATGTCGAATTATTGAATCTATTGCGTAAATTCTTATTATTTAGACTATCACTGTACATATTTTTTTGGATTTTTTTAGTTAGACAAAATATTTTTTGGTCTTTATATATATTCCTTTTTTTATTGGGTTTAAAAGAAATAGAAACTCCGACTCCGAGTAACCATAATTCATAATAGCATTTCTCAAAAGGTAAAATTACACGTAACCATTTCAGTCAAAAACCATACACGCTCAAATTTCCATCTTCTAGAAGAGTAATCATAAGCTAAGGCCTTTGGTGATGTTATTATTATTCTTTCATAAGGACAATGTGAAATAAACGAGTATAAAATATGATTCGACGTGCTCCAAATTAAACCTTCTTCCTACTCGTTTTTCTTTGACTCAATATTCTTACTATTTTAGTAGTATACTATATATAGGACAACGGCAATTTGAGAAAATGACGTTGGATTTTGTACATGAAAAAGTCACGTGGATTTTCCTTAAAAAACTAATTTAAGGAATGTACGAAAGTAAGGTGGGATCCAAGAGGGATTTAGGTAATCTCCAATCATGTGCTGTTTATTAATTAAATTCACACATGACACACCTAGCTAGCTCGTGTGGATGGCTTTATCTAAAGTTTGGTGAACTGAAAATTCACCAACATGATCTCATCCTCACACATAGATCATCTTTACTATAATATCTTATTCTAATCAGAACTGATCGAGAACATTCTCTAAAAAAGATTGTTGAGTTGAACTTTGCGTCTTGGATGGAGGTGATATCTGCAATCACTTCACCGCTTAAGGTAGTAAGCGAAGAGGAAGTAAGAGATAATAATGGGATAACGTCGATTATCTCCCGTTTGAATGTTATTTATAGGCCAATACAAGACTCTCTAAACAGCATCGTCTTAATATCAAGCTTTGTCTCTCACTATTTTTTAAAAAAGAAAATGTGCTTACTATAAAATATTAATTCTTAAAATTGGAGACATTAATTAAATATTTATACACTAAAATTATAGTAATGTATTGAATATTTCATTCTTTCATGAAATTGAGAGAACCCATTACTCAAATTTTTGTTGTTGTCAAGTAACCTGATAATTAGGAACTCACATTTTAAGATAGACAAATAAGGTATCTAGAGTTTGAACTCTAGTCCCCACATATATTATGCAATATTTCTATAACTCACAGAGACTCTATCACTCTGAACTTTTTAGGTAAGTAATATGATTTCCTTTTTACTTGCTAATAATTGCAAGTTCATGCATTGAATTTGAAACCATGCTAGCAGCTGTGGTAGGGTCTCCACTCTATATTGTGCATCGTGAGAGAATAATTTCATCCTCAACATGATCATTTTCTGCCTCTTTTACGGATAAGTGACGTTTCGTAGCTTCAAATGGGAAGTCAGTTTGTGTGTGCATCTTCAACTCAAACATTATACCATGCTAGCACCTGTCATTATCGCCATTCATTACTATATCATGCTTGCACAAATTATTACACAATTTAAATATGTAGATAATATGTCACTCTCTAAATATAAATACTAGCATAAAATAAAATCAACCACAATAGATATAGTTTGGACGAATTTTTCATCCTCTCCTACCCTCAAGTGGGATCTCAATCATAGGTGAAAAGAAGACAAATATTAAAATGTAGAAAAAGAAGGAAGAAATTTTTTCGTGATTTGAATACCATGTGATTAAAGGAAGAAAAGTTTTCGTGATTTGAATGTCATATGATTAATCTGGTTGGAATAATAAACAATACGTTAAGATTTAGCTTAGAAACCAAAAATCTTAATGTGTTATATATATAGGCCAATAGAGATTGGTCTAGTTAGATTTGACTCATACAACTGCAAGGATATGAATTCGAACTCTTGTTGTGAGCATAAAAACCCCAAGCTAGATGATAAGTAATTTGTCAGTTTTCTTTGAGTTCGAGGTCTGCCAGAACTCCAGTGTTCTTACCCAACTCACATAAGCTTTCTTCTAAAATAAATTTCAGCTAAACAAAATTAATCCCTATATATAATAAAACTAATAAAATATTAGACATGAATTTGGTTTCTATAAATTATTGAGAAAATAAAGTATTGAATCATAACCATGCATGCCTGGAAAACCGGTTGAAATTTTAACATACTTATCAACATTTGATTTTTCAACTAATGACCGTTATTACACTTTGGGGGCATTTGGTAGGAGTTGTCTATCTAACTCATCTTATATAAGTAATTATATATAAGTATTTGATTTTTTTTTTTTTTTATGAAGAACTGATTAATAAATAACAGCAAGGGGATTAGTATTAAGAGTAATTGAGAGCAAAGTTAAACTGAAAAAACATCATGTATTATCATTGAGAGAAGAGTTACAATGATAATACATATATAACAATTAAGGATTGTCCTCGTAAACTTAGCTCAGTTGGTATGGACAATGCATAATATATGTAAGGTCCGGGGTTCAAATCCCGGCCAAAAAAAAAACAATCAAGGATTGCTTATGGACAAAATTGAAACTAACAGGAATAAGGATCAGATATAAACAGCTTATCTTTTAAACTCTTAAAAGTCAATATCAACTTATTAAAGAGTTTATGTGAGTGGAATAAAAACCTTAGAGTTTATGCAATTTTTTATCCAAGTTGATTTATATAGGAACATTTTTGAAACTGAGATGCAAATTTCTTACTGCCCAAAATGATTAATTTTTCATTGTGAAACAATTAATGTTAGTATTGTTGGTAACCCACTTGAGTTGATTTGATGAGTTGACTTGAGACCTTAAAGTATGCTCATTTTAAGGTTTAAGATTCAATTATCTTCGGTGATAATTTCAAAAGGTTAATTTAGTTTCTTCAAAAAAGAATGTTAGTATTGTTTGTTGGTATTACGATAGAAGTGACAATCCAATCATCCAACTCCTTATCGATTCACTATCAACTCTGCCAGCTTAGCCCCTAAAAAAAAAAACTCTGCCCAGCTTAGCCACCAAAACATATGCTTAATTAACTTGTTTATCTAAATACTTATCTTTTAATAACATATGTATAATATATCTTGCTCCAAAAGTTTCAAATTCAGGCAAGATCTTAGCTTAGCATTAACTTAATAAATAAATTCAGATAACTATATTTAGATATTTTGGTACTACCAACAAATTAGAAAAGTTTTGTACTCCAACCATAATGAATCAAGTGATTAACTGTCATTTTCAGGTTCACCTCATACTATCCCAGCAACCCACTTTCAAGATCTGATGGAATGTTAAATAAATCATAAAGTCACTGTCAATAAAATGGATGACTAGGACTAACCCACGCGTCACGTCTTTGTATTTGGATATTATTCTTACCTTAAACTGTTTTTGAGTCAATAAAGAATTTTAAGTTGATAATTCTGATGACTATTGCTAGACTTTTTCTTTTCTCTGGTCAAAAATAAATTGGGAGACCTTTTATATAAACGACTAGTTTGGATAAACAATCTAAATTTACAGCATATAGTACAACACTTGCCATATATAAGTACTTGTGTGAAAATAAGTTGAAAACAACTTTTGAATAAACCAATATAAAATGAATGTGAGATCTAGGACTAAAATATAAGATTAATGTAAAAAAATCAAATAAACTATTAAGATAATATAGGCGTGGGCATGAACAAAGATTTGGCACCTCATACGTCACAAAATCTAAAAAGAGACATTCATTCATAAACTCATCAGCCGTCGGCAAAGTCATGATGTGGAATGGAGGGAAAGCACACTACATCTACAGTATCACTAATTCAATATAGCACGTGCATATTTTGAATGAAGTCAGAAAATTATTAAGAAATATATGTGTTTAATGATTCCATTTAGAACCTTCATTAATCACTTGTGATGATTTGATTAAAATCTTGCCATTCATCACTTTACTTTCGATTTTTTTATCCATGTAATTATAGTGCCCCATTGACATATATTATAACCATATTTTTGCTAGTTACATCCCTAACATTTTTGGTTATACTCCTCAAATTCAAAATATTTACCAATCATATATTTTTTTAGGTGTAGACGTATTTGAATTGAGTTTGTGTAAACATATTTGAATTTTGAACTGAGTTACGTACTTGAATTGAGTTTGTGTGAACATGGACAAAGTTTATGTAAATGTATTTGAATTGAGTTTGAGTAGTATCTAAAAATTCGCAATCAATGTACGATGTGGTGCATGAATTGAGCCTACATACTTGAATTGAGTTTACTAATAGAAGACTAAAACTTTGTGCAAGTTCTTTCAATGTTTGATCAATTTTTCTTTTACATTTAGACATGAGGTGAAAGAGATCGTGGTGAAGACGATTAAAAAATGAAAAATGATTTTTGAAAAATAAATGAGACCAAGGTCGACTTTGAGAATTTTGGTGCCTTCGGCCAACTAAAAAAACCACAATGCCCCATTTTAATCATATTATTTTTTTTTAAAAAAATCTTCTGATTCTCAATAAATCTTTTTTTTTTTGAGGGAAATAAATCTTATAACATGTTTTATACTCTTTTTTTGAGAGAATGTTTTATACTTGTTGTATACTCTATATACTAATATAATAGATATATTCCTGACCTCAGTTCTGCAATAGGATATTACCATAGTTGAAATGATCATGGCAATTTAAAATGTTGATGAGAGTAATCATACCTGGCCTAAAATAAATTTAAGAAAATACAAAAAAGAAAGTATCATTGCAATGTGCAAATTATTGTATTATTGCAAATATTATAATGTTCTCTCTTAGAGTATCATCACTACAGACAGCCTTAGCAAAAATATAACATCAAATAAATAAACATGTCTGGCCAAATATAAATTTGAATAAATATTGAGATAAATTTTACAACTGGGATACACCAGGCTTAAAAGAGAAAAACATATTTAGCCCTGAACACAGGACAAGATGAATAAAAAACTAAAAATCATCGATCATAATAATTGATATAATACAAAACTCAGACCGGTTCCCAGCTCAACAGAAAATCTCGTTTCATCTCAAGATCCTAAGGGTATTAGTGATTTACTTCTCTGCATTGTGAGATTTCTCATCACCAAAAGCCAAATCAAAGATCTGCATATAGTCATCAACAAAGTGCACTTCGAGACCTTCTTTTACATTAGGTGCTAGCTCATCAAAATCTCTCTTATTTGCCGAAGGAAATATTATAGTCTTAACCTCACTCCTTCTTGCAGCAATAGTTTTCTCCTTAACCTGCAATTTTCACAGCATGGCATGACAAACAATTCCAGACACAATGTGCAAAAATAAATCTTGACAAATATGGGTATAGATGAATAATAATCAGTTTGTTGGGCCAAAGTTCCTACATGACTTAAATTTCTAATAAACAAATGGTAACTATTGGTGAGTGAGTAGATATAAAAGCATCATCCAACTCAAGAAGAAATAACTTTAAAAAGAAATTCCACAACTGGGAAACCAGCGACCATTAAAGACAATGAGCACAAGTTTCTATATCCATAAATTAAAAAAAAACATGAAATTAAATTATTTCAACATACCCCGCCAATGGGAAGAATCTTCCCGGTAAGTGTCACTTCCCCAGTCATTGCTAGATCCTTCTTCACAGGCTTCTTCAAGGCAAGGGACAACATAGAAGTGGTCATCGTGCAACCAGCACTTGGTCCATCCTTTGGTGTAGCCCCTGCAGGAACATGGAGGTGAATCTTTGAATTGGCAAAGAAAATGTTTTCTGGTTCTTTCTCCCGTAGTATATCTCTGGCAATTGTGTGAGCTAGTTGAGCACTTTCTTTCATTACATCTCCTAATTGACCAGTGATATGCAATGCTCCTTTTCCGTCCCCTTCTTCAACAAATTTAGTCTCTATATACAGTGTGGATCCGCCCATTGCAGTCCAGGCAAGTCCCATAACAACGCCAGCAGGTGTTTGATCATAGATGCGCTCTGCATGGAAGACGGGCTTGCCAACAAAATCATCTAAATTCGATTTATCAATCAATACCTTCTCAACAGTCTTTGATTCAGTTTCCTTATCTTCCTCTCTTTCTTTTGTAACCTACGACATTAATATACATGAATATCAAATTTGTTAATCATTAGCGGTGGACCACATAAGATAAAAGTAAGGTTGCATAGAAGGAAAAAAAAAGTTTGTGTAGTAGTTATTAAAAACACAAAATCTTGGATGATTGAAGTCTTCAAGCAGAAAACCTCATAACATTTTGCCGCTTAAAAACCGTTGTACCAATTGTACGATTGTTGGTAAAAACACAAAAATGCAACTATATGGCACTAGCATATCATTGAGATATATATTAAGAAAAAAGACTGTAAGTTCCCAATGTCCCATTAATGCTTGACATTAGTAGGTAACTGTTTTCTTGCTCAATGAATTTTTTTTTAGAAAATAACAACTTTGTAAGAGAGAGAATTATGATTGTGCTTTCAGAGTGTGTTATCAATGATTTTTTTTTTTAGAAAATAACAACTTTGTAAGAGAGAGAATTATGATTGTGCTTTCAGAGTGTATTATACTACCTCCATATCTGTAGATTTATTGTCAACACTTAGAGATTGATCTGCCGGTGGATTTGTGTCCATCTCATCAAGTTTAGAGTTTTCATCGGAATGTTCAGAATCGCTACTCTCTATCAACACGGGGTTCTCTTTTTGAATGGTAGCTGTACCCGTTTCATCAAAAATTTCTTCAGCTTTCTTTGGTTCAATAGCATCATCATTGGTTTCCACTTGCCTCACAAGTTGTAGCGCTATCTGTCAATATACAGAATATTTCAGGGCACAAGATGCATTTACTAATACTAAATTTAAATTCAGATGTAGTGATGAACTAGTCAATAGATTTAAAACAAATAAATCAAGAGTGGCTGTCTTTTTAACCATACAAATCATAGCATATCTCACTGTGTCAGTAACTAAAAGTTGACAGTATTGACAAAAAAATACGAGACCTTCCGGTAAATTTTCTCTATGTGCTTTTGAAGGTTTCTGACTCCTGATTCTCGGCAGTAATTTTCTATCAGAGCAAGAAGAGCAGCATCAGTCACCTCCACCTGTAGCAAGTTAATCTGTGTAGTTAACTACCTTTTCAACCAATTAAAACAAATAAAAGATGGCACATTATCCTAGCAATTCATTGCAGGAAAAGAAACCCTGTAAACGGGTGGAAAAGATAAATACCTGTTCCGGCTTTATTCCACATGCTTCACGTGTAGTTTTCTCCAGATAATCTCTTGCAATGTGCATTTTCTCATCAGCAATATACCCAGCAATCGTAACAACCTCCATCCTATCCAATAGGGGGTTTGGTATCATCTCCACTACATTTGCAGTGCAAACAAAAAGAACCTGCAGCATGATTCCAGTGCATCAGTTGTCATGGTCAAAACATTCACAATGTGCCAATTTTGATTTCAAGGTACTCAATGAAAGACATCCATTCAAAAATCATTTGACTATCCAGACTAGCTATAGAAAGATAAAATCAGTCTCTAGATCAGCAATGACAATGTAATAAATAAACGGTGCACCAATGCCGACTCTTACATAACCGTCCAGATTATCAAATACTAACCTTCGATAGATCAATGGGAACATCAAGATAGTGGTCCAGAAAATTAGCATTCTGCTCAGGGTCTAGGAGCTCTAGCAAAGCACTTGCTGGATCACCTGCATGTCCTTTGCCCAACTACCGATTGAATAAAACAGTGTCAATAATACTAATTGTCCTTTATGTGGAATATTTATGAGATTAGGAATTGCAAAAAATTTAACGAAATTGGAATTCATGCATTATATTTATTAGGACCAGGAGAGCGTACACCAAAGGGAAATCAGAAAACAGAATTACTCAACCACAAATAAATGAACTGTCTAGTGACGTCTTACTTTGTCAATTTCATCAATCAATACAAGAGGATTGGCTGTTCCCACATTCTTAAGGCATTGTACCATCTTTCCTGGCATTGCACCTATATACGTTCGACGATGCCCCTGTAAAATTCAATATTAATGATACAAAACACCACCACACTATATAACTGGTATCTATTCAACCTAGTGAAGGAAACAGAGATTTTATCTACCTTGATTTCAGCCACATCAGCTAATCCTCCAACAGAGAATCGGAAGAACTTACGATTCAAAGCCCGTGCAATTGAACGGCCAATACTCGTTTTTCCCACGCCCGGTGGACCAGATAGACAGATAATTTTTCCTGTATATAAGAAAGATCAGGAACAATGTTAGCCTTTTGGCAAAGACCGTAAGCAAGCACCAAAGGCTTGAATTTCAAATAAATGAATTGCCTTATGAGGTCAATATCTTAGAGCATTGAGTTAGAATCAGCACAAAATACATAAAATAAAATCAAGATTATCATGACTGAATTTTGGACAAAATAACAGGCATCATATTTCAAAGTCCGACCAAGTCAAGCATGCCTGTAATATATTAAATTGTTAAATTTATACCAGTTAAAATAACCAATAGCACACAACCCAGAGCAGGCTTGTCTTGCCATTAAACATTTATATATAGAGAAACAAAAATTGGGCATCAAGATATATGGTGAATTAAGAATACTTAGTCTTAATGAAAGCAACTAACCTGGTTCTAGAAACCATTTGGTAAGACATTAAACACAGATCAACATTTAGCAGTGCAGTTTGTTAAAAAAAAACATTTAGCAGGGCAGTATCTATCACAAACTTAACATCCAGAAAAAACTGAGGTTCATTACATAAGTGATTGTGGTTACCTTGTGAAGTCCCTCTCAATTTCCCAACAGCTATGAATTCCAATATCCTTTCCTTCACATCAGTTAATCCATAATGGTCTTCATCAAGAATCTTTTGTGCCCGAGTAACATGAAAATTCTCATCACTGAATTATGAAATTAACAGGTTCAGACTCATGGTATTCATGACAGTAACTTACAAAATGCAAACTTAGTTCATCCAAGAGCCTATGAAAATTATGCTTATGCATTTTAGTGGTCAACTTCTAAGCGAAATCTCTTTAGCATAAGAATGAAATTTCATGCATACAAACCTGTATTCACCCCAAGGCAGTGCAGTCAACCAGTCCAAGTAGTTACGGGTAACACTGAATTCACTAGAACTAGCCTCCAACAGCTGTAGCTTTGTGAGTTCCTCGTCTATAACTTGTAACACATGAGGTGGGCATTTTTCTCGCTTAGGTTCAATCCTTTCCCTGAATTTACCTGAAATAAAAAGTAAAGTTAATATTATCATAGCAACAAGTTTCATTAGAAAGTATACTCCAGAAAAACCTATTGACTAAAGCACAAAGAAAAATACAATATAAAGAGCACTCCTATATATACAACAACAAAAAGTTCTGAAAAATATTCGTAGAGAAACAAAAAGAGGAGAAAAAGTAAAAGAAAAATAAAAATCAGTTAGGTGAACATATTTAGTAATTTGGCAGCCAAAAAAGATTTCAACCCCAAAGTCTCGGTCATTCGAGAAACAATCACCTTGCCTACGTGTATAGGTGCGACACCAGTCATTTGGGCAGGAAACAAGTTATAAAAAGAAATCCACCATCTTGTTAAAAAAAGATCATAACGAACCTGTAAGTGCTGTCTTGTCGTCAGTCTCCAGTCCCAATTCCTGCAAATAGAACAAAATTCAAATTAGAATAAAATGAATGAAACACCAACTTATATAGTAAGTATATAGCATTCGGCAAAGCATATCTACATATTTATTAAAATCATAACTGCACTTGTGTTATAGGATCAAAGGCCTAAATCACAGCAAAACTTTCTCGACCACAGGATAAACTATAATAATGTCTGCTGTAGCCGTGAACTGTCAATCATGAGTTCAGGTTCAATGCATAGAATTAGGGGTTCAGCAAAGCAATGGCGCATAAAGCACAGCTTATGCTAACTAGTTAAAGCCAAGATGTTGTTGATTTTCACAATTAAACAAGATTACAAGCTTTACCCACATATAGAAAGAATTCAAACAGTATCCCGCTAACATAAAGGATTCTACAATGGAGGCATAAAAGATGCACTAAACCAACTTTTTGAATTTTAAAAGTTCATTGATTTCAGAGAAGAACAAGATTGTCTAGGATTTGAGGTACACTTCATCAAACCAAATCATTAAGGATATTTACCTTCTTTATGGCCTTAAGCTGCTCATTTAACAAATAACGGCGCTGCTCACCACTTATCTTTTCTTCAATTGCTTTCGCAATTGTTTCCTGCAATAATTAACACAAACTTCAATAAATAAATGATGAATAATAATCATGTGCAAAACACAAGAAATCTAATGCATTATTACCTGAATCTTACTGATTTCCATCTCTTTCTTTACCAACTCGAGTGTAAGTTTCAATCGTTTATACACCTGTTCAACAACACAACAAATGCACCGCCAAATGTTAAAAATTCAGTGTTTTATTGTTCAAATCTTTATATGTTATTTTGATCGTAATACAGAACACAAAAATTCCACAAAGTCGATGTCTCTTAGGTGTCAATTCCAAATTTACTCACATCTAGCTCTTCAAGAACTTGTTGGCATTGCAATTTGTTAGCCCCAGATATTGCGGCTCCAAAATCTGCTAGCCTTGGATATGTAAAATCACCTATATGCTGCACAGTTAACGAAGAAACAAAGTCAACATATTAAAATGATAAAAAGTAACGACTCAGTGCCAAAACATATGCCAACCACATATTAGGTACTTCAGTTAGTTTTTGTTTCGATGCAATAAAAGAGTACAAGAAAAAGCACTTATTAGGGATTCATTCATGCTTATGTAGGAAAAATAATGATACATTATCCATTAGTTTCTGAGAAAATTAACAATCTCTTTTAGAGTGATACGACTATGAAAAAATATATAGCAAAGACTACAAACAGAAGAGTTAAATATGTTTTTAGTCCCGTATAAAATACTCCTATTAAATTCAGTTCCTACAAATAATTCATTGATGTTTAGTCTTCTATTTGATGATATTCAAATACTTTCTTTTTTAAGAGACTAACAAGTTCACCTCATCAATAAGCTATATATATTCAAATGGTCTAGCTCAAAATATGAATGTCTTGTGAAAAATGCCACGTCTATGCGTTCGCAAACTGTATGAGAAACAAGAGGCCAGTGGCCTATGAAGCGCCTTTACTTCATAAAAAACACTTCTTTGAAGGACAACAACAATGCAGCCGTGCACTTCAGAGTAAATTTCACTCTAGTATTAACATATATAATAGGCAAAATAACGAAACCGCAGGATTCATAGTGTGTTATGCAGCAAGTTAAGTAGAAGAATTGAAAGACAACTAAGATTTAATATATGAGACAATTGAAAGAAACTTGTCTAAAGTACAGCCAAAAACTTCACCAAACTTAGATTCCGAATGCAAATCGATGCACAACTTAGGGCCCAATTGTTTTTTTTGAGCCTGTAGACAAAGTGGCAAGCACCACCTGAAACTCACACACGGAAATTTGAGGTCCCGGGTTCAAACCTAGGTGAAGGTGTCCAACCTAGTAATATCTGCATTTTTTAGGGCCCGTTTGTTTAAGAATAAATAAAGTGATTTTCAGATGAAACAAACTAGAGATTATTTCCTAGAGATTTTTCTATAAAGAAAAAGTAGAAGTGTGTTTGTTTTTAATAATGAAAATCATTTGTTAATCTTCTCGGTCATCTACACTACACTCATCAAAATCAAATTATTTCTTAGAAACTGCTAAAATAAGACAAATAGGCTCTTAATCAAGAGGTTGTTCAATAAGCTATTCTACATAGCCTAATTAAATACTTATTCATAAGCTAGCTGAAAAAGCTTGTAGAAAAGATACAAGCTATTTTTATAAGTATATCTAAATACTAACATAAGAGCTCATGCTATGAAATAAACCCAAGTAAGCTCTAAATGTTAAATAAGCCCATCCAAACAATCCCTCATTGTTAATCTATCATCAAAAAAACAACAACCAAGCCTTATCCCACTAAGTGGGGTCGGCTACATGGATCAAATTATGCCATAATGTTCTATCATAAACCATATTTGATCAAACTCATTAACCTCTAAATCATTCATGATAGTTTCTTTTATAGTTTTACTAGATCTTCCTCTACCTCTTTTTTATTTGACTCTCCTCCATCTGATCTACTCTTCGTACTACAACATCTACATGTCTCCTCTCTACATGCCCAAACCACCTAAGCCTATTTTCTACTGTCTTTTCTACTATAGGTGCTACCTCAACTCTCTCTCTAATGGTGTCATTCCTAATCCTAACTCGTCTAGTCCTACCACTCATCCAATGCAACATCCTCATCTCCTGTACACTTACTTGATTCTCGTGTTGGTTCTTAACCGCCCAACACTCTGCACCATACAACATTGCTAGTCTGACTGTTGTCTGATAGAATTTTCCTTTCAACTTAAGCAGTGCTTTCTTATCACATAAAACACCTAAGACTCTTCTCCATTTCAACCACCGAGCTTGAATACAATGATATACATCCGCTTCTATTTCTCCGTCATTTTGTACTATGGACTCACCTGGAAACAGCCTCTTGTGTAAAAACAGGGTAAGGCTGCGTACAATACACCAAAATGGTGGGACCCCTTCCCGGACCTTGCGTATGCGGGAGCTTTAGTGCACCGGGTTCCCCTTTTTTGTACTATGGACTCAAGATATTTAAACTGTGTCACTTGGGTTATGATATGATCTCCATCTTTCACCTCCAAGGTAGAACTTCGCCTTTTGCTGAAGTTACTTTCCATATACTCTCTTGTTTCTACACAAGCGGAAGCCATACGCTTCTAAGGCTTGTCTCAAAGTCTCTGACCTCCCATTCAATTCCTCCCTCGACTCTTCAAGCAGGACTACATCATCTGCAAAAAGCAAACATCTCGGTGCTAACTCTTGGATGTGTTTCGTAAGTACATCCAAAACTAAGGGCTTAGGGTTGACCCTTGGTGCAATCCTATTGTTATGGGAAAATCATCGGTAGGCCCCTCCTGCATCCTCACACTAGTTGCAGCTCCCTCATATACATCCTTGATAGCTCTAGTATAAGCAATCCTAACCCCTTTCTTCTCTAGGGATCTCCATAAAATCTCTCTAGGCATCAAGATATCTTAATTTTTAAGGTTCATTATCAAATGTGGTCCGTTTGAAAGAAAGAAAGAAAAGGTTCATTATCTGTAGGCACTGTAACATTAGGGCCGTTTGCATGGAAGAAGCCATGTGAAGTCAACTCATTCGGGGGTTTGTTGCAAAATAGAAAATAATAATAATAATAATAATAATAATAATAAAGTTGTTTAAAATTCAGAAACTAAAAATTAAAGGTGGCATTTAGACTTCCAAAAATCCTAGCAAAGCAATGAAAACAAACACAGCACATAAATAAACAAAGTACAACTCTAATCCCCTTTTCCATTCCCATGTTCCAATAAATGCAAGCACAAAAGGGTCGAAAGTCTAAACCTTGGAGTAAGTCGCAACATGATCTCTCCAAAGAGAACTTGTTTTCAGAACATCCCTTAGTGTTGATATGACCTCGAAAGATGTGGCCTTTATGATGTCATCATCTTTGTTATAAGCTTTATCCTGCAACACGAAGTAAAAGTCAATAAAAGATAAAAGGTGCTTGTTTATTAAAAATGTAAAAGAAATCTTCCACGTCAATGAGCATACAAAATGAGGAAGCAATCAATAAATACATGCCTTGAGGTGATCAACTTTTACAGTAAGCGGGTCCTCGCTAACCTGCAAATAAGGAAAGTGTTAAACAGTCAACAGAATACTTTAGCAGTAGACAAATGATCATCAGAAAACGAATCCCTGTAAACAAACTCTAGCACAAATATGGAGAGAATGGCACCAAAAAATTATCAAACATCATTTATTCTTAATTTTAGCGTGTTCAATACCAACCATCTCTGTTATGCGCAGACGTCGATGACCAATCAGGATTACTTGATCCCCGTGGATACTTGAAATCTGGTATTGAAAACAGGATTATTGACAAAAGGTTAGGTAGTTTATCAAATCTAAACAAATAATTTGTTGAAGGCAATAAAGCAACTATTAAGCCGCATACAAAATCACATACTTGGGCAAGAGTCCCAACTTCATGAAGACGGTTAAACAACTCTTTTCCTTTTAAATCATATACACTCTTTTCTGTGTCAGAGCTAGATACTACATTGGGATCAGAGTCTGGCTCATCTTTAAGGAGGAAGGCACCAGCATAAGGGGCTTGTCGATCTCGACTTTCCTGTAAAGCTGCCAACAGTTTGGGGTCCTGGATGCATGGAAAAATAATCAATAGAATTAACACACAATACTTTCAAGGTCCAAATCACATTTAACCAATCCATGAACACGTGCATGCACCGAACAGAAATTACAATTCTCATATGGTTATGCCAGAAGCCTGTAACGAGCAAAGACGGATATTTAAATCATCATTCTTGGTAACTCACCATACCTTAACAAAAATTGGCATGTAAAATCCTGGGAAAAGAGGTCTATGTTGCAACGGCAAAGCCAAAACCTGATCCAACAGAAAGGAGAAAAAATAATCATTGAGTAATCAAGCAAACTGTAAAGAAAAAAAAACAAGAAATGACGAACCAAACTCTTCGATAAAATTATAATCAGGAGGTTGATGAAAGAGGGTAGTATAGGACACGACAAAGTTTAGGGCAGCAATAGGGAGGAGACTATTGATAATATAATCAGAGGTCAAGAATGCCTGATCCCAAAACAAAGGCAAACCAGCATGACTTAAAAGTGTTATAAAAAGTTCAACAATATGTCTATGCTTGAACACAACCCCATTTAGATGGTGAGTATGTCGACGTAAGAGTTCGGAGAGAAAGACAAAAGGAGAAGTTTGTGAAAATGTGTAAGAATTATAGTGCATGGTATATAATATAGTGAACTAACAAAACTAACCAACTATCCGGACAGAAAACTACGATAACATGGATTCTACTATTCTCATTGGATAAGAAACAAATTTAAAGGAAAATCATCCTCCAACAAGATCGCATCAAAGCAACGTCGAACAGAAAACCACAAGAATACCAAATACTCAGTTGTAGGATAAAAACCCCATCTGGCTCAACCAATAAAATTGCCATTGCAGAAGCGTGAAACTAGTGTTGTCTATTGCAGATCATGAAAAATAACAATTTGTTTAAATTCTGTTTCGCTCCAATGCTATAGTTCCACTACAGCTGCTATTTAACAACACCGTACAAAATAGTGTATTGCAGAACAATAGCGATTTATTCAATTTCTTCTATGATACTGCACTACAATGTTAAATTATCAACTAGCAGTTTTGGCTACATTTCACATATTACAATTTACAACCCAAAAACACTAAAACACCTATATCTATAATAAAAAACACAAATTCCACTTGCAGTTGTAATTATTAAATTAAATTAAAACGTAACATTCCTTCATAAACGAAAAAGAATCAAACTTTGAAAAATTCAGCAAATAAAAGATAATAGAAACACAATAAATTCGGAAACCAACAGTGAGGTAATCTTCGGGTCTGGGATAAGTGGAGACAATAGCAGAAGAAGCAGCCTTTGCCGGAGACTCCTCAGCCGTTTTAGCTTCAGCATCAACCACATGATCGGGTCCGTCGCCGGATTCCGACTCCGAACAGAAAAAAAGCCTCCCTCCCAGATAACGGTTACTCCGACTCAAACCGCCGAGAGAATGCAAAACTCTAAGAAGCGGAGATGCGGAGTCGGATGCCGGTCGGAGAACCGGAACCGCGGCGGGGTTTAGGCGGTGAATGCAAGAGGATGAAATGAGCTTCAACATTGGATTTGGGGATTAGGTGAACGTGTGAATTGAATTTTGAAAATTGAAATTGAAGATGTTTAGAGAATGGAATGGTTTTTGAGGGTGGCGACAACCACCATTGATGGCGGAAGCGAAGCGGAGGAAGAAGAAGAAGAGAAGTGGGTTCGATTCTGGTATGTAGATTTGTTAAAGCCCTTCATAAACCCTCGTTTATCTAAATGACCAAAATGTCCTTTCTTGCTTGTCAAAAAAACAAACTGTCCTTTCTTGTCGGAGAACTGAATGAAGCATGATTTTTGTCTACGATGCGTAGGCGTAACACACTCACACTTTGTTTAGATTTTTTTGTGTTCGTCCAAGAAGGTGCTCTGCTAGTAGGAATTGTCCTTCATTTGGCACGGAATCTTTCATTATGAGAGATAAGCTTGGAACTTAATTTTTCCTCTATCTTTTTTTTCTTTTTTTGCTTCGTTACTTTGTAACACTACCAAAAAAAAAAAGATTTTTTGTGTTCATTCAACAATTGGTTTTGTTTGGTTTAGTAAAAAAAGAAATCACCACCAAAAAAGGAAAGTTTGAAAATATAGAATATAAGTCCAATATTGAGAATGAATCATCGTTTGACCATATTGTCATATAGCATGGTGCAAACCCAAGAGTGTTTAGATGAGATGGAACAGGTCTCTTCTAGCTTAACCAAGGTCATGGGTCCGAATCCAGCATTGGGCATGCAGCAACGTTAAAACTCTTAGGGAGAACTTGCCGCCCATTTTGTGGGTCCCACAATACTCGAGGGATTAGTCTCAGCAGTTGCACGCAGAGGATACCTAGTTTGTACCAAAAAATATAGCATGATGCAACACACGACCATAACTTAATGCATCACCTTAGGAGATATCAGTCTCAGACCTAACACATAACATAAGACAATACCTCTTGCATTGTCTCGTGAACTACATTGTTCCTACATCTAGATAAGTCAGACACCAACGTGCTCCACTGTTTTAAGCGCCAACAAACTATCACATGATTACTTCCATATTCCTACTAACATGGAGCTCAATCGAATCAAATAGTCCCCCCCCCCCCCCCCACACACCCAATCACCTAC
>Ga0228710_1000393_pt1 | contig 52987 bp, 15 predicted proteins | sample MedpolnodulmetaG_FD_177995 | JGI IMG/M metagenome (GOLD analysis project Ga0228710, IMG submission 177995) | Root nodule microbial communities from Medicago polymorpha collected in Santa Monica, California, United States - pink nodules | ecosystem: Host-associated > Plants > Roots > Nodule... | reverse complement strand
AAAAAAAAAACATATCAAGCATTATAGCTAAGTGGAAGATAATCAAGTCAATGTGTTTGGAGTTCACAAGTTCGACTCTCACTGAGTTTATTTTTACAAGTAAATTTATTCATGTATGTTGTTTATATTATCATGAAAAAATTATCAAAAAACGCAAAAGTTAATAGTTGAACCAGCAACCACATATATTATATAATTACGCTCTGTACAAAATGCCGCGTCACTAGACCAAAGAATAATGTAACATTATGTTTCGAAATAGAACATATATATTATATATTATGCTCTGTGTAAAATAAAAAAAAGTATGGGCTGTTATAGCTCATGATTATGTAATTTGTAACTCTGGAGCATTATGAATGTTATTCTACTTTATTCAGTATAAACTGTGCGTAATGCTTTTATGATCCTGACCTAATGTAATTGATTTTAGAGATTATAGGACTGCTGACACCAACTTATAACTTAGACCTATTTATGTTGTTCAACCTAACAGACAATCTAGGGATATACAGTTGTTAGGTTGTGATTGTAAAATTAACGAACTTAAAACCTTTGATCATTATAGGTTCACCTAAGAAATTAGAGAATTATAATTAGAAAAGAGGGCTTTGAGTCAAATGATTGACTTGGACTATTTTGTTAGTAGTCGTGAACTGAATAACAATCATATGATTTAAAAGCATATTACTAATGAGTGATGGATAAATGATTCAAAAGACCTAATCCTATCTCTAATCATATTTCAAAACCAATTTTACTCTTCAGTTATTTAATTGTCATTGCAAGAAAACCCATTTGCCTCCTAAGGCAAACCCCATGTGGATACGAATCAAAGATATAAATCAGCACACTTGCTAAAATGGTATCAATTTTTAATAGCATTTCTTGTGTTGCAATTGTGTTGTTTTAATATATCATCTTCTGCCTTTTCATATAAAAAATAAAATCATCTTAACCATCCATTGTGATTGCACTGTGAAGATTAATTGTTCTCATGCAAAAATAATCAGCCAACTTCTAATCTACAACTTCATTACAACATACTCCTCTCTCAAACCTCAAATATTGTATATGGCTAACAAACTTTAAACTAATCTACTTTTCATCCTCACAAATAATCCTCTAGAGATATGTCTGAGGGGACATCATACCCAAAAATCATAGAGTAATCATCCAATTCATCAGAAGTGAACTTTGGGATTCTCCAACTCTTTCCAACTTCATAGTCTTGTCCATTGGTTAGCAGCTCTAACACCTATGTATAATCAAAAAGAAGAAAACACAAGAGAAATTTAGTGAAGTATGATCTTGTTGAGACACAAATAAACCTTAAGGTCTGTTTGGTGTTTGAAAAAATGTTTTCTATTTTTATGTTTTTACTTTTAATTGGGATAATTAAAATGAAAATAGAAAACGTTTTCTCAAACCAAGCAGAACCACTAAACATGGAAACATATAGGTTGTTATTTGTTAGTTCACCTCGGTCATTGCGGGACGCCAAATGGCAGTTTGTCTAACACAATATGAAGCTGTTAGGACTACCCTATACAGTTGCTCTACATCATATCTACCTTCCATTCTTGGATCTGCCAACTCAGCAATATTCCCTGATTCCATCAGAGGCTTTGCCTGTATGTTACCAACACTTTCTATTATTATCAATAATTAAAATGTCTTTGTTAACAAATTTATAGAGACATGTTTTAGAGGATCACCATTTGTTAAAATCAGAAACATTTATGAATCATGACATTAAGTAGTTATAAACTATTGAGCACTTGCACGACACAAATATAAACACATATACAGACACCTGACATGACACTGACGCTTTGATAGGTGAAATGAAAGGTGTATTTACCCATAGGAGAATGTTTTGCTTTGATGAATCAACAGGTCTTCTTCCAGTCACAATCTCAAGAAGAAGAACACCAAATGCAAAAATATCAGTTTTCTCATCCACAATACCATGCATAAAGACCTCCGGAGCTAAATATCCAAATGTTCCCTCAACGGGGATTACAGCATGGTGAGTCCATTTGTTAGGAAGCCACTTTGCTAGTCCAAAATCAGTAATCTAATATATGCAACAAAAAAATAATTTGTTAAACTTTAAGTTGTGTGAATTGAATTAGGTATCAAAATCAATGTTATTTGAACATTGCTATTCTGTAGTATCTACCTGTGGTTCATAATCAGGACCAAGAAGAACATTGGAGGCTTTAATGTCACGATGAATTATTCTGTGTTTGCAACATATATGAAGATAATGGAGTCCCCTTGCAACTCCAATAGCTATTTTGTATCTTATTGGCCAGTCAAGTGAATTTCCTGCTTTACCTGATATATTCATTTTAGTGCACGTAAATCTCACATGACACAAAAACACTAATTCTTGATCGGACTGATTTGAGCTTATCTAATGACATAAATACATGTGAGACTATTTAAATGAGTTTATGGAAACAACTTATCATATGTCCATAAGTTGTTTTCAGCTTATTTACATAAGCTCTCCAAGATAGTTTATAGTTTATACATAAAATCGTATATGATATGTGCTTATACTATAAGCGCTTAATTAAGCTATTTATCCAAACAGGTAGTAACATTGGGAATTGAGGGTACAAGGCTTACTTACCATAACCATGCAATGCAGTTGACAAGTTTCCATTTTGAGAGTAATTGAAAATCAGATAAAGGCCATTTTCAAAGCAGTAGCCCAATAAAGATGCAGTATTAGGATGACAAACATGTCCAATAATACCCAACTCCATAAGGAATTCTTTTTCCTTGTTTGGATCTTTGTTGTCTTTGGCTAATCTCTTCACAGCAATGGTTTCTCCATTAGAAAGATCACCCTTGTATACTTCTGAGTACCCTCCTCTTCCAACCAAATTATCTATTTTCAAACAAACCAAAAATGAGTATATTAGAAACCTCAATTCAATGTTTCATAAGACATTAAAAAATAACATTAATTATATACCTTGGTGAAAGTCATTAGTAGCATTTGATATATTTTCATAGCTGAAGCACTTCAACAAGGGTTGATGGTTTTCAATTTTGGACATGTTGAATGTTTTTATTCTGAATGGTGAACCAAGAAACGATATTATGAACCTGAATGATAATTGTGATTTTCTCTTAATCTTAGGACCGGATGAAGGTGTATATGTCATGCTTGATGCTCTAGTGCTAAATGTGTCATCTTCTGTGCTGTTGGATTGTCCCTCTAGTAGTCCATCAAGAAGTACTGTTCTTGGCGAACTGTTCTGTTGATTCATTTCTGAGATAAAAAAGAAAATATCAAGGTACATTATTTTTCAGTAATTTGTAATCTAATTTGATTTGTATTTTGTTAACATTACTTTAGAAAAGTTGAATTACCTTGAAAATCTGTTAAATTTGAATTGATATTCTGTACTGTTTTTGTGTTCCTTCCAACTGAGACCATTGTGCAGCCTTCATGCACATGCTCAAAGCAATACTTGGTAATTCCTTTAGAGATGCCAATTCTATGAACATAACATAAACAATGATAAAGGGGGTTGTCAAATACTTGATCTTTATAAAGGATTTTAATAATTAATAAATGTTACACTGATGAGTACTTACTTGTTTGTTTTGTTTCTAGTTCCGCGAAGAAGAAGAAAATCAGCAGAAATTGACTTGGCTTCCTCCACTAAACCGCCACCTACTGTGGAACTCAATGCCACTTTTGCCTCCAAATTAACCTGATAATGATGTTTTCATCAGCATTCTTTGACTCTAATTGCAACTATATTAAAGTCTAACCATTATATGACAGGGTCAACTATATTTTTGATTCCCTCTAAAATACTCTTCATCTTAGTACTTAACTAAAATTTTCTTTTAAATTTGGTCCCCTCCATGTCTCTAGAATCCATCCCTATTGATTGTTGTTTTTTGCGAACTAAACAGAGGGAATGCAAACTAGCGTAGTTTGTCACACAAACTTTTTAAATTACATGGTTCTTAACTAAATTTTTAAAAAGTTTACGTTACAAATGTGTTGCATTCCCCCTATCCAATAACAAAAATTAAGCAGTATTTCTTTTGGACCAAAAATGTGATTGATTAAATAGAACATTTTTTTTCTTCCCAATTTTATTGATGGAGACACATATATACTTGTATGATTTGATTCACGTGTGTTTGAAATTAATTACCTGTTTGGACCAACAAGTCTGTGCAAATTCTCCAAGCACAGATATAACATATGCTTTTGCTTGCCTAAGTTGTGATTGTCTTCTTCTAACTGACACACGTTTCTTCATATTCTCAGCAACTAAAATTCAAGAAATTTTCATGCTATTAAAACACTAACAATTCACAGTATAAAAAAACCGTTGAGTAAATTAAACAAACATTGAGTTGAAAATTTGAACTTTGAGGTAGAAAAATATTGACTAACCAAGAACATGCACAGCAACAATGGTATCATTTGGATTAGCTAGAACTCTTATTGCCCATGATAGAAGCTCCTTGCTATCATTTGGGTCTAAAGAGAGTCCAATTAGTATTCTAGAAGAGGAAGGAAGTTCCATTTTCAAATGAAAAAGTGCAGAGAAAATATTGAAATTATTTGCTATGTTTGATTCTGGCTCAGCTAGCTTATAAGAATAAGTAGTGTATATATGTAAAGAAGAGTATGATTAAATTTCAGTTAGGGTGTGAGGCCAACCATATAGTTGAATTTCATTATACTTGTTTGAGAAGCATAAATAGCCTTTATTAATAAAATATAGTGGCAAAATAGGAAATTAAATAGCCTATCTGTGGTGGTGACAATTAAGTGTTGTAGTTGGGTGCTTTGGGGTATAAGCAAAGGTGGTGGGCATGTATATCATTTTATCTTGTCTTGTTATATAAGCCAAAAATGAACCTCCCTTTTACAAAATTTTGTGCCTTTATTATTTTTTTGGTTTTTTCTTTTTCTTTTTTTTTACTTCCAGTTGGTAGGAAAGCATGTTGGACTATTTGCAATTCTTGAAAAAAATAGTTACAGTCATCACTTTATCATCAATGAAACTTTGAGAGGACACTAACTGTTTTCTCTTTTCTGATGGATAAAGTGGAAAATATTTCTGTCTCTAACTACCTCCCTGTTTCGTTATCAAACCTTGCAAGGTTGCCAGATAGTCTTCATTATTTTTGACATGCACAACAGCATTAGAGGTTTTATTTTAGTAATGTGTGAAGGCGTTATGTAGAAATAGTATTATTGTCCAACTTGAAAGTTAACCGATGATTAAGTTAATTAATAGCTATTTTTGTACTCGGCTCTAGAAACTAACTTGCCCTAAATTCCGTGACATATCATTCGCCGACTGATGATAATTTAGAGTATTTTTAAGTGTAAACAAATGACCAACTGATTGTAACACGATGAGCTGAAAATCCATTACATATATTACTTTTAGGGCTTATGAAATTGGTTTTACCTTATTGTATCAAAGAATATTCTGACGAACTAATTGGCCTCCAAGCGCAACATTTAAAACTAATTATCAAAGAAATGAAAAATTGATAAAGATTTTAAAGAGTAAATACTCAGTTTGTTCCTTGAAGTTGAAGGACTATATCAATTTAATCCTAGCTTATATAAAATGTAATCATTATCAATATATCAAAATGATCTAAAAAATTATAAAATGTTAATAAATTTGTTATTTTGTTGGCATTTAGTAGAGATTATAATGACATTAAATTGGTCACATGGGAAATGAATTCAAAACTAAGTGAATAATATTAGAGATGCATTTGATAACAAGTTCAAAACGTAGAAACAAAATGATTAATATTTGCAATTTCAAATATCATTTAAAAATATTAAAATGTGGTTACTTACTAGTTTGAAACATTCTTACAATTTCTTATTTACTATATTTTAAAACAAGATGACCTTCCTAGCGTGGTATAAAAAGAATGGATTCCTTTTTTATTTTCCCCTCTTCCAAGAATATTCAAAATCCAATTATAGCTTCCTGAATAAGAATTGCCTTATGAGCATGTGCGACTTTCACTTCAAGATTTGTTAAATTATTATGCTGATTTTTCAATTCAGAGTATATAAAAAACATGAACATGTGCTGCCATCGCTGGCATGAGATAATAGGGGTTGCTACAAAGAAATATGAAAAGTGGACTACATTGTATTGTATAGAAGTAACATTTATGTTGTCACCCTAACTATAACTCAATTGACAGAGATGCTGAGATTTGAACTTTAAATTTTCTACTTATTCATCTTAAGAAATGAATTTACAGCGTTACTACACTACTTGAATAAAATAAAAAAGCAACATTTATTTTGAGGGCAAAGGGTAACAATTTTTTTTGTGTAAAAAAAAAGTTACATTTATGTGCAACAAAAAACGAAGGTAACATATATGAATCAATAAATAAATTGACCAAAAATAATGAGTCAATAAATAATAAGTTCATACCCATCCATCCATATAAGCAGTATTGAAGGGACAATTCAATATTTGCAACGAAGTAGTTATTTTGATGATTTGACAAAACTTTATGAATTTTAAGCTACAACGACATAAGTTTCATAATTCATCAACTAGCTCCCAAACATGTTTACACAAGACATGACAACGTACCGCCACACCTAATGAATGGTGGAGTTGAGAGAGCAAGGGATTTGGATTAGGGAACTGCCAAGACATGGATAATTCATCTTTCCTTAAACCCCACACAGCTTAAAAATTTTCAACATATTCCACTTTATATGGTTTACTGTCTCGAAAAATTTAATATATAACGATGCCTTAGTTTTAAGCAAAAAAAAGTGAGATACAGTTCAAGCTTGTTAACACCTCTTCTTCATTTAAAAAATCAAACCTGTAATTTATCTATAACCATATTAGGTACAACTTTTTTGAATTTATAACTAGAAAGTAAAGAGCACAATTTACTATTTATATAAATTCAACATCTGTGCCCGTTTAATGAAATTTAAAATTCGCTACGCTTGATTTAATGTGAAACAAAAGCGCTCAACTCAACCCTGTACCAACATTATGTAATACAAGTCCACAAATAATTGAGTTTTTAAGTATTTGTTTGGTATCACGTGGATTGTGTTAATCTCACGTTCCAATATTATTTTGACGATATTAAGAAGCTATATTTTGTAGCTTTAGCCCAATCGTACGTTTAAGTCAATCCTATCGCAAAAAACAAACACACAGTGAGTGTATAGTGAGTGGTTCAATCTCAATCACATGGTAAAAGATGAACAAATGTTTAATAAAATTGGTCTCTTAAATAGATAAATCTATACTTGGAGAAATTAGGGTCTTGAATCCTCTATTGCAATATTTGTTAAGGTTTGCTCCACAACTATCTATCTGTCTCGATTCTCCTCACACTCTTCTTCTTTTCACCGCACTCACCTCTAACACATGTTTTTCTTGTAGAAGGAGCAACAACAAGGCAATAGGGAATCAAATTTTAGAAATTAGTCTCTAACTTCGAACCGAAGAATATCTTAAAAAACTTTATTTATTTGAAACATGTGACACTTGAGTTATTGTGCACAAAAAACACTTCATCTATGGTTTCAAGAAGAAACCTCTACAATAAGAAATTTTTTAAAAAGTCATTACATTTTTTTAATTTTAATCCTATTATTTAGAAAGGATTTTAAAAAGTAGTACATTGTGAATGGTGTGATTACTACTTCTATTTCATCTTAGTATTATTTCAAATTTAAGTTATATTGATATTATCTTGTAACTTCTTAATAATTTTTTTTAATATATTCTATCTCCCGATCTGAGGGGTAACCTTGGCGCAACTGGTAAAGTTGTTGTCATGTGACTGGAAGGTCACGGGTTCAAGTCCTGGAAACAGCCTCTTGTGTAAAAACAGGGTAAGGCTGCATATAATACATCAAATGGTGGGACCCCTTCCCAGACCCTGCGTATGCAGGAGCTTTAGTGCACCGGGTTGTCCTTTTTATTCTATCTCCCGATCTTTTAATTGAGAACTTTCTTTTAATACACAGTGTATTCTCCAATCAAGAGAACTTTTTTTTTTATTATAACATTGATCACATGTTTAAAAGAGACTAAATTATCTACAACTAGTCTACATCATGTTGGTATGTAGACTGTAGTTAACTTTTGGTTAATTTAGTAAAGTTAAATGTGTAGAGGATAAAATAACTTTGAAGCTTAGAGGGCAAGTCAAATTCAATTGATAATCCTGGCAAGTTTGATAAAAGATAGATGTGGAGGAGTCCCTTGGAAGCTTTTCTAGGTTCTCTAGAATAACTATAAACATTAACATAAAACCAGATCATCAATTGAAATTGTTCATGGCCTGGAGTTGGAAATGAAAGGTGTTTTGTGAACCAGACTCTCAAATAGCACTAATCTTATGCACCCACTAGTTGATCACATTTGGATGGATGACTCTTGGTTTAACCTTATACTCCATGGTTACATGTTTTTTCATTCAGATTGGTTACATGTTTTTGGTAATTTTATTTATTAAGATATGGTAAATACCCTTGTAAGCGAAACCTTTTGGATGATTGGATCATTTTGTCTTGTAAATCTTGGGTATGATTACTGGTTCAACTTGTGCCTTTGACCCTTTCCCCCTTCTATATTAATATTGGTGAATGTTAAGATTTTCCTATAAAAAAAGTAGTGGCCACCCTAGACTTAGTATTTGGAAATGCGTTGCAGCTAGACAATTTCACGTGAAAATTCACGGTGAAGCTGAAGCTACAAATTGGAGCTTCTGAATTTCACGGTGAAAATTTCATTGGAATGCGAGAATTAGTCTGCCACCACATTTCCAAATAAGTATATTCATATTCACATGCAATTTGAGTGAACAAATGTGATTACTTGGCCTATTTTGGTATCAAGAAATTTCAAGTTCAACAAGGAAATATCTCAAAAGAAAATGGACACATAAATCTAATGAAATTTTCAAATAGTACTAATACTAATCATAAGAGGGATGTGGAATCATCATCAAAGTATTGAAGGAACCATATTCATTTCTATAATAGTGGATGACTGCAAACACAAACCCCTTCTATCTGATAATTAAATACTAGCAGCAGAAAAACACTTGACTCAAATTTTGTGTACTCATCCTTGTTGCAATTTGATCAGCTTCACAAGTTAGTTTGTGTTCGGTCTCAGATATTCGAAAATGCTCATATGAAAAACACATAAATAATATCAATTTCAAGATTCTACAAAACAAGAGTTGGTCTAAGATGAATGAACCTATTAGTCATTACAAAAGACTTCTACTTCCAAATGGAATCAATTACCAATACATAAAAAGGTTTCACAAAGCATTTAAGTTGGTTACATTACATAAATTTAGCCAATTTTCTTGTAAGGATCTTTCATCTTTTGGACATCAATAGCACTAAAAACACCATAGCTACTGTTTCCATCATAATCATCATCACTAGGTTGATCAAGTGCCAATAATTCATCATTATATTTGACACTATCAATTCTCATCTTAGTCACTTTCCCTTGATCAGGTTCTTGTCCTTTCAAAAGACTAACAACTTGCTTCATGTTTGGTCGTTTCTCAGGTTCACTTTGCACACAAAGAGCAGCCACATTAACTGTTTGTTTAACTTGATTTTCATCAAAGTTTCCTCTGAGTTTTGGATCAACCATATCCCTAAATCTTCCTTTGGTTATCAAAGGCTCAGCCCATTCAGTTATTGTTCTCTTAAGCCCACCAGGTAGTTTTTCTATGGGCTTTCTACCAGTTACAAGCTCTAACAGAAGAATTCCAAAACTATAGACATCACAGCTTTCAGAAACTTTTCCCCACATAGCATACTCAGGTGCTAAGTATCCTAAGGTACCCTTAACCCTGGTTGTCATGTGGCTAACTCCTTCTGGTATTAGCTTTGCAAAACCAAAATCAGCAACTAAGGGAACAAAATCTGAATCAAGCAAAACATTACTAGCTTTGATGTCCCTATGGATGATGTGGGGTGTGACCTCATGGTGCAAGTACCTAGCAACAACATGAGAGATTAGAAAGTAATAAAAATATTAAAAATTGGAAACCTGCATTGTTAGTATAGTTTACAGCATATACATAGAAGTACACCAAAAAAAAACAACATATACATAGAAAATTATTGATTGTAATTTGTTAATTTGTGCGAAATAGTCAAATGCGACAATTATTTTATGACGGATGGAAGAATAATGTTTAATTAAGGCCAGTTGGACACATTTGAGGACGAAAGATTATAATTTTCAACATGATTTAATTTATTGTTTAGTGATGGAAAATAAAAAATGGATGGTTGAAAAGTGAAGGTGAAAGCTTACAAAATGCCTTCAGCAGAGCCAATTGCAATGCTCATTCTCTTTTGCCAGTTGAGTTGAACTTCACCAGCATATTGACCATGGAGATGAGAAAGCAGACTTAGATTTGGCATGTAATCATAGACAATAAGCCTTTGATCATCACCAACACAATATCCCCTTAGACCCAACAAATTTTTGTGCCTAACCCTTCCAAGCACTTCAACTTCTACAGCAAATTCCATCTCTGCTTTTGAATTCATTGCTTTCAGTTTCTTCACTGCTATCTGTAATTTCCAATGAAGAGAGTTAATTGCAAAGACAAGGACGTTGTAAGCACCGACACTTCATATTAAAGACATGTTTGGTGTTCGATATGTGTCAGTGTCGTGTCTACATCACCTAATTAGTGGAGTAATGATTTTTAATTTTTTTTACCTGGAGACCATCAATGGTTCTTCCCCAATAGACACTCCCAAACCCACCTTCACCAAGCTTATAATCATCACTGAACCCGTTTGTAGCTGTATGCAACTCCTTGTATGTGAAAATTCTCCAAGAATTGTTAGCTACACCATATGATGTTGGCCTACATACATGCACAATTAAAACATTGATGATCATGCTAAATTAATGAGATCTAATAATCAATCAATTAAATAACATAGCATTTGATTAAAATGAAAATCAAGAATTAGAAATACATACACTTCATCAACCTTCTCTGAGCCACAACAACTCAAGGAAGATCCCATAATTGGTAGTACTATGTTACTATGTTGTTATGTTATGGGATAAATTGAAGTGTAGAACAACTTTAAGGAACATGTCTCCAAATGAAATATTTTCTTTTAAAGAAAGAATGGTAACTGGTCATCACAAAAATATCTCACTTTCAAATGCCGGCAAGGCCAATCGACCTTGGCCGGCTAACTCAACTTGTCACATCGAATTTGCTTCAACACTATAGCATGGCCAAAGGGTCATAATAATATGTATAATACTAATATATGCTTTTTAAAATCATTCATAGATTGGTAGACATAAGTGCTAATATACCATTAATATTCCTTTCTCAACCCTTGGCCTCGAATTTGTCTACAAGGACCTAACCTACCAAATTGTCTTGAACAAAAATCCCATATATATTTTTCCTCTTCAGATATTTGGATTTAAAATTTTTTGCATTTTTATTTTGGTTTATGTTTTAATAGCACATTGAGTAAAAAAAATATGTAGTACTAAATTAAACAAATGATTTGTTATTTTAAGAGTGCTTGCAACACAATCTTTAACCCAGAATATTTATCACACTAACTTTTATTGATTAAAATTCATGATGTAAATCACGCCAAAATCATGGGATCCCAAATAAATTTAGCGAGACATTGAGACTATGAATTCTAACCAATAAAAAAAATTTGTTTTAAAGAGTTTGTTAGTGAGTGTGTTGGTTATCATCAAAGAATTTGAGTTTGGTTTGGAACAGTTTTTCTTGTTAAATTTATTTATTTTTGAAAGAGTTTTTCTTGTTTATATTTTGCAACATTCACCAATTTTGAAACCTCATGTGGCTTATAGAAGTTATGTAAGCGAGCTCAACCCTTGATAGCAACTATATAAATTACACTAATTACAATTTTGTACTTGTATTCACTTTAGTAGCAAACTTTTGAATTTTTTTAGTTTTCTTGTATTTATAAGTAATTTTGAAGTTCAAGGTCATGTTATTCTGTAAAATTTTGGTATTTGCTCACAAGTCATTTCGCTATCGGAAAATTGGAAAAGCTAAAATTAAAAATTTAGACACTTGAAGCATGCCAATTGGACAAATTACAGATTCTTGGTGTTGAATATTTTTCTAGGAAAAAAAAAAAGATGTTGGATATATTTTTTTTTTGGTTACAAGATGTTGAATATTTCAACTTGAAACTGAATATACCATAAAAATTAAAACATTAGTTAATTGATGTGATGATGTCGTTTCTCTTCTTCAATTTTTTTTATTGATGTCATTTCTGTTTTATCACGGTTGCGAAACGATTTTAATTAAAACTTAGAGATATATGGCGACACATATGGTTAGTTGGAGTAGTAAGAAACTCAAATGCTTTAAATAAGTGGTAAAAAGTTCAACTCTTAAATAGCTATGAATACTTCGTCTGTAACAATATATAAAAGGTTATATGCAGAGTTGGCAACACATTGTTTTTTTATTTTGGTGGAAGGCAACACGGTTATATATAGGAGTTGTGAATTGAACTTCGGACATGCTAATTATCCACCTTAAAACATAAATTTTAACAGAGGTCAATGTTCAAATTTCAAACACTTCGCTCATTCACCTGAACAGTGAATTTTTAGCCACCAGTTTACTTTAGAAAAAGACATAGCTGAAAAATCGAGTTATTTATAAGGATAAGAAACTTATGTAACTAAAAAATAAATAAGGTCGTTCATGCTTTAGCACCGGTGGCTACATCTTAAGCTAGTCCTCGTGTCTATATTGATATACCGTATTACCAAATTGATATATAATAAAATGCTATATACTTTTTCCTAAAAAAACATAAGAGAAATAATTACAATTTTATTTTGATATTCATATACTATCAATTAACTTAATGGAGATAGCTTTCTTAATCTTGTAAACTAAACAAAGTTCAAATCCATTTAGAGAATGTTATAAAATGATGATTAATGTCACTCATTAATAAAAGACTTAAATAACTTTTGATCTCCAATTTTAATTGCATCATAGAAAAGTCAACTTTGAATTTTTCAGAATACAGATTTTTCCAACGGAACTCTAAACTTGAATTTTCAATTATTTTTCCGCCACTGTGACATCGTCCAATCGAGCAAGATCACAAAAAAATCATTGATTTATCCTAAAGAGAATTTGACTGTATACTCCTATTATTATACCAATACCGGAAAACACATAAACTAAACAAAACATCCTTCATTCTAACAAAATTAAAAACAAATTAATTTTTTTACCTACTCCAATATATGCCGAATTATTGAAATTTTTAAAAAAAGATCTAATATAAATAGGGTTTTTCTATCATGTGCAAATTTGCACATGTTAAGAAATTTAAAGTAGTAAGTTTGCATTGGAACTTGAACGTTTTATATTAAATATATAACTTTTTATTAAATAGTTATAATTTTTCAATAAAAAGTTGCTAATTTTAGTTTCTTTAACATGTGCAATGTTGCACATGTTAGACAAACCCATATAAATATTCATACCAAAAGTTTTGCTTTAAGAGAGATCTGATAAAAAATATTGACTTTTAATGACAGAAAAAAATTCATTTTTAGATTGAATATTCATATTAATCAGAAGAAAAAAAATTAACTTCTAGTGACGGACTTTGCCTATCACTATGATTAAAAATATTCAATAAATTTTTATGGTAAGAATATTTATACTTGAATTTTAGTTTTTGAAATTTCTAGTAAAAATAATATAATAAAAATTGACTTATAGTGACAAAAAAAAACCTGTCATGGAAATTCAATTTTATTGCACTGCCCAAATATTCATCATACTTCAAATTGACTTCTAGTGACAAATTTTACATTTTGGTAGAAGTCAAATTTTCTTTTCAAATTTTTTAACCGAATGTTTCTCAAAACAAAACTTTTGGTATGAATATTCATATGCTGGATCTTTTGTTTCTCAAAACTTCCTGTAATTTGAAAGACGTTACATTTTTTTCTTCTGAATCTTTGGTACTCACTTCAGAGGTAGAATGAAGAGTGTATTGTGTAGTTTGTGTTGGGGGTGTGTGTAGGTATAATTGCGGGGATATGAAGTCAAATTATCAACACTAAAATACATCTAAATGACCGGAATTGTCGTGCATTTTTAGCAAATAAAGTGATTATTTTTCTAAAATTGTATAAAAATGGGTCCAGCTTTAGACGACAGACCAGTTAGGCTGACCAGACTTTTGGATCTTGAATTAAGAACCCAACTTAATTTTAAACATTGGTCTGCATTTGTGGAGTCGAGACGAAATCGATAGCCATACTTATTTTATTATCGGAGTTAATTTTTATACAATTTTTTTTTATTTTATAGATGGTTCAACACGGTAAAAAAACCTCTATTTTTTTGGATTTTATAACGGGATAGAGTGTGCGAGAATGTTGGAGGGTAGAAAAAGAAACAACAAAATATTGCTGTCCATGGGCTTGTGTCTTTGTCTAAATAGGCTGGGCCCAAAGTGGAGGAAAAAAAATACCATTACTTTTCCCACCCTATGGGTGCGTTTGATGGTCAGGATATGATAAGCATATCATATCCTGTTGCAATCTTTTGTTTGATGCACCGATAAGATATGATAATTTATTCCATTTATTTATCCTATCCTATCACTTCTTTGTAATTTATATCCTAAGTTTAGGTCCTCGTGAACTTAGCTCAGTTGGTTGGGACAATGCATAAAATATGCAAGGTCCGGGGTTCAAACCTCGACCACTACCAAAAATATATATCCTAAGTTTAGGTTGGGTTAGAATTATCCTATCAAAGGAAACAACTAAAATCTTTATTTTGTCCTCACCCCCCACCCCCCTCTCTATCCATCGTCTCTTCTCTCTGTTGCTCTACCTCTTCCTCCATAACTCTTCAACACCATTTCTTCTATGTGTTACAAATCTAATCCAATTTATCAATACAATCCCCTTTTCCTCAACATGCTTAATTCTCAATTTTCCCTCTTTTTTGGTTATCTATATTGCAACGAAGTCAAATTGAAAATAATTGTTCTTTTGTTAACGTCAAAAAAAAAATTTAAACAAATTGTGTTAAGATGTCAATTGGTGTTCGATTAAGAATAAAATTTGGAGTTTATTGTTTATCAATTGTATAACATATGTAGGTGGAGGTTTTATTTAATTGTTGGTTGTAGCTATAAGGTGTGCAATGTTGCTTTCCCATTTACTCTTGTAATTTATGAAAATGGTTTGTAATGGACAAAGAAGTGATGTAACTGACAAAGGAAGAAGATGATTAATAAAGGAAATTATAATTTTATATAATTATTATCAGTTTAATTGTATTTAAGGGGAATTAATTATAATGGTATTTTTCTCATTTAATTCTAATATATATGTTATCATGTTTATTATCATGTGTATATAAACACATGATATGATAAGTATTTATCCTGTCTATATCATATCGTGTTTTTATCCAGTTTCATATCATATCATTTCTCTATCATATCCTGACCATCAAACGGACCCTATAAGTTTCTCGCGTGCCTTATTTGAATACTAAAATCCAAAATGTTTCAATGTGTTTTTGGAGATTTTTATGAGGTGTTTATGCAGTTCAGATTCTATAATCTGAACTGCAATAAAATGCGCGCGAAACTTGTAGGGTGAAAAAGAAGTCATTTAAAAAAAATACTTACAAGTGGGTGCCCCCCAAAGTTTACGTGTATATATATAATCTAAAACTCCCTCAAATTCAAGTAAACAAAAGAATTAAAGAAGTTAGAGTTAGAACAATGATAGCCAACGTGAAACAATAATTGATGAAATAATGAAAGAAGAGACGACATCATGTAAACCGATAATTAAACCCCTCACTCATCTACTTGAAACAATCTACTTACTAATACAAGAAAAAACAGTCCCTTGCTATTTCCATTTTTGCCCTTTATAAGGGTATTTAGGTAATTTCCTAATTGATGAGTTCTCTTTGTTGACAACTCATACAATTCCTGCTATATATTTGGTTGATCATTTTATTCATTCATTCCTCTCTCCAGCAGAGAACCCTCCCTCTGTTCTCTCTTCTTCCCTCATGTTCCCTCCATCCTTCACCTCAATTCATCTAACTCTTCTCAAATCAAGTGAAAATCAACATGCAATCCCATTTTCACACTCCAATTGGCAAACTAAACTAGAATCTAACTTTAAATTTCTTCCCCTCCCTTTTATTCCTCTCAGCCGAACCCTCCTTAAGAAAGAAAATTGAAAAAATTCATTGTTTAAGCTCATCAAAAACATTGCATGTGAAGCCTGGCTAATTTGTTGTGTTGTTTGGTTGCTACAAGAGCTTGGGTACTGACTACTGACTATGGGTGATTCATTCTCTAAAGGAAGTAGTTGAAGTGGAAGGTTGAAAGAAAGCTAGGGCTTTATCAAGGAAGTTGATGCATAAGCTAAAAGTTGAAATTTAAGCTGAAATAAGTTGTTGTGAGACTAGGGCTGGTACAAAGGTTATGGGTGATCAAAAAGGGTTTCAAGGGGATATTATAAGTGGTTTTTGCTGCTTTTTGGAATGAGAACATGTAAACAGAAGCAAGAATCAATGATTGAGATATGAATTTCTAAGCGGTTTGGACATGTTCTGTTATTTGGGTCGTATCATTTAGTGCGTAACTGTTTTTTTTCCTTAAATGAAGGGTGTAAAGAATTAAAAAGAGTTATGTGAGATTTGAACTTTAGCACCTACAAGGTGTTTGTGGAAACGTGGCAAAGGAAAAAATATTAGCAGAATTACAATGTTTATAAATCAAACTCATACTTATGGTCCATATAATGTTTTGATTTGATGTAGCTAGAAAATTTAGAGAAAGAAACAATAAAATGGTGTAGGGAGATGCTCAGGAATAGCCCAACCGCAATTCAGGTTCTCAAGGCAGCTATTAATGCAGTCGATGATGGGCACGCTGGACTTCAGGTATATCACTATTCATGTACTATTAATATTCCATAGTATATAGTTTCTAAAGAACAAAGATGATTATTCTGAAAATACCAAATGAATTGCAATATGTTTCCCTTCATACCAATATGTTTCTTTCAATTGTAGCAAATGGGTGGAAATTCAACATTGATATTTTATGGCCCTGAAGAAGCAAATGAAAGTTAAAGGTTCCAATAACTCTTATAGTATAAGACACTTTTCGGTTTATGTCGGGTATATCATTCAACTTATATTTCATGAGTATAACAAACATGGAGCAAGCTTGCAGGAAAACCGTGAAAAAAATAACTTATGACCTGTTTAATATTGAAATATCGTATCTTTAGATGAAGCTATGTGATTGTAGATTGAAAAGGCTCTAAAAGAAAGCAATAAGTGAGGTTTTCTTTAGATACTTTTACCAAAGTTATTTCATGTTTTTTCAAGATTTGTTTGTGATTTGGATTTTGGAGTGTTTTGAAGAGGAAAACTTTTGAAGGCTAAGTTTATATTTACATATTTGATATTTTTTTTGAAATAACAACATAATGAGTGATCATATAATAGTTAAACCACATTTATTTCATTTTTAAAGTCATTTTATAGTGTTCTTACACTTCAAAACCTTAATGAACAACAAGTTAATGAAGATTTTGCAATGTGTATTAAGTAAACTTTTCACTTAATGCACATTGCAAAAAGATAGAACTTTTTATTCTGGCTGCAATTATCGAGAAATTTGCTTTCTTTTTCATGTGATGTGTCCGAAATTCATGATATGGAAAGGTTTAATATTCCTGATATAGAAAGCTCTTTGATTATATGAAAATTTTGAAATTGGTTTTGGATTGGATTATAGTCTAGCTTTGGGATACATCAATAACTTGACAATAACTTCAATTTTTCATGATACGTGATTTATGAGTTATGAGTGTTTTATTTTTGGTCATTAATGTATATCATTTTTGGTCATATGTTTGATTGAAGAATTTCTTCAACTATTAAGGGTGTGTTTGGTAAAATTAAGCTATAAGTTAGCTGATAGTTGAAAAGGTAGCTTATAGCTGATGGCTGATAGCTGAAACATTATAGCTGAAAAACTTTCTGATTTAAATTAAAGTGTTTGGTAAAATTAGCTTTTGAAGTTACTAATAAATAGAAAATGACTTAAAAGTACTTATATATTTAATATATTATAAATTTAATTTATAAAAAATTTTAACCTTTTTTTACCCATAAATATTTTAACTAAGAATTTATCTTAATAATTTTAATTTATTTCAAAATATTTTTATGGAAAATTATTTCTTTTGATTTATATAGGTAAATATGTTCAAAGAAAAAAATAATGATAAATATTTATATCTATTTTTTTTAAGGAATAAATAAATATTTAGAATATGAATTTAATTGAAAGAGACCGTATAATGAAATAATCAAATCTAGAACAATATCAACCAGGAACAAAAAAAAATAAAAATAGAAACCAATGTGAGGCAAACCGTTAAAAAAAAGTAAGCACTACGTGGGAAGTTTCTTTCCATTACGTTGGGTAGTTGTTTTAATAAAAAATAATATTAAAGGTTAAAAATGGAATAAAATATGAAAAGCTACAAGCTATAAGCTCAAAAGCTACTTGAATTAGCTTCTTAAAAAACGCTATAAGTTAGTGAGAAAAGTTTTTTACCAAACATATTTCATTATATCAAAACAAGTTTATAAGCTAGTCCAATAAGTTATAAGCTAACTTATTTAAGTTGCCAAAGTTAATTTCAATTTTCAGTTTATTTATACTAAATTTAGAACCATTTTGTATGCACAATTGATTTGATTATTAACAGGACTAATTTGTTATGTTTTTTACATTTTGTTTTAGTGTGGTGCGCGAAGTGGTATGAACTCTATTATATTATATTTCAAGTTCATTTCTATTTATTTGTGTATGACTTTGTTCTGTTTTATAAGATGTAATATTATTTGCTTTTAGGATTTTTATAATGGTTAAGTGCATTTTAGAATCAGTGAATTCATTTACTTAAGAGTATTTAAGTCTTGTTTGTGAGTTACCACCATACTTGTTAATTCTTATGTAACCAAAAAAAAAACTTCTTAATTCTTATTCAAAATGTTACTCGTTGTTCCTTTTGTTGTTTTTCTAAATATTATTACCGACTCTGTAATGTGACCCTCCTAGTAGACATATGGACTAGGATCTTAAGTCCTTTTCTCTAGCCATGTAAATGCTACACGCAGACCCAAGTCCAAGAGTTGAGGTTTTCAACCCATTTATTTTTTTAGTCAAATAGTTTAATGATAAAAAATTCACCTTTAAAATGAATAAATAAAAAATTTGAGGTTCGAACTCCGACTTTTATATATATATATATATATATATATATATATATATATATATAATGTGATGTCCTACCAAATTGGTTATTTTTAGGAAAACTTTCAACCCATTTTATGATAGAAAAAACAATAATTTATCAAATTATTAGAGTAGAGATATTTGAACAATTATGAGATACAATTTATGTGACAACTTCTTTTTTCTCTCTTTTTATTGGTCAAAATCAATGAAGAGAGAAAAAGAAAGAGAGAGAATAAAAGTATAATGTGAGTATGAGAGAGTAAATTATTAAAAAGTTGACACAAAGTGGTTATACAAATATCATTTCTCAATCATTATTGCATTCAGTGCAGTCATCATTATATTTAGGAATGTTTGATTTGACGTCAAGTAGATAACTATGTATAGTAGCAAGCAATACTATACACCTTCGATTGTTTAATTTCGTCAAAGATTGAATATGGGTTAATTTTTTAAACATATTAATTTCGATGCACCCATAGTACTGTAATTTTTATTTAAACATGCACTCTATTAAATTACGCAAAGTATTGGGTAGAGATATCTTAAGAACTAGCCTAAAAAAATAAACCATTGTGTCATTTAATTGACTATGTGTAAAAAAGTTTACATAGCCGGTGTATAAAAATCAACTTATTTTTTGTCCAAAAATAAATCAATTTATTTTATATTCATATTATATAAATTATGAAAGATTAATTTGAAATATGCCATTCAATGGTGGACTGGTGGTGGTAGCACACAGGTCAATTCTCTCAAAAGAAATGTTATATATAATTGGATGCTAAGTTCAGTTGCTTTGCTAACCCATATGGAGGTTGCTATAATGACATTTTTTGATTTGAACTGTTAAGGCGTATGCAGATGGAGCATATAGTTATTGCTCTTTGTCACATTTGGGTCATTATTAAAAGATGACCACATATCTCAATTTTCTTACACGTTTGACGGACGCATTAAATTGTGGTAGCTAAAGTTGGTGCACCTCATAGTCTCATATATATATATCAATCCAATCATAAATTAATCAATATTGATGAAACTTATTAATTACATGTACGGATGTTGATGTATAGAGTTGAATGAAAAATGAAGTAGTTACATGATGACATCAATGATAGATAAAGGAACAGAAAGTATTGATTGTCCTAAATTTTTTAGAGAAATTTCCTGAATTTTCGTTTTCTTTCTTTTTATGATCATACAGTTTTTGTTTTCTTTTGATTGATATCGTAGCGCTTTCTTTAATAATGCAAGGGTTTAATAATACAGACAATTTTCGTTACATCAATGTCAATAAAGCCTTAACAGGGACAACGAGAGCATTATAGTTCAAATTTATCCCACTATATATGAATGAATGAATATGAATAATGTGCAAGCTAAACAGCTAGCCGTATAGTTCATATTTATCCCACTATAAATTGTCCTTGTCATTTTATCAAAATAGTTGTTACTTCTTCTTGTGAAGTTTTGCTTTATTCTTCCTTATTTCTAGAAATTGCAACTTCTATTTACTTGCTAGAATGCTTACTTTTATTATTAGTAGATGTCAGCAGTTCCACTTAAACTTATAACTTCAATTGAATAATGTTTTGTATTTTTTCCTTAAATAATCTTACTCTAATTGTGTATTTAGTATGATTCATATGGAACCTCAGAAATTATGATTTTAATAGAAATTTCTAATAGAAAAGTTTTTGATGAGTCTTTTTGTTACGAATTATAAGAAAGTAATTTTAATATTTAATAATTCAATATTTTTTTTTGGGGAAATATCATAAACTACTTTGAGTTTTTTTTACCATAATAAAAATCATGTTTAAAAATGTTATAAGAATAATTTACAAGAGTAATTATTTAAAGCAGTTTTTAAAAAATGTTACAAACGATGAAAACTTTTAAAAATATCATTTGATTATCTGATTGATTATATTTTTAAAATTGAGTCATATGAAGTTCTTTGGAAGGAGAGGAATGACCGTGTGTTTAATAACACGACTTCGACACCTTTTATCCTCATCGACAAGGTTAAACTGACATTTTTTTTATGGTTAAAGTCCAAACATACAACATTTATGTATAGCTTTCATGACTGGTGGAAGAAACCGCTCCATTGTATGGGCGTCCATTTATAATTTTTGTCTGTTTGTATATTTCGACGGTGCTTTGCTATGGCTAGCACCGATTCCTTGTAAATACTCTTGAGTGGTTACCCTTTTTTGCACGCCTTATGTGGGATAACTGCAGTTGTTTTTATATACACCATTTTTGTTTGTTAAAAAAAAAAAAAAACTCGTACAATAAAACCTAGTACTAATTTAACTTTGATAAACATGTACATGCAACATGCCATATTGCGTGTTTGTATGTGATTTGAAAGTTGAAACCCCAATCAAGATCAAGATGATTTAGAAGCTAACTAGAAAATCTTACCCTCACGTTTTGTTGTATCTTGAAAATTGAAATTCGTGGGAGATGCATACACATTACAAACACAAGAGTAGATTGTGAAGATTATATAATATTTGAACATAATTTTGGGGTAGAAAGTACAAACGTCCTAAAGGGGGCAAATGGTGCGCTACACTAAGCAATTTAGAGGACGCATTGTATATTTTAAAAGTTATAGAAGTACTAGTCAAATAGCAAAAGGAATGTCATCTTCATCTTTTTATCTTTCTTCATTCACGAATTATTTGAGAAATGCTATCTACTTCCATAATTATCATTAAAAATATATATTTTAGAAAACCTTTGTTTATGGCGTTACTTTTCACGAAAGCAATGCAAATAATTGCCCACACACACTTGGCGAGGATTAGATTAATTTGCTTGAAAAGGGAAATAATATTTGAAACAATGGGCTCAACCCACCTATATTCAACATTAATTAGTGTACGAAAATTCCTTTGTATTTTCCTTTTGCCTTAGGTCGAAAACTACAAGTTTTGTAGTAAAATAGGATTAAGTTTATCTTATCTAAACCATATTTGTGAAGTACTTCTCGTATTTAATTATCATATACTTGTGGTCTCCTTAAAAAATAAAAAAAAATCATATTCTTGTAATTTGTCACTTAGTCCTCAGTATCACTATTAATATCACGAAGATAATTGAATTATTATTTTTCAGCAAGAATACTGAAATATTAAAAGAAAAAGTACAAAAAGGCATTTCAATGGAAGGCTACTTCCTAAGCATACAATCTAGAGAGTTAACACACCACTTATAGAAATAATTACTTCAAAGGAGGCCTAAAAAATGATTATTGAAGGCGCAAAGTCATTGATTTTGCATTTGGCGTATGTGTTACCATTGTTATTTTGTTATGAAGCAGAAAATTACGTGTTTTGCCACTTAAAAAACACAAAATGGAAAGCTATATCTATTATAATGCTGTTGATTTTACTTATATTACTTTTTCCACTATAACTTTAAATTTTCACATATATGTAATTAAATCTTTCCCTTATCAAATTATTAAACCAGAAGATAATTAGTCTCTATATATAAATTCGCACGGGCCACGGAATTTTGCTAGTTATATAAAAATAAAATAAAAATATCTACATATTTGAAGGGTGAGAAACTATAAAAGGAAAAGAAAAAACAAATCCTCTCCAGAAGAAAGCTAGCTCCTTCTGTGGGGTGTGGCAGTGCCATATCAAAATTCCCACTATGATACTACCAATACCAAACAATTATTCTGTTAATTGTTGAACATGATTCAGGGAGACACACTATCGACATGCATTAAACTTACAATACCGTCATCCTTACCCCACCACTTTAATGCTTCAAAGAATATCATCAACTCCAAAAACAGTCACAAGAACAAGAATATATTTTAACATCAGAACATTCATATATACCAACTAGCTAGTACATTTTATTCATAATACAAGTAAAAAATATAAAATAGAAAGTATTTTAACTAGAGAAAAATGAGTTACAGTAAATATTTGTAAAGAAAACAATAGGATAAAAAAGTCATTTATATATTATTGTTATTTCATGTGGCTAATAAGTTTACACTTGTGGTGAATTCATGGACAGAATAAAACAGAATCAGATAGAGAACAGTGTGAAATGTGAATCCGTTTTAGACACAACACGTTAAGAATTCTCAGATGCTGTTTTCATACCGGAAATTCAGAATACTATGTAAAAACATAGAAACCCATAAAATTAATAACAGCAATAAATAAATAAACTGAATTAACCAAAGTTAAATTGAAGCAAATTAGTATAGTGCCACGAGGAACAGTTCCATGGTGCATTCTGGCCGCATCATACACATAACAACAGTTTTTCCTATCCATTCTTTGTGTATAGCCCTTACACGTAACCTTCTCATTACAATGGCAACTCTCCACATCTAAACTCAATTCCCAAAAGTCACTAAAAGTTTGTCAAATTTCCTAAAATATCTATTTCTTGTAGACTTTAATTAATTTCTTCCAAAAATATTTCCAAAATTAACCCTCATGTTACTTAAAATTTCCACTGACAAATCTTATCTAGTTTCTGGGTTCGAACTCGACCTCTCTATTGTCATTTGAGTGTGTGGTGTTTATTTGTCATTTCAACTAAATGCATACATACGAAGAAGAAATGAAAAATGAAAACAAAAATTGAGAATTAGTACTACTAAGCTAGCAAACCTTCCATTCCACCTCATCAAATTTACATTCCCGAAATATCAATGTACAGTTGTACTATGTAGATATTGAAAATTACACATGTCCCATAAAAAGAAGAGAAGGATCTAAAATTCTAAACCCATCTCATCTCTATAACATAATAATAACCAATCACGGAACATGCAAAAAACTCCAACATGATTAATCAAACGTTCTGATCTGAATTTGTGTCTGTTGTAGGAGTTTCCACACTTTCTGTTCTTCTTACATGATTTTCACCACCACCGCTTCCTTGTTTCACATCATTCATATTTTCCATTGATTTCTGGTCCTTGTCATGGTCACAAGTACAAGTACTAGTGTTGTCACCAAAAGAAGAGGATCTACTAGTACTAGTACTTGTACTTGAACTTGAAGACATGCTTGGTGTGGCTAAGAATGTTGGTTTATCTTGTCCAGCCATAATCACCAATATTTTTTCAACATAAGGTTTCTGTGGTTTCTGATCTGTGTCGTTGTTTCTTTCTCCAGCTTCAAGGTCACGTTCTGATTCACCGTTACCTTCAAGGTAACCTGAAAGCTTCCAATAAGAACATGCAAGGATTAATAGAGCAAAAGCTATTAAACCTAACATGGCTGCTAAACCACCGAACAAGTATGGAACTGGTGAATGCCATGGTGAGTGTGGTACTTGTGATGAAATTGGTGCTCTTTCACTTACGTTCATGGGTTCTCTGTATGCAGCCATTTTTGGTGTATAACAGAACAGAACAGAACAGAGAGAAAACAGAGGAGAAGTTGGTAAGTAGGAAGGAAGAGAAGAGGTGAATTATTAAGAGAGGATTTAAAAATGAAGATTAGATTGGGTTGTGAAGTGGGTGATGGGGTGGAAAGGTATTTATAGAGAGAGTTAACTAATGGGTTTCATTGTTTTTTTTTTTTTGGATTATATTATGGTATGGTTTGTGTGTGAGTGAAGATAAAAAAATATGTCATTTTCCATGACTAGAACAAGTGGGGCCAGTGTGGTTTATAATTTTTAGAGTTTGTAATTTTTTAATTTATGTAGTAATTTTATTTGATTTTTGAGTTACTCCATTTAGGATAGGATTAGAGCCTGGGATGCGCACTCAGGGAGGGTCATATCAAAATCATTTCCCATAGGAAGATGGGAATATGATCCTCTTGTATTGTATGTTTGGCAACAAGCAAACTCAATAATTCTGAGTAACTTTGTATGGCCATGATCATAAATTTAAATTAAATGATATATAAGTTTAAAAAAAAATTAATTTTTTTATTATTGGTATAATAAAATTATTATAGAGACACCTTATAAAAAAGACTAAACCGTGAAAGTTTACACATAAAATCAATAATAGGTGCAGCCAACTTGAGTTCCTAACAAATTAAATTAGATAGAAATTCCTGTGGATAAATTCTCAAATCTCAAATTCACAATGTCAGACTCAAAGAATCTACTGATTCTGGTGGCCTTTACTGTATCATATCATTATATAAGTTCTAAAATCATAGCAACAAAATTCCATTTTCTATTGTTTATCTAAACCAAGCAAAATGCATGTGTGGCCACATTCTAATTTTAAATTAATAAGCGAAATATGCATGCATCATTCATGAGATTGGATTAATGGAATCTATAAAGATTATGTATTTTCTTAAATAAATACAATGGGAAAATGCCCTGGTGGCTGGCTTTGTATCATGCATCTAACTTTTGTTAACTTTCATATCTTAATTGTAAATTGTAAACTCAATTACAAACCGGATAAGAGATACCGACTAGCTAATCATATGATTTGTTCCTCTACAATTAACTATTTTAGTTGGAATAATAATATAGAAAAAGAGATTCCCCTCCTAGAATGCTTGGGATCGGGATTTGTTTCGAATTAACATATTCTATAATAATTCTTATTATAAATATGATGCAGCTTTGGATGCCCTCCTCTTACTTTTGTTCCCATGATATCTTTGTTTGTTTGTTTTAATAAAATACAAAAAAATATACAATGTAACATAGGACCATGTGACATCATATTTAGACTGGGGGTCCATTCTGTGTAGACCACCTGATGAGCACAAGATATAACTCATATAAATGTACTCTACTGAAAACTATGAGGACATTCCGTTACAGCTGTTTGATTAGATAACAACATTCATTGTAATTGCGTGCTATTCTGTGAAACGGTAATGCATGCATGCCGTGACGGCGTCCATGGTATGCTTATTTCTCACGGCATCTTTACCTTCCCCATCCTTTTTTTTTATTTGTTGCTTAGTGAATATATGTGTGTGTCAAGTGTCAACAAATAAATTAAAGGAAATATTAACCAGTGTCTCGAATACCGATAAAGTATACTAAAAATGAAAGTTATATAATAGTTATTGCATTGAAAATTGTAAAATCAATTTAAAAAATAATAATTTTTATTTATTTATAACATCTTTTTTAGTATCCTTAATCTGCAGGCATAAATTAATGAATGGGTGGAAAGATGGTTGAAACCATTTTTTTTTCAAAAAGCTGCGGATTTAAAACATAAAAAAATGAATAGATTGTAATGCATACGCTTGAAAATTGCAATGATTAGGCTTCTCTTTTTTAGTTAGCTAAATTATGTTTATTTAGGACGGAAATTTCTTGGCATCTTGTTTTTTTTAGTAAGTATTAGTATTTATATCGTAAGCTAACAAATACTTTTAAATATAGTATGTGTATATTTTAGAGCTTAATTATTTGTTATAAAGAAAACAAAATAGACCCACGTGTATGCTATTATATTAAGGTAAATTCTATGGTACATCCAATATATTTAAGTGTATCGGTATACCTACTCTTTAAATTAATAGTTAAATGAATTGTTTTTTAAGAAAAATATTATTTTTATATCATTTATAATTATAATAACTAAATCTTATTTATCAAAGAGGTCAACAAAATAAAATTATATTTTTTTAAATTTTTTTTATCACTCATAATTGAGAGCATTGATTATTTTTTATGATAATATGTAAAAAAATTACTATGATTCTTATAAACAATAAAATGATGTTTTTTCTTATGAAATGATGTTCTATAAAATATAAATATTGACAAATAGCTATTTATTACATAAAAAATAATCGTTAATTTATAAAATTATGAAGAAAGAGTACATGTACACCTCACTTTGTGAGTGTATCGTAGAAGTTCCCTCATATTAAATAAAGTAGTATTTTGCACATAAAAGAATCTCGCGTTATTTGGTAATCAGGTTAAGAGCTGAATATAAATAACGACATTTTTAATTTAACAAGACGATTTTTACAAAGAACAAAATCGTGAAGGCTCACAATATGTTTAAAGTGAACAATATCTCGTAAACACAGTGTTGTGGGTTTAAGGTTGGAAAATTGATATGTCAAGTAGGGTTGAGCCTATGTTATTCTTGAGAGGTGACAAATCCTTTAACTCCTTGGCTTTTACTGATGGCTACGTTCAAGTACCTCAAAAACGCCCAACATTTCTTAAAAATTAAGGCTATTGGTAGTTTATAAGGAACACTCACACTCTTCAATATCCAATGAGACATCTTTTACAAAAGACAAAAATAAAAAATACTCACATAAGACCTAAATCGTACAATATATTAGAAACACATTGTCGTGGACATGAGGTCAAAACAAATAGCATATAGTATATTCTTAATGTGATTTTCACGGCCCCTTTGGTTCATAAAAAGCAATAATTAGTGATAACATCCTTGAAATCACATTAAGAATATACACAAGAAACTATGTTGCAAAGGAGTAGTAGTTTGCAACATAGTTTCTTGTGTTATCCTTGAAATAAGTTTTATAGGAAGATGTAAAAACAATTTTAATTGGTTATTGAGAAAATGAAAGAGAGAGCAAATTGAATGCACTTTGCATTTAATTTTTCTTTGAAAAAGATAATTTTTTGAAACAACATAATTAAATATGATAAAAGTTAGTCTTTTTTTCTTATAATTTGGGACAAAGAAAATGAATTTTTTTGCTTATAATTTGAGACGGAGGGAATACAACATATAGAGGATCTTTACGGTTTTACTCAATTGTAGTGTGCTGCTTACATAGGGATGTAGACGCATTATTGGAGAGGATCCCAGCTCGGTTAGCAACTATGATTATGAATTTAAACTTAACAAAATTGCAATTATGGATATGTGACTGATATGTTTTGTTTGTCTCCACGAAGATTTGCTCTTTGGATTCTGTCTACATTAATCATTTATGAGCCTTCTGATTTTTCGGAATTGTGTTTGGTTTACTTGTTGCGCACGTATGAAAGCTGAGCTAGTTTAGTTAGCAACGTACCAAATGAAATGACTTGTGCCATATATTGTGGATATTTTATTTCATGACATTAATTCTTGCTGTTAATTGTGTATTCATTACTGTATTTTTTTTTAATTTCTTGTTGACTTTAAATTAAAATTGTTATTTTTTACTTTGTTTTCTTAACTAATACTTCTAGGACATCTGTTAGTAGGTGCTTTATTCACATCCATATAACCGAAACCTGACATCAGTGCTAATTAGCTAGAATACATTTAAATTCAATTAGCTAGGGAGAGTATTCCAAATAGTGCAAATAATTATGACTTTGATATTGAAAGGTCCTTCACAAGGAGCACCACACGCCCTAAAATGGTTGGCGACAAAGACCTCTTGTCTTGGAGAGAATTAGTAAAAAACCTATCTGAAACAATATTGAAGTGCGTCCTTCCACTCTACTCCTCCACTACGTATAATTATACATGCTTTACTTGTCCAACATTTTGCACTAGCTTTCTCCTCATATACAGTCTCTTCAAACTTAAGTAGATTCTATGATTAATCACTTTAATAAATGGTCTATTATATGCTACTATTTAAAAAGAATTTTTTTGAGTAAATTTGAAGTACAGAGACATCATTAAATTAAAAGCATTTGTATAAACAATGAAAGAGAATAAGGATGTGGTAAAAGCTTGAGACACACCAAAATTCAATCCTTATCCATTGTCTGAGCAGGAAAGGCAGGAGAAAACTTAAGACTCTTTCTTTTTTCATCATATGAGTTTCTCACGTGCCTTAGTATGGATTTTACAACCCGAACTGTATAAAAACACCATAAAACCATCAAAAACACGTTGAAATATTTTGAATTTTAGAATTCGAATAGAACGTGTGAGAAACTCATAGAATAGGAAAAGTAATGGCAAAAACTTAAACAAAGGTAGTGAGTGAAACAACTAAAAATGTATATGGACCCCAAAGGCTCAAACCATGTTCAAAGTTTGGGTCCCAAGCATTCCATTGCCCTCTCAGTCGTCACCTTCCACCACCCAACGTACACGCCAAGGACAGTAGGTCTACTACGATATTCATTTCCCATATAGAAAACCACATCTCTTAGACACATCAACATTTTTATTTTTATTTTATGTGTAGGATCCACACATTCACTCCTTTGTTTTTATTAAACTACTACTTACTCACTTCCCACTAAGATTATTCTTTGCTAGTCATTACGAATAAGATATCAAGACAAAGAAACAAATGCGTTGAGAATAGATTTAGATTTCATAAATAAACAAATCCAAACCAAATCCCACTTATTAACATTTTAAAATTCATGATTAAGTGAACTACACGTATGTCAATTTCCTGGAAAATGGTTTGTCGTTTGTTTTTACAAATATTTTTAATCATTGCTTGTTATCTGCAGCTATATGTCTATAAATTTGTTGGAAAAATAAACTATATATTTGTTACATGGATCGTACTTATTTCCAAAGTCACCCTAAATAAGCTACAATTTAATCATCATGTCAATTATTTTACAAATTAGTACTATATATTGATTCAACCCAAAACTTCTACATTAATTGGAAATGATTTGTTGGGACCGGAAATTGGTGGCTTGCAGTTTCAGTGCTTTAATCCAATTATTATATTTGATTAAATGTATTTGATACATAAGTGGAGTTCAAGACGTGCAGATGTTCAATTTGTTAGATTAATTGGATCGAATTGTACTATGAAACGATCGTTGCATATTGCCATGTCATTCTTGAATCTTTCTTGATAAAATCATTCTTCATATCTAACATTTTCCATATATATATGTACCACAAGATTTTTTTTAAAATAAAAGTCATCAATTACCTATAAAATAAAGGTTAAAAATTTCACTCAAAAAACTTGAAAGGAACCTGGAAATGGCAAGTGTCCAATAATACACATGCTTTACAGCTTTCATTATCTTTGATGAGGATAATAAGCGATGTCGATTTTTTTTTTCTTTCTAATTATTTCAGTTTGATTAATTTCTCTATTACGACAAAAAAAGATGAACACGTAGTAGACCTGTCAGTTTTTCCTTTTATGTATCAATGCATGTAACACAAGCTACCACCATCATATTCATACTTCAAGTGTTTTTGTCAATCACGCATATTCTTCACCTAAAATCGTTTCAAACAAACAGCGTACACAGATAGGTAGCCTCAATCGGGGTTGCACCAAATGATCCCTTTTTAAATAAGAAAAACAAAAATATTATTTGTGTTAAACAAATCTCAAAATGGTTGAAAGATGGTATGAATGGGACAATCATCACTTCACATACCGATTTTATATGACTGTGTTAGATTTAACCACAATTTTTAAGATGTAGACTTCAAATTTTTTAATCATATGTTATGCTATCAGGTTTTCATTATCGAATTTCCAATTATTTATATTTATAAACGAAGACAATCCTCACATCAAAGTAGAAGCTTGAGTCCAAAACAAATAATTTTTTTTCACTCTATTAATACGAAAGTTATATTTATGTACCCTATCCGAAACAGTAATTAAATTGGTGGTGGGAAATATAACGCAAACTTGTTGAACCCAAATTTTTCATGCTCTACTGGTAGGCTTAATCCTTGGGATTATTGGATTCCATATGCAGTAGTTGCAAATTATTGGATTAATTATTTTATTTGCAGTGGGATTAAACCAAAAACAGATGCCTTCGTGTCGCATCATCTTTACTCTCATTTCAACCAATAATGAATTCTATTAGTATAGCTTTAGTGTCCATATCCATGGTTTAAAGTTTAAACAAAGAAACTGGACCACAAGTATATATTTGTTTTATATTTTCTTTTGGTAAACATATATATTAGTATTAAATTAACTGTGTTTTTTACGATTATGATAAAAAATGAATAATTAGTGATAAGGCAGCTGGGTGAGGAAGCTCCTGAGAAGAGGTTAATTAGGGGTGTGGGCCATAATTAGAAAAATTAAGAGTTAGTGCCTAACTAATAAAGGTGGAGCTACCAGCTGAGTATTGAGTGGAAAATTGTTGGAATCTTTCATCACAACATAAACACGAATAAAATGACATGAAGGAATGAATACTTTGTTCCCTTCTCGGAAGAAAAACTTATTTTAGGTCTTTCCCGTAAACTGCTACTAATATACTCTCTCAAATGTATGTGATGTATAATATATAGAATAGATCAATTATGAAGAAAAAAAATTTGCTTATATTTTAGATCAAATAATTTTTTTTCTTCTTAATTCATATGCACCGAAAGTAAAAAAATATTTTACAATGTCAATTAATTATAACGACGGGACTATTATTATCATTTGATTTTTACCTTAATCACCAATAAAGTCTCATGCATATTTGTGTTAGACCAATATTGTAAATTTTTTACACAAACAGTGTATAAAAATTAAATTAAACGAAGTGTGGGTGTAAAGCATCATGTGGAGGCGCTGATCATGACGTAATTAAGGTAAGATGCGGTCTAACTTGGGTAAACATATGAGCCGGTTATAGTAGGTAGGCTTCTACCCGACTAGGTTTGATGGCTGATATCGGATAGAAAGAGAGAGATGAGATTCAAAAGTAAAATATGATATCGGTGAGCTCCATTTGTTTTGAAAATGTTGTTGGTTTACAATTAGACAACATCATGGTTTTTTATTCGGTTTTAGAGTCTTCACATTATATTCTTGTGTTATGACTCTGTTCCTTTATTTTCTCTATGTCGGTTTTTCTAACATCAATCAGCGCCTTAATAAGCAAGAAGTTATTTGTTTTCAATTGTTGTTCTCTTTTAACTTCTAGTAATTTAACAATGGTTATTGATACCGAAATCGCAGTCATTTTCGATTTATAAACCTAGCAAAGTGATGCCTTCACAAAGCATAACATTGTGTGTAAGAGAGATTTCAATATATGAAAGAAAAAGAAAGGAAAAAAAGGAACTCATGAAAAAAGATAAGAAAAAGATGAAGAAAAGAATGTGATGGTGAAGTCTTCTTTTGTACTTGAGTTCTAGTTTAAAATTTCATAATTGATAGCTATACATAAATTTTATTGTAAATTTTCATTGAGATTGTTAATTCTTTTTGAACTTTGATATGTAAGAAAAACTCTATCAAAGATGTGTACTTGTTGAAGCTTAGCTACATATGGTGCTAAAGGTCCACATTCCGTGTAGACCGGTCTATCATCCTTTTGGACTAACCCCACAAATTTATTTGGATTTTCATTAATGATCCCACTTATTAAAGCAGAAAAGGATAATATTTCAACAAAAAGTAGACAAATTTCAAGGAGAAGAAAAACCAGCTAAACATCTTCCATTTGCCACATTATGATTTCGACAGTTCCCATCTTAAAAAAGTATGAATATAAAAGACATACTTGAGTCTTGAGTTGAGATACAAAGCAAGGGTTGTCCTGCTGTCATGTTCTATAAACATATGCTTTATTGACTATCATATAATTCATAGTGAAATTAAACACCAGAACTCATAAAGTGTACATTACAAGCCGTACACCTTGTTCTGGCCACGTTCTTTTGGTAAATCAGTTCTACCTTAAAGTGAAGAAATAAAAGTTGATAGATCATTCCTCCACCCCAGTTCCTATCTTTAATAAGAAAAAAGAAAAAGAGTGAAGGTTAAGAAATATTTGGGAGTGTTGGAGAGAAGGAAGTGATTTATGGTCTACTTCTTTCTTGTTCAAGACTTCTTCATGTGATTGGGTCACACACCAGATGTTTAGTCCTGGACGTGCTATACGACTCAGGTCACACTCCAATTGTCTAGTCATGAATATGTGGGTGTATTAAGAGTCTCACATTGAATGAGATACGACTTACCAATATATTTATAAGTGAAGAAAAACACCATCTTTAAACTATTTGTAAATTTGAGTCAAGCATGACACAAATTCTAAGAAAATACATAATCATACCTTATATTCCGACCCAAGATTTTAACACTTTGATAGTATCACAAGATGATAAACCCAAGGAAAATGTCGCTAGGATACTAGTTGAAAGTTACCGTAATGACGTTGAAAAGAGTGGTTATCAATAAATTACGCAAAATAAGTAATTTCACTTGATTTAATTGTATTCAGTATTATGGTTATTTTGCAACTCAGGTAGAGTGCTCAAGAGCATAAATATACCCGAGTTATCCGCCACTAAAATGATATCTTAGTACTATATATGAGGGATAAAAATAGTTTAATCAGAGTAATATTGCCACGAGGGATTAAATATTTTGATGTAAAATTGTCGATGCATTTAGACTGTCAAACCACATTAAGTTTGTAAGTTGTCTTTTATTTCTTTATTTGGATCTTGTGTACGCGTTCTTCTTATGTTGAGATTTTCTCTTGTTTTTTTGAAGTTGATATCGAAGTTGAGTTTATGATTAAAGGAAGAAGAGAAGCAGTATAGTGTGTTGTGCTGATCATTTGAAAAGATCGATGGCAGTTCACATCTTATTTGTGTTTTTACGAAAATTGAAAATCGATCACTAATTTAGTTGTTATTATTAGCGACTAGTAGTTTAACAATATTTCGCAAATAAATCTCTAAATTGATCAAAATTTATTTAGAGATTCATTAGTGTTCAAATCTCTCTAAAATAATTTGTTTTTTATTTCTAAATTTCTCCTAAATGAAGAATGAGAATGCCCTTAATCAGGGGTTCAAACTAGGTTCAAATCACCTTAAAATAATTGCAATGTTCGTTATCACTGTGGCCACCTTTAAAACCATGTTGGGAAGCAAGGTCTATATTTTGGACACACACATAGATAATAAAATTTTAAAGTGAAATGATATTAAGTGATGTAACTAGATTATTTTTCTTTGTATCCAATACTTTTGATTTAGAGTTATGCTCAATTGTGTATTTTTCATTGGCAAGATGTATGAAAGGAGCTTTTGTCCGGTAAAATTTCATGTGGCTCAAAATTAAAAGAGCCAACACTTTATAGTAGATTAGTAGTCTTGGTTTATCCTTGCCCAAATGGAGGCCTAAATAAAAGCATACACAGCCAGAGTAAAGCATAATTACATGGGTGCAAAAGTCCAATACCATGGCTAAACATTAATCTACACGATGCTTGCGTACTTTGTCTGCCCACAAGATTGCAACAAAAATCCCAATCAGTTCAAAACGTAAGCAAAATGATGATTGCTATCAAATTAATTGGGTAGCAAGGTCCATTTTTGGGCCAATCAGAACAATTATTTACTTAGTTATAAGCTGAGTATGAAGAGCACTAATATTTCCATTGGTAGCACCTTGGCCACGTCAATGATTCCAAATTTGACTATATAAGTCATGGGAGCTAGGTGGGGTCAACAAACACATAGGGCTCTCCTCTACATTTATCTTTCTTAACTTTGTATCGCACACAAATCTAATCATATAATGCATCGTGATTTATTTATAACTTCATCTTCAATTTTGTAGAATTTCATGTAACTGTTTAGTAAAAGGTTTCAAACTCCAATTGGTTGTGTTGGATTGGCTAATCCAAACATGGAAGCGTCGAGTGGATACGATACTGATATTGTTGTTACAAACTACTAAAATTCTCCTGAATGAATCATGAGAATAATAATGAACAGAAACAACCAAGTTATTGCTTCTACCACCTGAGACTATGAGTAACTGTGATAGGACATTTTGTCAAATTTTTTGTCAACATGATGAGACAAATTAATAAGACTTGGAAAGGAAGAAAAATAATAAAAATTGAAGGATGGTTTGGTTAGTGGTCCCTTTTTATTTTCCACTTTTGACCTCTTACCCAAATGATGAAAGACCTTTTTAAGTGAAACATTTTAAAAAGAGGGTTGTAGGGTGAACCAATTTGATAAATAGTTTACCATAGATTAACATTTAAAATATCATCCATGGTCCATAGCAATTATTGAAAGTAGAAATCCACGATCATGATTGTTTTTATGAGCGAGACGAATGTTGATCGACGTGGTTTGACAAAAATAAATTAGAGAAAGAAATATAAATTGAGTTTTGAGCTATTCATATTCGTTTTCTTTTTCTTCGAATTGATATTAATCAAGTGACTGGCTAATTTGTTAGGACGAGTAGAATTATGAAATTTTCGTATACTATGAGGTGTCCGTTAGAGTTTCATATTATTTTCAAGTGCTGGTCCATTGTGATACAACACCAAACATAACTTATCATAAAATTTTCCTTTTTTAAAAGGGGGAATGCTAACAATTGCTTTAAGGGCACTTGTTAAGAAGCTTAAAGTTGAAATTTTATCTTAAAAATCATAAATTTAACACATTAAAAAAAAAAAAAAAACTTTTTCTACATAAAATTTATCAATTCTATTTTTTATCTTTAACAAGTTAGCACGACCCTTTAAAAAATTACAATTCCTCAAAATAATTACTTTCAAATAAGCATGCATTCAAGAATCACAAATAAATCTGAATGATTATTGTTCCGATGGCCTTATTTTGGTGGAGCCACATAAAAATATCAAGAATCACTAACTTAAATATCAAGAATCACTAACTTATATTGAACAATTGCAAACACTAGTGATCAATAGCAAATACTACTAACTAATCGCTGAAGAATATTGATAAATTTTATTAAAATTAACATATAAATTTTAAAATTAATATATTGAATATCAATAACATGATCATATCTTCTAAGACTAGAATTAGAAATTGCAGGCCCAGGCGTGAGTTGCCTAAGAGGATGATCGGATTAATTTAAGTCGACAGATGAGGGGTTATCTAAAACAGGGGGGAATGGCAGGCACAAGGTGCGGCCGACGAGGGGTCCAAGGAAACCTAATTAAGGATTAGGACAATAAACGTGGCCCAAAGTGTGGGGTGGTGGCGAGGAAATGATCGGTGTACCCAAGTTTTTGGTATGTACTTTTTTGTGTATCAAATGCAAAGAGTATAATAACGAAACTCACACGCATTCCGTGTAAAGAAGTATTCTAGGTTAGGATGTGCGGCGTCTCAGTATATCAAATGTTTATGCAACCTTTTACTAACTAAATTGCACCAACTGCACTTTGCTGTGTACGTTAACTAGTAACATCACAACAAATGCATTCCACTTTTGAGTTGAATGAAGTTTAATTTCCTGTGTAATCATTCAACAGGCGGTAAGCAGAAAAGCAGAACAGTGACATCAACATCTCAATAATAAGTGTAGCACTGAAAAAGCTCACCCAGATGCAACTTGTAACCTCAAGGGAATTTGTACTAGGATGGATATAACTTGTAATTTCAATGATATGATATATTGGAATGCATGATTACGTTACAAATGTTCATGAGTGAAATGATTTCTCGATATCAAAATATTGATTACATATACAATGTTCTTTAATTTTTATATGTATTTTTAAAATATGTTAAAAGTTATAAATAAACACATAATATGTATAAAGTTCAAATAACACAACTATTTTTTATAGAGCCACTAAGGTCTAAGAGGTTATTTTCAATCATGGACTTGACAGTACCCTAGCTTTCCTGATCTTACTAAATCCTATGTATAATATTTCCAGGATCATAAAGGAATAATTACAACATAGTAAACAAAGAAACATACAGATGCAATAGACAGCATATATTGATATGCTGAAGTAGTGAGGCACAGGATATGATATGTGTGGATTATGAGTGGATCATCAGTAAAGAAGTAGTGGGTAGAAAATAACAAAGATTGAACAGCACACATGTTTGCTAATAAGGGAACATTTTGCTCACTTTTAAGACAATGGTGCATCAAGGGCCTTAACCAAGGGACCCTTCATTACTACCTTTTTTTAACTCCAACTCCAAGTTGAAATGCCCTGCGAATTTGTCCAAGGATAATATCTACCTTCTACCCTACTCATACGGAGGGGGTCTTTGTCACACCATTCTCATGTCATCATCTCATGAAAGCTCTGTTTCTCCAACTCATCTTCATTACCATAGCCTTGTGACGATTATATATACCCTTATTCCTCTTTGTTTTGACTGCCCTTCACTTTTATTATCCTTTGTTTTTGGCAACACCTTTTACTTCTTTTACATTAGTAATAATGACATGTGTCCATCCCCTAAGCGTCGTTCGGATGGTACAAGACTCCAACAGGTTTGAACTCGCAATACACGTTTTCTCCGCATTTTGTGAGTGGATTTCGTCACTAGACTCTTTGAAACTAAGAAAATTTACATGTGCTCGAAAAGGAAAAAAAAAACTATTTTTTTTTAATTTTTTGGAGGTCATGTAGCTGGAATCTCTACATAATCCCCTTCTTCTAGATATTCACAATTAAGTATGACGAACAACTAGGGGTTTTTCTTCGGGAAAAAAAAAACTATGGGTTTGCATAGTTGAATTAGTTTGAGTTCAAGAATAGATTAGTTAAAATATAATAGTTCAAAGTTTAGTGAATGAGAAAATATAAAGATAACAACTTGTATATTGAACCTACTTGGGTTGGCCTAGTGGTATTGACTTGAGATTTGGGAGTGTGTTTTTCCTCGAGGTTTCAGATTCGATTCTCTCTGGTGCCAATTTTGAGTTCTTTTTGTTCCTATATGTTCGATTCTACTATGTTCATTTTAAACATTTAAACTGTCTTAGAGAAGTAGTTAAAGGGAGAGTTCAAATTTGTTCTTGCCCTTTCCCAATTAATTATAGGAATATAGAGTTTGTTATCCTTAAAATAAAATAGAGTTTGTCAAAAAATTTGCATGTAAAAAACCAAGTAAATGCATGAGCAATTCTTATTACAACTAATTTTAAACCGGCTTAGTTACAACATAGTGTTTCCAGAAAATGTGTCAGATCATTTATATCAATTTGACACCTCAGCTCTTAACCTTATTTGGCTATCTTGTGTGCGGGTGATTTGACTTGAAAGGAATGCTCGGATCTTTTACCAAAAAGAAGCTTCTTTTAATCAATTGTTAGATAAAGTTAAGCTTCAATCTTACTGGTGGCTGAAAGCAAATCGTCCTAGTTTTGTTTCCTCCTACCATTCGTGGTGGTTGAATCATTTACCTTGCTTGAGAATACTTTTATAATAGGGTAGCTTTCTTTTTTGAGCTTGTTTTGGCTTGTTATTACTTGTAATGGACTCTTTCAGCTGGGGGTTTGACACTCCTTGTGTTGAAATCTTCAGGCTTTCAGTAATTTATTCCATCTTACCTTCTTAAAAAAAAAACTAATTTTAAACCATTGCGTGGCAATTTGTCAATTTTTTTCTTAAACCATTGCGCAACAAGAAAATAGGTTCCAGAAACTACAAAAATGACCGTGTGACACTTCAGATTATATAACCTGAAATAATATATCAGTATTGTTTGAGAAAAAAAAACTAATTGAAGATTTACACTAATCATCAAATCCCCCCGTTGGTTCAGTTCTAGCTATTCCTCCCGAAACTTCCTCAGAAAAATCAGAAGTTCCAACATTTAGACATTTTTAAATTTTTTCATATTCTAAAAAAACATTCGATTTTTTTTTTGCATTACCTATATATGTTCTCACATCAAATTCTCTAATATAAGATGAGTAGTGACAAACATGAATGCATTTCAATATATTCTTTTGAACTTAATTCTACTGCCCTGTCAATTGACAAGTTTTAATTGATAGAGGAGCATGATCAAGCTCAAAATAATATCTTAGAAATGCATTCATGTTTGTCACACTCATTTTATACGAAGGAATTCGATGTGAGAACCTATATAGTTGATTCGGTAGAATGCAACATGTGTTCTATTCATTCTTTCGAGTTTTCAAAGAGACTTGCAAACCTTTACACTAAGTATAAGACACTTTAATGCAAACATCTTCAATAAACTACCATGAATTAAACTTAATTCCAACAAAATAACGACACAACATAATAATACAATTTAATTCAACCTAAACATCTTCATATGGCCGAATCAAACTCTTGAGAATATCTTCAGAAGATCTGAGTAAAGAAACATCCAACTCGATCGATGGACGTCGATACCAAACACACCTTCCTTGTGTTTCTGTGGTTGAGTCGTTGGTTGATTTGATTATGTTGATCCTTCAAATCTACTAACGTGACATCAACCCGAACCTTGAACAAATTGGGCTTTCCACCGTTGAAACATACTGCAACTAACATCGTGTTTGAATCTACTGGATAAATGTCCATTGGTTCAGATCTACATCATAAGAAATTAAAAACAATCAATGAAAAATTCATTCAAACATCTCATCAAACACTTAGGGTGTGTTTGGATTGAGGATTTAGGAGGGGAGAGGAGGGCTCACTTTTATTTTTTAAATTACGAATAATGTAAAATGTTTTTTCAAAATAAATTAAGTGTTTTTGAAGTAATATATGGTCATTTATCATGTTGCTAATTCAATTTTGTAAAAATCATTTTATAATGTTGTCTGTAATTTAAAAAAGAAAACTAAGTCCTCCCCTTCATTCCTCTCGTAAACCCTCCATTCAAACACACCCTTAGAGTGCAAAATATACGTTAACATTAAAACCAAAAACTAAAACATAAACATGCAAACATTTAATCATTTAATCAACTTAAATCTAGTTTAACAAGGATTCCTAGCATTTACATGCAAACATTTAATCATTTCCTACTAGAAAAATCAAAATTTACATAAACTCTAAAACTAAAACATTTTTAATTTCTATAGAAAAAAATGTAACATATAAACATAAAATGTTAATGGACTATGAAAACTTACTTGTTGGATGATTAATTTGAATTTGAAGAAATTTGGTGTTAGATGATTTGAGAGAGTTTTAGAGATTGAGTTATGTGAAATGGAAAAAAAATGAGATGTTGACTGCTATATAATAATGTAACGTGAGTTAACTCATAATAACATGTTTTGGATTTTTTTTTTGTGTTAAGTAAATTAGTATTCTCACTCTTTTCAAATTGATTTACGGATTTGTTAAGTTGTAATCAATACATTTAATCCCTTCCAGGTTTCTATAATATGTAACAACCATATATTATAGGCCTGAGCTCAATCAATCTAATGTTCGGGATTTAAATGCTAGTAATGACTGTGGTATTAATGTGTTCGGGCAAAGATAAAAGATTTCACAGCTGTGGCTGTCGGTACCAATCAGCACAAGAAGAATGTGAAATCCAATTTTCTTTCAAGATTGAAGTTATAAGATTTGCGTAACTGTCTATTTGTTTTAAGTTCCTGTTATTTCAGTGGTTATACTTGTCTGAGATAACTGTTCTGGATGAAGTAGATTCAATGACTTAAGATACTCAGGTGTTTAACTCTTTTTTTCATACCTAAATTTGCTGGTTTAACTAATAAAGTGATATGATTTCATGCCACCTACAATTTGGATGCACGAAGGCATACTGGCATACAATGGAAACTTACTTTTTATATGCAACTACATATTAGCTAGGTTCCTCGTCTTCTTTGAACAATTTACCGATTTCTTTCTTTGGCATTTGTAATTTCACATCTTTAAGGACTCAATGAGAATTATTTATAGTCACCATGGTAAACGTGATCTTCATCAATTATGGTTTTTGTCCAATGCTTTGATAGGTATAAGGTCAACTTCTAATTGATATAAACTTCTTTATCATTGTTTAAATATATTAAATTCTTGGACACAAACTTCTTCAAAATGTTTTACTTAAATATTCCTCAACACCTCAAAGACTCATTGTTAATAGATTCATACATTTTTGTTCCAACAAAGCCCCATTATCATGATCTTATTCATCAATCTCCCATGAACATTTTATATCTCTTACATACATTGTTAATACCCTATGCGAATAAGAAACAATAACATAACACAATAGCACCCTTCACATTGTGTACTACAGTAAGATTCCACAACACGATTAAAGAGTGCCATTTAAAGATCACCCATTTAAAAGAGTGTTCTTTTCTCTAGTTCAAACTTGAGCATGTGTCGTTTTGTTTATCGAAGTTGTTCCCTTTAACTCTCATAATTGGTTCTGGTTCTCTTTCTTGATGAATTTAGGTTGGCAGAGACCCGGGACACTTGTTCCAGAAAATCAACACCCATTCGGATGATCAATGCTTATTCTATAGATTACAAAGTGTTTAGTCTTGCTCTATACTAAAGGTAGGTTAATGTTTATTGGCCTGAATTCAGTCTCGCTCTTACCATTTTCTTTTGGCTTGATGTATACTAATACACATGATTATGCATCACCGGTTAGTATGGATTGTAGTGGAATTATGTGAGAGAATTAACCATAATGGGTGTTAACTTTGTGACCATATTTGAATTAACTATATTTGCATCTTCTAGTTGTTACATTTAAGCTCTTTTTTTGCTATTGAACGATTCATGCTTTTACATTTTTCAGATTACTATCAAAGAATGGTTCATGATGGTTTCTGCACAAGGAATTTTTGGTTGCAGAGGTCAATGTGTTTTTGTTTAATTCCAAATATACATTTGTTTATTTAGATTGTAATTATTTTTGTTTAAAGACTTGCATCTAGCTTCTAAGTCTAGATATGAAAGTGATTATTTTTGTTTTTACTAGGCTGCTATAATGAATCTTTAACTCTTCACCGGAGAAGCATGATTTGACCTAGATTTATGCTGTCCAATTTGAAGGCCATATCGTGATAATTCCAATTCTTCAATATGGACTAGCTCATTCTTCTATTATTTTGAGTTACCAAAGGTATATCATCATTATGTTCTTTAAGTTGTAAGGCCACTCACTTTCATTTTTCAATCACATGTTAGTGATTCCATTATATAAGTTGTTGGAAATAAGATAAAAAAGGGTATTTGAAAGCTTAGTCGAAACAACTCTAAGGCGTGCAAAAACTCATTTATCCTATAATCTTACTACGGATTACCATATAGTTTGAGATAGTGTTTTTCTAGATTATCCTACTATGGTAAGAGTCTAAGTTTTAGTATTATACTCTATAAATTAGTAACTATCTAAGATAATGAGTCTCTGTTGGAACATGTGTGGAAATTGAGTTAAAAGACTAAACACAAATTCCCATGTTGGGTAAAACTAGTGTTGTGTGAATTGAAAAAAAGTGGAAGTTCCACATCAGATTGAACACACACATTAGTAGTGTTTATAGTGGGGGTGTACCTCTAATAGGGGTACATAATTAAGTGAACGAAGTAAACACTAGAGAAAAAATATGTATATTGATATATATTTTATTATTTGGAAATGATAAATTAAATAATTAATTTAATCATTATTAGAAAGTGTTTTTCTTAGTCCCCAAGTTTTGCTAAAATATTTTGGAACACAATCTAGAATATTTTGGAATACAATCTGAAATATTTTGGTAGGCAATTTAATATATTTTAGTGCATGATCTGAAATATATTTTGATAGTCAATAATATATTTCTGTACTCAATAATATATTCATGTATTGAATAATATATTTTTGAATTCAATATGATATATTTTGATACTCAATTTGAGATATTTTTGTACTAGATCTAATATGAGAATTACTTGCTCCCAAAGTTTCTCACTTATTAGTTGTGAACTTTCTCTATAAATAGAGAGCTCACACAATGCATTCCATACACCAAAAAGTCACAGTTGATGCTTCCTGTGCTTTTCCTCTCTTCTCCCTCCTTCGACTTGTGTTGACAAGTCCTTCTCCTTTTCCTACTCCTTTCCGTCCCTTCGGAATTTAGAGTGTTCCTAAGACCATAGTCCTTATTCGGTTTATTATCCTTTCGAAAATAAGAATGGTCTTAAGAGTATAGTCCCTTCGATAATTCATTATCTTTAGAATAAATAATATTTTAAGATCATAGTCCTTTTTCGGTATAATAAGAATGATCTTAAACATATATATTCTTCTTCAATTCATGGAGAAGTTAGATGTTAGAATGGTCGTAACACCATATTTGAGTGGTTGAAATACCATAGTGATATTTGGAGAAGTTAAAAATTAGAATGGTGGTAACACCATATTTGAGTGGTCTCAACACCATAATAAAGTGTTTATAGTACCATATTGGTTTTAGTATTAAAAGAGTGGTCTTAGTACCATATTGAAGGTGTAATTCTCGAACGGTTTTCTACAGTGCAGTAGTTAACCGCACAGTTGTAGCTGGGCTTGTTTTATCCTAGAGGCGGCGTGGTTGATAGTTTGCCTTGCACAATTTTGGGCAGTGCCACGAAACGTCTTAAAGAGAGCGACCTGTCGTGACTCAACCTAGTAACAACTTCGGTAGAAAATAGAATTTGGAAAACCAAAATACAACAGTTTAGGAATCCAAAAACAACAATCTCAGTGGCAGATTTTCTGTATTTGGAGTGCTGGATATGGTTTGTTGGAGTTGTGTAATTCAATTTAGTGAGTGTCAGTTTCATGCAACAAATGAATAATTGTTTGTGAATGTTGTGCCACTCTAATAGGTAGATTTCTTTTGAGGTGATAAGTAACAACTATTAAGTGATTGTTTTGTGTTTGTTTATTACCTCAATTGATTTAGAATTTTAAGTGATGGTTTAGCAAAATGTTTATCATTTATCCGATCACTAGTATATATGTAGTGAAGGAAAACATTTTTTTATTAAAATGAAACTTTTTAAGTCGGTTAAAAATGTAACCAGTGTTATTAAGTTAGCGTCCAAAACCAGTGAATACTAATCAGCGTCCGCATTTATATACACTTTTAATATGCCTTTAGCTTCAATTTTAGCGTCCACTTTTATATATGCTATTTAGCGTACGTAGGAAGCTAGTGTTTAACATCCAAACTTTTATTGTCATCAATTTTTTAGACTCTATACTGATGCTAAAAGGTTGTTAGCATTTACAATTTGGCTGTTAGCATCCATTTTTCTGCTGGCTCTAAAACCCAATTTTCTTGTAGTGAAATAGAAGGGAGCTTCCTAGACTTGTAGTTTCACTTACAACAAGTAATGTGTTATTCTGCAACTCATGTTAAAATATTGAATTTTATGAGGGAAGGGGGGAGAGTATTTTTTAGTAAATAATACTAACAAGAGTTGATATAAATGTTATTATAGTAAAATAACATTACTGATAATGACGTTTTGAATAAAATCTTGAATCTAAATGAAACTTGGGACTCATGTAGCACCAATCGTAGAAAATTATTGTTTTTTTGTTTTTTTTTTGTTTGGGGTTCGAACCCCGAATCTTGCATATATTATGCATTGTCCAACCAATCGAGTTAAGCTTCCGGGAACATTATTTCAGTTCAATTTTAATAATTTCCGTTTTATTTTATGTTTTAGATTTTTGGTCTGTTAGAGATGCAATTTTTTATTCAATAAAATTTCAGAAAGTTTTCTCAATTTCTGGTGAATTTTGAAACCCTATTTTCACATGTTTGTCACTTACAAACTTGTTTTTTTTTTTCCAGTTTAGATTTAACGCATGCTAACCTACACGTCCAACTGTGTAAAAAATATTGATTAAGTAATCAAATATATAAATAATATGTTTGAAAATGATGAATTCCTCTTTATAAAAGTTTTAAAATTGTTGTTTTCAATGAAAAATTACTACATTTAGTTTCTTTTAACATATAAAAGTTTTTAAAAATTGTTGTAAAAAAAAGTTGGCTTAAATGCTCTTTTGGTCCTTTAAGTAATTAGTTGGTATCGCTTTGGTCCCTTAACTAAAAAAAAGATTGTTTGAGTACTTTAAGTTTTTTTTAGTCTCGTTTTGGTCCCTTTTGTTAGGTTTCCGTTAGGGTTTAAAAAAAAATTAACTCATGGACAGGTGTCACCTTGTCATTGGCTCTGAGATTATTTTTTTTACAAATTTTTTTTTAAAAATATATACTTTTTTTAATAAAAAAATCCCAAAGCCAATGACAAAGTGACATGTGTCACCTTGTCATTGGTTCTGGGAATTTTTTAAAAAATAAAATATATATATTATAAAAAAAATATTATAAAAAAAAATTCTCAAAGCCAATGACAAAGTGACACGTGTCCACACTTAACGTTTTTTATTAAACATAACGGAAACCTAACAGATGGGACCAAAACGAGACTAAAAAGAAACTTAAAGTGCTCAAACAATCTTTTTTTTTAGTTAAGGAACCAAAACGATACCAATTAAATACTTAAGGGACCAAAAGAGAATTTAAGCCAAAAAAGTTTTAAAATTGTTGTTTCCAATGAAACATTACTACATTTAGTTTCTTTAACTAATGCACAGGTCCCTTAAAAAAAATTGTGTATCAAAAGCATAGTTACAATTTGTTGAATTCAGTGGAGAACCGCAAATTGGTTCGCGCGACGGTACTTCCCCGTGTTAGTTTGCTCAAATTTGCAGAAACAAGCGCACCAAAAAATCCCAAAAATAAAAAACTTACTGGTAAATCCAGACTTTATTTTATGAAGATGAAGAGAAAAGTTAGATATAGATCTAGAGTGCTGGTGAGATTTTAAAAGTTTTTGTGAAAGTGATGAAAATGGGTTGAAGAAAGTGTGTGGCGGTTGTTCTGATTTGGGAGGAGGGAGATGATGAAATTAGGGTTTCACTTGGACATATATTTATATTGGTTTTTCAAAAGAAATATAACTTAAAAATTTCACTTATACCCCATATACCGACGCGTACCGAAACTCTATACTCTTAAGAATTATCTGACTATGGTTAGGAGTACTACTTAGCATGACATTTTCTTTAAATTATTATATTGGGTATGGTTATTAAACTCTTATAATATTAATTTGATCTATTTAAATTGTGATGGTGAGAAATTCCCTGACGCCAATTCAAATAAAGTATAGGAAAATCATGGGTGTTGACTTCTATTTGTCTCAATCTAGCTTCGCTAATGAAAGCGAGACAGTTTTCAGTTCATGAATCATGAAAACTAAGAGGAATCACCTCGTAATTAACTGGATGCTTCCCAGAAGGTGGAATGAAAGATGGAAACATAAGTCAGAGGTTTTTGATTCGATAGAATAATTCTTTACACGTAATAATACAATTTTTAACAGTGTAATGTGAAGTAAGCATGGTCCATTGGAGCTGAGTACACCAGTCCAATCTTTATCAACTGATTGCTTGAAGTCGTTTGTCAAGTTCATTTGGAACATCTTTTACTAGCTACATATCAATTCTACAATACCACGTTTGCAATGCAAGACTCAGCTACTTTCTTTATTTGAATAAAGTCTCAAGTTATAAAATAATATTCAAGAATGCTTGATAATGTATTTACGTTTCTTTTAAGTTTGATTATTAATTAATGTATTTATTTTCAGGGGAATTCTTCTTCCTGAAAAAATTTGACTGGGTATATGGGGTGTTGAAACAACTTTTAATAAATAAAATGTTGTTCAATAAGATTCAGTTTTCGGGGATCTTAAAATATGGTTCATCAGCATGATTGCAACCTTAAAATTAATTTGAGAGATATTGAAGAGCTGTACGTACTATTTTTAAATATAAAACGAAATATTTTAATGCATTAAAAAATCTCAAGGATAGATCATAGAAATATCCAGAGACAAAGAAAAGGTTAGAAATTCTAGTCTTACTCATATGTGTTTGGATGAGTTAATTGAAAATTCTAAAAAAATTAAAATTTTGGACATTTTAAATACTTCATTTAAATACCCTGCATTTTTTTTCTTCGCATAGAATAACAAAGTTATTGAATCTCCTTCAAAAAAAAAAAAAGTTATTCAATCTTAAAATTTGTTGGGCTATTATTATGAGATATCAAAAAGTTGAGGGGGTCAGTTTTAAAATATGATAAATTAGAAAAGAAGTTGCAATTCTTGAAAAATTATAGGAACCAATTTACAATTATGTGAAAATGCATAGGGACCAATTTGCAAAATTTGAATAATAAGTATGGATTAATGAGGGTTGATTTGGCAAGTGTGCTAAATTGTCATCGTGTGATGAAATTTACGACATTCTAACAAAATAGTTAGGTATGATATCTTGGTACATGACTCACTTCTTTGATCACAATCCCCTTATATGTCTTAGGCGAGCCTATAAGCATTAAATGTTTGGGTGCATGTTAAAACTGTTGTCACAAAGACGGTAATAGAATATGTTTAAAACTATTACACATTGAACAGTTAATATTAGGTTGTATCCTAAAAGCTATGGTTAATAACATACAAAGTTGCCTTTTCAATGAAATAAGGAGTCAATAGGCTCGTGTTTCCTCAATTTTCAGAAACGTCTGTGCACGACACACACAACCTTGCATGCGTCGCGCATGAGATTGTAGTTGCACACTTCAATTCCCTTTCAAGTTGAGCGTCGCGGAGCTTATAATGCCCATCGCACATGAGGCAATATCCAACTTCTCTGATTTTCTTCCATCGCTGTCTCATTTCTCCTCACCGAAACATCTTTAGTGACTATACCTCAAGAGATCGCTTGACACATCCTATGAAATGTATAGCACAACCACATATAGTTGTCTAGTTTGGATGATTTGTCATGGATTGGTTCCAAGGTGTTGTCTCCATAGTTACTCATTCTGATCCTTCTTTGATTAGTTTACAAATTCAATTAAAACAAATTGAGGGAATCAAAAGGCATCCAATAGTAAGATGTTGGAGAAGAGAATGATTGACATGGAGAAGTCATACCTTTATTTTTTTTTATTTTAATTAATTTCCACGACTGCGCACACTTAGCTTTTGCAAAAGGGCTAAAATTAGGAGTCAAAAATGCAATTTTTATAATAAGAGGTCAAAATCGTTAGATTGTGAAAGTTGAGGGTACAAGTACAATTTAGCCAAAGATTAAATTATGTAAAACCAAGATGTTTTTTTTTTATAGGTAGTAAATGATTCTCCAAAATAAAATCTATATTATGCTGGAAAATCTTTAGTATTTGAATTCATTATTATTGATTAAGTATAAGCAAGAACCATTCAAACACAATTTGTATATATAAAGAGAAGCAAAAGGATCTAATTACCATCATTAATGATCAATCACCGGTATAATCACAAGATGGCCAAGTCCTTGTGGTTTTCTTGGTTTCTAACATTTTTCCTTCTGGTGGTACAGATGCAAACTGTGAGTACTGATGATCAGTCAAACGCAACATCGATTGGAGTGATCAATTTGAGGGTCGGGGTCCCTAAAAAAGAAGGTTTCGCCCAATTTGTGAAAGTAGTCTGGAACTCTCATGAAAACAACTACAATGTCTCTGGATATTGCATGGATATTTTCAATGCCGTTGTAAACCATTTACCTTTTAAAGTTTCTCTACAAATCAAACCTTATGTTAATGAATCAAAAGTCAGTGCTGGATCATATGACTCACTTATCCAACAGGTCTCAAAAAAGGTACAGTTCGTATATTAACTTTGTGAAATCATAAATATCCCAATATATTTTTTTTTTAATGGCAAAGATAATAATCTTACTATCTCATCATATATTTTTTTTTTCCTACAACTTCAGTATGATGTTGTGGTTGGGGACATAACAATCGTGGCGAGTCGTACACAGTTTGTAGATTTCACACTTCCATATACAGTATCAGGAGTTAGAATGTTAGTTTCAGTTCAACATGGGAGGCACCAAACCATGTGGATTTTTGTGAAACCCTTCAGCTGGCAACTTTGGTTGAGCATACTCATAATATCCATGCTCATAGGGTCTGTCATACTCATCATGGAAAGGAATGTACATACCCTTCCTAATGATCATCAGGAGGAGCGTTCGCCATTTAAAAAACAGCTCAGTGCAATAACCATCTTATGGTTTCCGATATCACAAGCCGTCCTACCCGAAAGTAATCAATTTAACACTCTTTTGTCTCTATTTATTATAGGCAAATGCTAAGTAGTGCCCGTAACTTGTGTAGTCAAACTCATAAAAGTGTAAAGAGATCGCTTTTCAATGCAAAATTTTCTACTTTTGTTTTCCTTGACCAAAAACAAAATTAAACTTTGTTTTGTAGGACAAGTGGTTGCCAAGAACTGCTCAAGATTTGTGTTAATGGTTTGGCTTCTGTTGGCGTTCGTCCTAATGCAAAGTTACACAGCAAACTTGACGTCAATATTGACCTTAGATAAGATGCAACCTAGTTTTCTCAGCGTAAATGATCTAAGGAAAGGGGATCATTATGTTGGATATCAAGCAGGTTCTTTCGTTTGTGATCTGTTGGTACATCAATTGAAGTTTAATCCATTGAAATTGAAGGCATATGGCAATGTTTCGAGCTATCACCGTGCTTTAAAGCTTGGAAGCCAACGTGGGGGTGTCACAGCTATATTTGATGAAGTGCCCTACCTTAATGTCTACCTTCAAAAGTTTAGATCAAATTATATCATATCCGGCCCCACCTATCGAACAGATGGATTTGGTTTTGTAAGTACTTTTTTCTATCTTTGTCTTATCAAATTTTAGTCGTTGAATCTTGGTATGTCATGGGATCAAAAAAAGAAAAAAAGAATCTTGGTATGGCATTGTAGACTAGAGGATAAATCTCTTGCTTTATTATACATTTTCAGGCATTCCCTTTGAACTCCAATCTTACTGCTCACTTTTCAAGAGCAATATTGAACGTGACACAAAATCATGAATTTATGGAGAAGATTGAGAAAAAATATTTTGGGAAGAGTATTGAAGGGTTACAACAGCTGTCTTCGCAAATATCTTCACCTTCACCAAGTCTTACCTTTCACAGCTTTGCAGGGCTCTTCTTAATCACCGGCATTTCTACCTTATTGGCATTATTTGTCTCTGAAACACTTATTTTTTGGCAAAAAACCATTTCAAAGGTTAAAGAATGCATTCATAGATACTTAACACGCTCACCAGTTTCCACAGAAACGCATGTTCATCATGATCTTGATTCAACCCAAGGAACTGATCAGCCAAGCCTCCCTTCGGACGTGGTATGAATATTAGCATGGAAAATTCTAATGGTGGGTAGATGTTACCTATATGAGTTGACACCCATCGAAGTTATCTATCTGTCTTACATTATTTATGTTATATATAGTTGGATTCAAACGAATGATTTTGATCTGTGTCAACTAAGATGGATAACATCTACCTACTCTTTATTGATGGATAATGTAGTTGTCATCTATTAGTAAACCAGCTAGCTAGTTAATTAAGAGGTTTACGTATAGATCAGAATATATAATTTTGTAAACACTGTTTGATCGTCATTACTTTTACCTCAAATTGAATGGTCTTCAGTCTTATAGTCTAGCTATAGCATTGCTATATGTTTGTACAAAGAAACTATTGTAGACTATTTTTTTTCTTCCATAATGTATACTCCTTTGTTTTTCCTACAAGTTGTATCTTCCATATATGGCATGGAATACGAAAGGAGATGATAATATATATGTTATTCTGTGTGATACTCCCTCCGTCTCACATCATGTATCCCACATTTAGGGGGAGAAAAGGTTTTATAATAGAGAAAAATGAGATTGTGGTGTTTGAATCGAAAATACTAGTCCAATGCAAAAAATTATGGAAGAGTCCATTCCCAAGCCACAATATAAGTTACTACTATAACATATCCACTATATAGTTGCAATGGCTACGTCTTGATAAAATTTAAGAAATTGGCCAGCTATAGTGGCACTATACCACCTAGCCCGTGTTTTAGTTGAGGGTCGAGATATAGTATGAATTTTATAGGCCAAGAGCTCAAATAATAAGACTACACTTATGTGCAGCGCTTATTGGTTGATCTCGCTATAATCTATCAGCATCTACAGGAAAGTGAAGATGAACTACACAAGCCCTAAATGCAAGAAATTTTAAATAAAAAAGCTGAGAAACAAGAGCTTAGAACTTTTTAAGTAATTATTAAGAACGTGTCCACTCTAATACACCAGCAGTGATGGAATCATCTGAGCATTTGAGAATCAAGCAATCTACCTTAAAGCACAATCAATAAAATGTGCTCCGCTGTGGTCAAATCAACCATGACAAATGATGCCCGCCATCCTTGCTTTAGACCAAATATTTCCAAGCGCCCTTCAGCGGCATCGGCTTCAACAAAGCCTTTATAGAAGTACATCAAAAAGCCTATTTAGGCAAACATAGTTAAATTTGAATAACACTAGCAATTTCACTAAGTGTATATTTGGTTCTGGTTTGAGTAGAATTGATTTTTAGTAAATTGATTGTGTAAAATTGATTCCGACTAAAAATAAATTAAAGGTAAAGTGATTTGTATTTGGATACATTTATATAAAAGTGAGTTGAACTATAGAAGTGGAACCAAACATACACAAAGTAAGACATGTATACAAAAGTTGGTTATTCTTGAAAATATAAAACCAAAAATTTCACAAAAGATATTGGCACTCTATTAAGCGATTCTATTGTGTAAGTGATTCTAAGAAGCGGTTCGATGTGAGAGGGTAATGTGAAATGAAAAATAGATCTTAGCTTTGTTTTGGTGTTTCTATTTATTGATTTCGAAGATAACCCAATTTGTTAGGAGGCGTTTCCTATAGGTTTTTAGGATTTTTCTTTGATTCATGGGTGAATGAGTTTTCCATTGGGGGCTCTTCATCTATCCTTTGTATGTTACTACTTTAAGACTCCTAGCCTAGCACTTCTTGTGCTGGTTAAGATTCATTGCGATTTTAATAAATTCCATTTTACCTTTTTCAAAAAAAAAAAAAAACAAGTGTACAATCAAACCAGATATGAGTTGAGACATTTCTCATCCACATTTTGAAATTCAAATACATCTTATCAATACTCGTAGGAATTTCAGAAGCCAAAGGTAAATTAACAAACCAAACTCTTAATTCTAACAACCAAATTAAACTCTTTCACATGTGGCCAGTGGTCAATAATAATGAAAGATCCAAAGTTTTTAATTGCATCCATACTTGGAAAAAAAATTGTTGCAGGTGTTCACTCATTTTGACTATAGGTGGTCTTTGAAAATGACGAATTCAACCACATGTTGGCAAGTAATTTGTAAGGTTGAACAAATGTTGAATGTAATGATAGCCACAATAAACTTCTTACCGAAAGAACGATACCGACAAAAAGAGTAACTCTCAACCATTTCAACAAACAAGTGGAGTAATGATTTGAAACAAATTTAAAATAACAATAAAACATAAGGAAAGTAACAAAACAAGAAAATCATAAAAACTCTAACACTATTATTAGATCTCAAACTAGAAAGTGATGGAATGACCAAAGTTTTTAAGGTGGTTTTCTAGGCGGGCGCTTGGAGATGAAAACAAACCAACCACTAGATAATAAAAACAAGGGTCTTGCTAACTAGTGCCCTAAGAGCAATGGTTAAGAATTCCATTAATAGAAATTATGTCTTCAAAATACAAATCTTTACTTTTTTCTTAACAATAATTATACCACTTTTCGATGCAAACTTACTTATTTTAATACTTTAACCAATGCCCCAAGGACAATGGTTAGCATTCTCCTAAAAACAAAGACCACAAATAGAGATGAAAAGAGGCACCAACAAAGGGGATTATTCAAGCACCATACACCAAAACCTACCA
>Ga0228710_1000392_pt1 | contig 52997 bp, 40 predicted proteins | sample MedpolnodulmetaG_FD_177995 | JGI IMG/M metagenome (GOLD analysis project Ga0228710, IMG submission 177995) | Root nodule microbial communities from Medicago polymorpha collected in Santa Monica, California, United States - pink nodules | ecosystem: Host-associated > Plants > Roots > Nodule... | reverse complement strand
AACTGATAACATGTTTCTATTAACTGATAAACTATAAATTGATGAATGTATCTTTGCTTGTTAACTATAATAGATTTATCAGTGGTGTAAAAATCAATTTTGAGTTGGTCATAATCATTGGCTATGTAATTATGAATGTTAGGCTCTATGGTTTAAGGGAGGCCTCAATCAGAGTTCTGAAAAAGTGTCTTGCAGTCTTGGAATGAAATGAACAAGAAGAGATACAATATGTTGTATAATAACTATTCACACTAACCGTTGTGAATTTGTTAAAAAAATCACACCTATAAAAAACTTGATGTGTGGAGCAAATTAATCAAGCAACCAATATCAACGTGGGTGACAATTATAAACGCAAGCAAAAGTTAAAACAACTTGTTCAAAAAAGTTTTGTTGTTGGCTTCCAAACCCTTGTTTTTCTACTCTCTCATCCGATACAGGATCTGTATTTGTAGAGAAATATAACTCGTAAATTTGAAACAGATAGCACGCTGAAGATATGTTTCCTTTTTTTCTCCTTCGGTGCAAAATATAAAATTTTCCCCTTAAAATTATATTTGCATCAAATCTTCCGTCATATGGTACAAAAATATATTTACTATCCATAAATATATTTTGAGTAACAATCTTCTGGAAGCACAAAATATATTTGAAACAAATCTTTTATATTTCTAGCAACAATCTTCTTCATCCATCAAATTTTGAGTCAATTTCAACATCAAGTACTATTTAAAAATAACACATATCAAATACAAGCTTTCCAATAGCTATAAACACAAGCTTTTGACTAATGAAATTTTTTAACATGATTTCTCATTTCAAAAATCATATGCAACTAGATGTGATAGTAGTCCTTTTCTAGTAATGTCTTGTTATCAGTAAAGAAATTATCTATCAATCTAAGTGCATATATATAGAAAATCATCTTAGCTAGTTGCATATCCACATGCTTCTCTTGGTTTTACATTTTGTGGAAATAGTTTGAATAATGTTCTTCTACTAATGGTTTGAATAATTTTTTTGCATATATATAGTCAATTTCTGCTTTTATTTCTCTTCCTCTTGAATTTGGTTTTTCGATTCTTTTCACTTCCTTATATTTCATTATGTAATTTAACTCAGTTTTCTATGGTGCATAATAGTTTCTTTATATGGTGGATTTGTGAACTTGATGATTTTATGCATGTGATATGCTAAGATTATTTGGATTCATTCAATGTTGTATTTACCATGATATGATTTTCCATTGAGATGTGACTGCATTCTTGGACTGCATTCATGAAGATAAACTAAACCTCTGACTGTTCCTATGGCTATTCTCAGTCTGGTTGCTCATTATGTGAAAGTAATGCTTAAAGAACAGATCACTAAAATCATATGGTTGAAGTCGAACAGCTTCCGTAGCTTCCCAATGCCCATATTACAGATGCCGTGCGAATTCTGCTTGAAGCTCACACCGGAGACATGATGGCGGGCATTGCACACCTTTATTTCTGAGACGGGCTCGAGTAGGTAGGCAATTATTAGCAATCTCCAAATGAAGTTCTTAATAATACGAGGTGCTTCCAAATCCCACACAAGGTACCACGCTCTATGAATACAAAGATTGGTAGTATCAATGAGATTATTCATTCCTAACTGATATGCACTCTTGACTGTGAACTGCCCTTTAGAATCCGGCCACCACATCCTGCGATCACTCTAAGCTTCCAAAATATTTGGAAACAATGGTGTCGGGGTTCATGAGAATAAATATTATGAAAGTCCTTACCTCCATTATGTTTTTGCTTAATTTGTCCCAATTCAACCAATGTATGCCTTGGTTACCATCTCTCTTTATTAAACCAATGACGTAAATCTTAGATCACAAATCTCTACATAATATTCGTCAAAACTCAAATCGGATCTCATAACCATTTTGTTATTACCTTGAATGTCTTTTCTCAATTAGTTTCAATTAAGATTATATTCGATTATTTTTCGTTGGAATGTCTGATTTATTCAGGAAGAGGTCCTTCTCAACCTGCCCTGATATTTGTTGGAAACTTGCTTGCATTTAATACTAAATTTGGTACAAGACTCTTAAATAGTTATTCCGTTGATATACACACCCAGCATTATAAATTTGAGACTAGATGTATCTGAAGGAACTACAAGTACAGAAGCATAAAAGCAGTTTACTTGTGCTACTCCAAGATACTCGGCCTTCGCCGGTTCTAAAGTTGTACTTCGATTACCACCTGCTTGTTTTGATAATTTCTCCAAATAAATATTGTAATTCAGAGAGATAATTCTTTCCATCTTTCGTTATCCATAAAATTTTAACGATAGGCATCTTTGAACCCTCAGAACCTGAGTATGATGAGGAATCTGAGTATGATGGCATATTTTAAACTTGAGCATTATAGAAATCTTAAACAAGGATGTGAAGTGAGACCTTTTCAATTAATGACTTATTAGTAGAGAAATTATCTATCAAGCTACTTGCATATAGAAAATATCAAACCTAGTTGCATATCCACTTGATACTTCCTTCTATTTAATAACGTTTATCTCAGTTTTCTATGATTGATAATAGAATCAAATTTTGGTAATGATTTCTGAACCACATATTTAATGTTGAGCGACATATTTAATGTTGCTAAGTATTACAAACTTTGTTGCTATGTAACTTACCACTTTTTATTTTTCTTCCTATACAAATTCAAAGAAGATTTTTGTGGGATGGAGGATTGGAGGATAGAAAGATTGATTGGGTTAGTTGGGAGAGGGTGTGTTTACCGAAGGAAGTAGGAGGCCTTGGTTCCCTATTTTTTAAGTATTAATGAAAAATTTAATCTCGTGTTTTTTTCAAAGATATAATATTTTTTCACTTTTTTTTGTGCTTTAGGGGCAAATATTATTACATTTGTATTTTTTTTATTTATTAATGACAAATATAAGTCTCATGTTTTTTTATACATAAGAGAAATTTTATTTTATTTTTAATATTTATCAGTGATGAGTATTTGTCGTGTATTTTTTAAAGTAGTTGTAACAATATTTATCTTGTATTTTTATTTATATTTATCAGAGATAAATATTTATCTCTTTTTTTTTATAAATCAACAACAAATATTTGTCCAAATTTTTTATATTTATTAGTGATAAATATTTATGAAAAATGATTAATAGTACGGGCTGAAGTGTGTATGAAATTTCATGGACGAGCAGATTTTAAAATTTTTCATTCCTTAAACAACTTTATATAAGCAAATTCCATCATGGTTTGATTTATGAACACCTTTATATTAATTAATCTTGTTGGCTTCATCCAAGCTAACACATGTTTCTAATTGAATTTTCAAAGCCAGCTTTATAATACATGATGAAATTGATTTCTAGAATCTCCTCCAAATTTTGCCGACTCACCGTTCGTAGAATTAATTATGAGGAGTATCTCCAATTTTTAGAATACTTTGCAACATGTTGAAGATGTTTAATTTTATTTTTTATTAAAAAAAACCCATGCGTTATTGTGAGTTTTGTGAATAAAGAAGTAACAGTTTCTAACCCATGTGTTAGCACATATAGCACTTTCATCAAATTTTGTGAGCAAGTTTCCGTAATACATAGCATTGCTCAATATTTATATCATGTTTTTGTATATATTAGTGATAAATGTTATTTTTTTTAATGTATCAATTACAAATATATATATCAATGATAAGTATGTGTCTCATGTTTTTCTTTATATTTATCGGTGATGAATGTTAGACCCCTGTTTTGTTTTTCATTAATGATAGTTTCTTTTGTATCAAAGATAAATATGTGTCCCGTGGCCGTGCTTTTGATGTTTATTAGTGAAAAATATTTGTTTCGTGTTTTTATTTATATATCGATTATAAATATTTGTCTTGTGTTTTTTTATATGCTTTTCACTGATAAATATTTATTTCATATTTTATTTATGTTATAGGTAACAAAAAGTTTTCTCGTATTCTCTCATTCTCAAACCCTAGTCATCACTCTTTATTCTTCTTCTTCTTGTCTTGTCACAGGGGTGATTTAGGGTCAGTTTTGACCCAAAAATCACCCCTCTGAGTTGTTTTTCCTTCTATCATAATTGAATAAGTGATTTTACATATTTTATGTTTTCCTTCGTTTGTTTTTGTGATTTCGTCGTCATCTGAACGAATCTGTTTGTTTTGATTTCTCGTCTTTGTGCGGTGTGTTTTTTATTTCCGTCTTAGTGCGGTGTTTATTTGATTCAGGTTAAAAGATTAGCTTTGAGCAAGTGGAGATCCGATCAATGACAATGATTTTGGCATCGTCAACGTTGCAGATCCGGAGACTTGAATATAGTCCTATATATTAGTCATATTTGTACGCATAGGTACATTGTCGTTTTATGCTATTAACATGGATGTTGTGAGTTTTTTCACAGATTCGTCCTTTTTGTTTTTAGAGAATTTGGATTTGTATTCTATCAATGTACTCTATCAATTTGAATGACTGAATATCATTTATTTTTGTCACAAAAAAAAAAAGTTTTCTCGTATTCTTTAATATTTATCGGCAACAAATATTTGTCTCATGTATTAGTGAAATTTGTTGTTTATAATTGATTTTCAGCGGATTAACTCATCTTAATGTTATTTGTGGATTTAATGTGAATTTATCCATTATTATAAAATCTACACTTGCTAAGTTGGCATGTTAACCCTAATTCATCCTCATTTTCCCTCCCTAATACGTAATTAATGCTAATCCCATCTGCCAACCACTCCCTACATCTCAGTTGTAGATCTCATAACCTTTCATGTTCCTAGATAAACCAATAAACCTATCAGAATCTTACGCTTTACACTTCCCCATCTATATTAACGATTGCATTCCCATAATCCTCTCCTACCATCATTTTTACGTCCAAACAGTTTAGACTTAACAATGGAAAGTGATGCACAAACTCTCTTAGCCTTGCACTGCTTGAAGGGTACGAATAACACAACAAAATCTAACCATGTTTCATCTTCTTTCTTGATATCTTATGTTTTGTTTCATATATATTTTTCAACTTGCACTAACTTATGGATTTATGGTATAATGTTTTTGTATTACATTGCTTTTAATGGATCATTTCTATTACAGGATATAAAAATCTTTTTAACGTTGTAATTTTTGTGCAAATGCTTATTTACAAGGGTATGTGTGATTTAACTATCGGGAAAAAGACCACTTCATTGACAATGATTGATGATTGTGGAAACAAGTGGAATTACATCACTATATTTGGAACCAGGCCACATCACCACATCAATCTTGGTGGAGGATGAAAAAGAATGGTATAGGCACGCAGACTTGAGGAAGGTGGCATGGTTAAAGTTTGGTTTCCACATGCTGGCATGAACGACGCCATCTACATTCAAGTCAAGCGCGCAGCTGTTGTGAGAGTTTGATGTCTGCAGTGCAATTGATGGAGTTCAGTTTTTAGGGTTTATGTTTTTAGATCCATTTTGATGTTTTTGAATTATCTTTTCATTTTAATGAAATTTATGGTATTATCTTTCCAAATTTTAATGAAGTCCAAATCTATTTGAATAAGTTACTTCATAACATTTTATGGAACATATTCAAATTTTAATAAGACACTTTTAGTTTTAACTATCCTTCAGCAAAAAATATTGTATAGATCACGAAAATCATGCTATGAAGGACATTTCAAATAAGGATATCAAATGGTTAACAAAATATTGATGACACTTTTTTGATTCTCTCCATTTGTCTTTATGATGTAATTTTAAATCAAGCAGTGCAAGGCTATGTGCAATTCTGTTAACAAGTGGTGAATATTATTTTGATAGTGGTGTACTTACACAGTCATAAATGCTGAGAGTTTTTTAATTAATCATTTATCAAGTGTGCCACACTCTTTAATAGATTTATCATATATCAACTGTATTGCCCTTTCACTTAAAAATTTACTGTCAACATAATTAGTTTATTTCCATACAAATGTTGTTCATCAAGTATAACATTTTTCAAATATCTGATGCAAGTATTAAACCTTCTTCAATCACGTCATCCATATAACAAGTCGAATTTCAAATATTTATGGAACTTAATGATATTTCATTGTGAATAAAAGAAAATTATTACTTATTATTGCTAATCGAAAATTTAGATCATGAATGGATGGTTCAGTAGTAAACCAATGTCCACGTCAAATGTCAACTATTGGTATTTATGATTGACACTAACAGCTTTTGGAATTGGAAACGTCATAATGCATTACAATTAATTATGCAGTAATTGCTTTTATGACTACAATAAATAGGAATTATTACCAATAGAAGACTATGGTCATTCACATATTAATTAGCGTGCTACTGATGTTTATTGTCCATGCACGTTATTTTGGTTTTTTCAAAACCAAAACCCTACAAGTGTTATCTTCCTTTAAGACTCTATCAACACAGTTAACTCTTACCCAGGTTATATCTGGAAGTAACATTGGCGAAAAAGTTTTCATACCCAAGTTATCTCTTTCACCATCTGATGTTAAAATTCCTTTCAAATTTCAAAGAAGACAATTTTCAATATTTGTTTCATTTGTCGTGACAATCAACAAGAGTCAAGGGCAATCACTTAAAAGTGTTGAAATTTATTTGTCGAGTCGTGTGTTCTCGCATGGTCAGTTGTACGTTGTAATCTCAAGAGTCACTTCAAAACAAGGATTGAAAATACTAATCGTTGATGGAGATAGAGAGAATACTGATACGACCTCAAATGTTGTTTATCACGAAGTCTTTCGTAATGAATCTTGATGATTAAAGTTCAAACCTTTTTTTATGTATGTTACCATTTCATTTTGTTGCTATTGTTGTCGTAGAAGGGAACATATTTTTAAATTTTGTTAAAACTTCTATTAACTATATATGTTTACATTGTTGCGACTTATTCATTTAACTTCTTCTCGGTAGGACCCGTGCGATAGCACGGGTCAAGAGTCTAGTTAAGTATATGTCAGCGATATTTGAATGGCTTACTATATGAAAAAATCCATTTGAATTGTTTCATCCAACAACAACAAAAAATCGAACAAGTTTAATGTGAATTTATTATGTATAAGTCAATGATATTTTTTGTTTCAATGGTTTGCAAAAATTGATGACATGTGGCATTGACTTTGATATAAAATTTTAGATTACCATGTGGATTGGCTATTTAGACTATGTTAAAATGTATAGATAGGAGATAAGAGAGGAGATAGGAGATGATAATGACGTCATTCAAGAGCTTTTTAACCCACTTTGATGTTTTATTTTAATTGTGATGAAATAAAAGTATAAGGGACCAATTTTTAGGTCAAAAACACTATGTTTGAATATTTTGTGCGTTTAATCCATTTTAAAGCTTCTAAATCCTTAAATGGAACGTTGTGGTGTGTTTCCTTTTGTGCAAATAAAGGTTGAATCAAGGAGAGTCAACTATGATCAAAAAGAGAGAGAAGGGGCATCTAAAAGCATAAGGAAAAGGAATGAAAAAAAGGTGTGAGTTAAGGAAATAAAATAAATTGCTGTTGATCCATGAAATCAATTTGAAACTTCCTCATTTAACACCATTCTGATTCCCTACTATCTTTTCTTTATTTTGTAGCTTTTCTCAGCCACAAAACAATCAATATCATTCATGGCTGAATTCCTTTTGTTTTCTTTTTACTGGAGTTTCATTTTGCAATCATTCCTATATAAAGAGGTGTGCAACTCTTGCAAGAAAGAAGAACGTTAAAATTTGGGTTAATAGTGTTTTTCACCCCTGTAATATAGGCCATTTTCGGTTTTCGCCCCTATAAAATTTTCGGTTTGATTTGCATCCTTGTAAAACTTTTTTTTCTTCGGAAAACATCCCTCCCCCATATGACTGTGCATATTTGCTGACGTGGTACACTGTGTGGCATGCTGACTGTACATATATGCTTATGTGGCGTGCTGATTGTATAATTAATTTTATTTTTTAAGGGTACACGTGGCATTTGTTTCATTAACATTAATTTAGAAATAAAAATAATTTAAAAAATTTGAAAATTAATTTTTAAAAATAAAAACATTAAGGAAATTTTTTATTTACGTATTTTTTTATTATGAAAAATATTTTCCAAATTTTATATTTTTTGTTTAAAAAATGAACTTTTTTATTTCTAATTTTGGAAAAAAATATGAATATTTTTCTGATTTTATGGATTTTTTTATTTTTGAAAATTAATTTTCAGATATTTTAATAAATAAAATCTGATGTGGACAATTAAAAAAAAAACCAAGTCAGCGCCACATATGCGCATTTGATGAGTTGGATGGAGGAGTGGTGTTTTCCAGATGAAAAAAAAAGTTTTACAACAATGCAAATTAAACCAAAAAATTTATAGGCGCGAAAACCAAAAATTGTCTATATTACAAGGGTGAAAAGCACTATTAACCCCTAAAATTTTACACTTTGTGTAATTGTGAGAATTGCTCTTTTGGTTCTGGATTGGACCAGGTTTTGATCTTATAAAGAAACCAAGTTTTTTGTGGCGATCCTCTACCTTTGGCTTATCATTCCCCATGGCGGAGCGAGTGAAAAAAGTTTGGATGGTCCAATGAAATAAACTATAATGGCTTAATAGCAGTTTTGACCACCTTTGTTTCAAAAAGTCGCGATTTTAGCCACCTAACAAAATAAAATACAAAACAGCCCCCTAAGCATTGCCCCTTTTGCAGTTTTGGCCCCAAGGCCAATTTTGACCAAGTCAAAGTTGACGTGGAGGCCACGTGTATAATTTTTTTTATTTTTTTAATTATTAAAAAAATTAAAAATACACATGTGGCATCCACGTGTGCTTTGACTTGGTCAAAATTGGCTTGGAGGCTAAAACTGCAAAACGGGCAATACTTAGAGGACGGTTTTGTATTTTATTTTGTTATGGGGCCAAAATCACAACTTCTTAAAACATAGGGGGCAAAACTGCTATTAAGCCAACTATAATATAATATATAAACACAAAATTAAAGTTGTCATAAGCATTAAGTACGAAGTTAAAATGGCAAAGTTTAACTAAAAAGATAGGGTGGTACTTTAAAAAAATTAATATTTAAATTATGAATTTTTTTTGTTATAACCCAACTGTTAACTGATACATTAACGGTTAGATTGTCTTCATTTTTCTATTGTGTTTGGTTGTGCCTATGAGATAGTATTAATTGTCTTCTCACTTTCTCTGTTAATCTTGGGATAGGTTCAGCTTTGAATGCAAAATTAATTGGTGTCATGGTTGCAATTGAGGTAGCTTCTATTAACAATTGGAACAGTCTTTGGCTAGAAAATGATTCCATGTTGGTTTTCTTAGCTTTCAAGTCATCTAAAATAGTTTCTTGGTGTCTTAGAAATAGATGGGATAACTCTATGCACTTGTTGACTAAATTTAGGTTTAATGTTACTCATATTTACAGAGAGGGTAATCATTGTGCAAATAAACTTGCTAACATTTGTTTGGATTTATCTTCACACTTTTGGTTCACTGGTGTTCCTTCTCAGATTTTGGCAGATTTTGTTAGGAATAAGCTTGGCTTTCCTAACTTTAGGTTTTGCTAGATCCTTTGAGGGTTTGGTTTTATGTCCTTCTTTTTATCCTTTGTAATCTTTTCTTTTGTGGAATATATTCATGGAATGTAGCTTCACTGGCTACATTTTCCTTTGGTTAAAAAAAACAAAAATCTCACTTTGATTGAGGTAAAATAAGTAGGACCCATAAATTTATTGTTCCTTAACCCATGCCCCGGGGTACCGGTTAACAACACCCATTTTTTTATAAGAGGAATGTTAGAGACACTATCTTCAACATTCATTTTCTTATTGGATGAAACCAATGTATGACCCACTGCTTTTAACGTAACTCATTTTCAAAGTGTGAGATTCATCATGATTTAAGTCAATAAGAAAGTGGGTTGTGGAGAGAGTGTTACTAGCACTATTTTTTTTTATAATATACTACATTCAAATAATTTTGATAAATAAATAAACGTAAACTTTTTTTTAAGGAAAAAATAAACTTTTAAATTGCCCATTGTTCCTTTTTTTTACGAATACGATATCATTCTTATTATTGTGGTGTTGTAACTAGGTTTTACTAATTTGTTAATTAAACTTTTAAATATTAATATTAGGGAAAATTACACTAATTTCATTCATTAATAAAAACAATTAACAAATAAATCTATTCTCGAATTCTCTTTCTCTAACTATGAAAGTTAATGACTAGGAAAAATATAACTTTACCCTATCCTAATCATTTGACAAACCAGCATATATTTACCCTTGTGTGTCTTTGTAACAAAAAAAAAATCATATTTAGATGAGAGAGAAAATAATTGTATTGATGGGATTTTATAACAAAAATTCCTTTTAATGCATTTTTTTTTTCAAAAAATTCCTTTTAGTGGATCTAAACAAACTAAATTAATTTTTTTAAATGATTTATTACGATAAACAAACACAAAATATATTCTGATTTTTTTTTACAAAAATCTCTAAAAAAATTAATGTGAAAATCATTTTTATTTTAATTTGTAATAAACAGGCCCTATAGGGTTTGTAATAAATTTTAAAAAAAACACTTTAAAGAGCATAGTATATGTTTGTTATAATTTTATATAAAACAAAGATCAAACAAAATCTTAAAACAACAACACATGAAAAGATATTAGAGTAGCTTTTCAAAAGTATAATTTTGTAACGGAAAATCCATTTTATATAGTTCTGTCCAAACAAATTAAATTATTTCAAAAAAAATCCAAACAAATTAAATTATTATTTTGAATAACTGATTGTCATTAGGATAAACAACCCAAAAAGTGATTATCTTTTTACATAAATTCTCTAAAAAATTAGCAATGTTTTTAATTTACATGTATTAAAAATAAGTTTTATGATGTCCATATGTTTTTACGTCGTACTAAATCTATTTGATACAATAAAACTACCTTCCTATAAGTTTTTCCTTTTTAGCATGTAATATAACTACCTTCCTATGAGTTTTTCTTTTTTAGGTAATCCAATAAACAAACGACAATTGATTAAATAATTACTATAAAAATATTAATAAAAACAAATTCTACTAAAAAACGTAGATAAATACATTTTACTTATCAATAATATTAAAAATGGAAGAAATAATTATCGTTGATAATTAATAAAACACATGAACAATATTTTCACTGAGAAAAAAAAGGATTGTTTATCATTGATACATATTTTTGCATCTAAATTTATTCAATTAGATCTGATTCATAATCACAAAAATAAATAACATAACTTTGAGAAGGAGTTGTTAGGGGAGTGTAGGTTATTATTATTGACTGTGGTGCTGCAGGTTAATGTTGATGATGTCTGGACTTGGTTACCTGACCCAAGAGTGGGGTATACAGTTAGAGGGGCTTACCACACCCTCACTTGTGGAACGCCTCTCACTCCTAATGCCCCTTTGGTGTCTACGGATCTTCTCTGAAGGAAAGATGTTCCCCTTAAGGTCTCGGTTTCTGATTGCCGGCTCTTCCGGAATAGGTTGCCTACGAAGGCGAATTTATTTCGAAGGGGAGTGATTCAGCATGATGCTTAGCTATGTGCAGCGGGTGTGGATCAATCGAATCATCTGCTCATTTCTTCTTGTTATGCAATCAGTTTGATTCTGTTTGGCAGCTAGTTCGTAAGTGGATATATCAAATATTATTTTCTTTTCATGGTCAACCATAAAGTCCATCCACCAAAATCTTTCTCGTTTATATATTCTTTTTTACTCTCTTTTGTAGCTGTCGGTGTTTGATTCTATGTGGTGGATATATTCTTTTTTACTCTCTTTTGTAGTTGTCGGTGTTTGATTCTATGCGGTGGTAAAAAAAACTGTTGTTATTGTTTCTCCATTACAGAAAAAAAACTTCATTCAATTTGATTTAAAAAAAAAACATATACAAGATATATCAAACCGAAAAGACTGAATTAAATCGTGTATTTTCAAGGTTATTGAAAGAAATTGAATAAAATAAGGGGAGAGTAGTGTGTTTAGAAAATTAGAGGGGGTGATTGTGTTGTTTAAAAATATCTCAAGAATGTCTATGTAATTTATCCTTTTATTATTACCGTGAGTTTTATGATCATAAATTTTTGAGTAAATGGTCACTTTGGTCCCTTACTATGCACCTCGCTGTAACAAAGGTCTCTGAATACAAAGTAGTCCCTGAATGTCTATTTCCGTTATCAGTTTAGTCCATGACGTTAAAAACTTTGTTAAGTGATGAGGTAGCATGCAAGAAGTGTCACAGGGACTAATTGAAAGTAGAAAATTATCACTTTGGTCTCTTAATTGAAAATCAATATCCGCAAATTGAATCTTAAATCCCTAAATCCCGAATTTAATCCTCAAATTCCTAAATCTCAAATCTCTAAATCTCATCTAATTATCTCTTTTGTTCAAAATCAATTTCTTTTTTTGTTGTTGTTAATTCTCTAGATTGTACTGAATTCTAATGTTTATAAGAAATCACCACATTTTACTCCTCAATTCCAAAAAGTATAATCTTTCCCTCATTCTATAGTGTAAGTGAAGTGAAGTTGATTAGTATGTTTCTATATGCATGTGTTGATAAACGTGTTTTTAGTAGAAAGTAAGTTATGGTTGAAGCTATTTTCGATCATGTTTAGTTAAGCAAATGTTTGGAGGCATTTGACATGAGACATAATATTAATTAATTATAGGCTTAAATGCACTTTTGGCGCTCTATGTTTGCCATCATAGCAATTTTGGCCCCCTAACAAATACAATGCAATTTTGACCCCCTAATTTTCCCAACTATGTTGAGAAGCCGCCACGTGTCCCATAAAAGGGGGCATAATCGCAACATTTTTGCAAAGATAAGAAGTCAAAACAGCATATTTCCCTAAACATGACAAAATTAAGGGGTCAAAATTGCATTGTTTTTGTTAGGGGGCCAAAATTGCTACGATGGCAAACATAGAGGGCCAAAAGTGCATTTAAGCCTTAATTATAATATTCTACATCATATAAACTAAACTTCTTTTATTGGCACCACAAAAGATTTGGAGTTTACTATGTTCCTTTCTTACCACAAATCTCCCATGATTAACAACAATAAAAAAAAGGAAATTGATTTTGAACAAAGAGGGGATTAGATGAGATTTAGGGATTTAACGATTTGGGGATTAAATTCGGGATTTAGGGATTTAGTGATTTGAGATTCAATTTTGGGATATTGATTTTCGGTTCAGGGACCAAAATGACTATTTTCTACTTTCACTTTAGTCCTTATGAGTTATGACACCTCATGCACGCCACCTCATCACTTAACAGAAGTTTTTAACGTCAGGGACTAAACTAATAATGGAAGTGCACATTCAGGGACTACTTTGTATTTAATCCGGAGTCAGAGATCTTTGTGACAACGAGATGTAGAGTCAGGGACCAAAGTAATCATTTACTCTAAAAAAAATCATATATTCTCAACACATATAACATTGCAATGCGCTTTGACGCTTAACCCCTGCTTTGATGTCCATCCCATACAAAGCACGGGCCCATGCTTAGCGTGAGTTTGTTGCCGGTAATAATTAAACGAATAAAATTATTTCTTGTTTGGCACGGGTATACAGTAGTTTTAAATTAACCTCCCATTCTATTTGACACACTATTAAATATCCGTAAGTTTTTTACCAGAAGATAACAAATAAAGAGATGCGTGGTCGCTTTCGGTTCCTTATTTCCCCCCAAGCAACAACATAATAGATTTCGTTCTTGTTCATTTCTCACATCAAATTATTGGATAAGGAAATTCAACAAACTGATTGTAAGCAAAAAATAGTATCAAAGAAGAACCCTACTTTGTTAGATCGAAGATCAACACACATTGTGGGCCAAAGTCCTCGATAAAAATGACACAACAGCCGGACAGTGTCCTTTAATTTTCTTGGGTTTTTCTATCATGTGCAATATTGCACATGTTAAGAAGTTCAAAGTAGTAACTTTGACTTGAAACTTGTGTTTTTTATATTAAATATGTAACTTTTAATCAATAATTGTTGGTTTTCAATGAAAAGATACTACTTTTAGTTACCTTAACATGTGCAATATTATATTGCACATGTTAGACAAACCCAATTTTCTTATGCAACATGTGTATATGTACGAGACATTATGATTCAATTAATGCACCCAAATTTTTTTAAAGCTGCAACAATGGTCGTAATGTTCGGTTGTTTATTGGATGAAGATTGAATTTTTAGTGGTTTTTATCTTTTAAGAAAATAATTATTGCTCGTTAGCTCAAGTGTTTAATAAGTACCACTAAATTATCAATCGTTTGAGAGAATCTAAGTTTGATGTATGCGTGAAATAATTCTTTGTCAAACTATACTTAACAACAAAAAAAAAAAAGGGAAGTTTGTATATATTTTAAGATACTTTAGAGGAAGTTAGTGTCTAATAAAAAACTCGAAGGGATGTCTATGTCATTGAAGAAGAACTCAAGAGCAATAGTGTAATTATCCCTTAATATTATAAACACAATAAAATGCAACAAATAAAAATTATAAACATGAAAAAATGTATACACAATCATTTAACCGAAGCAAAATTAGACCTAAGGTCGGTTGACTTTTAATATTATTTGAATTTATGTGATTTGAATCATTTGAAAGGAGATAAATAAGAGAATTTTTCAACACAAGGTCGATCTTCTTCAATCGTTAAGCGAAAAAGTTAAGCATGTGGATTTTTGGTGGTTCAAATTAAATTATGTTAAGTACAATCGTTTCCTTTTTTTTTTCCTCCTAGTTTTCTTTGTTGTTTTTTGTAAGATGATTTTGTTGGATTGATAAGTTTCTCTGGTACATCTTGTGGTGTAGGGACTTTTCTTTATTTTTTTTAATATATTTTTCCATTAAGAAGTACCTATTAATCCCATACACCTCCTTTGTATACATGTATAAATTAGTATTGTTATTATTATTTTTTTTTTAATTTTAAGCATTTTATATAAAATGTTATAAAAATACCATTTATTATGGAAATAAAATAATACCATTGGAATTTAATTTGTACATTGTTAATATAATTTTTTTTAAACAAGGCAAAATGAGATATATTAACAAAAGTTTTGTACCCCTAGCACAAGAAGTTTCAAAGGAAACAAAACAAAGTTACAACAAAGTTCCGATCAAAACAGAAACGGAAAACAATAAGAGCAAATCAGCCAATCCCCAAACAAACTAAGGGACGCTGCCACCACATATGATAACCAAAAGGAAAGCATACATTTTTTGCTTTCAACCATTTGAGAGATGTAATCTTAACCTTCTCAAGTAATTGCACTGTTGTTCTTGCGGTGTTAGCAAACAATCTTTGGTTTCTTTCATTCCAAAGAACCCAAATACCACAAAGCCAAATCAAATGAAGAAAAGACCTTCTTGGAGTATAACCACCTGAAGAATAAATAAACTGATAATAATGGTCCATAACCCGTTGGGGGTCCACAGAAAACACACCAATCCAAGTTTTAATTTGTCGTCATAAGACGCCAAAAATAGGACAATGAATAATTAAGTGATCAATTGTTTCATTTTTTCCACATCCTGTAACACACAATTGGGTATCATTAGTAATAACACCTCGCCGCACCAAATTATCCTTTGTTGGCCATCTATTGCGGAGAAGACGCCACGCGCAAATAGAAACCTTCAAAGGAACACTCTTATGCCAAGGAGCATCCGAGACGACGTCGTGGTTGTGCATCTCCTGCCGCATGAGCATTTGATACACACCACGAACGGTGTAACCATCACCACTATTAGGCCGCTAAAGCCAGGCATCTAGTTCAGTATCCTGTAAAGTAACGTTAGTAAGCAAATTTCTAATCTCCACCACTAACTCCTCCTCCCAAGCTAACAAACGACGCCTCCACCTCCAAGCCTCCCCATCTTCACCCCACCCTAAAGCATGCATCTCTCCCACCGACAAATCCTTATGAATAGATAAGTCATACAACCTCCTAAATCTCTCCATCAACGACACCGCCCCCACCCAACAATCCGACCAAAAGAAAGTATTAAAACCATATTGTTAATATAAAATTATTTTATACCGCCATTTTAATTTGTCAATTGAGTACCTCTACGCGCAACTTCATGTATGTTTAAGATTGAATTCAAATTTAGGGGTTTAATAAAAAAATAAGTAAAGTTTGAGAAAAAATTGTTTGATTTGATCATATTCTTTAAACAAATATTTTTTAGTGGAGTTTGTTGATCAAATTGCTTAATTTATGAATGTTATTTCGTGCAATATGATAATTTGTATTTTCCCACATATGAAATGAGTATAATGATGCTTGATTAACGATCCAAAATAACTTTTTGCACACACAATCAATAAAAACATTTAGAATTGTCAAATCAATTAATGTTTTTAATTTAGATTGTGAATGTTTTAATTAATTATGTGTACAAAAATATTTTGAACCATCAAACCACCACAGTTAAACTCATATGAAATGTATGGCAATACTTCAATGTATGCACGTGTAAAATAATTTTACACATAAAACAAAATAAAATCTCACACAGAAAAGGGAGAAGAGAAGGAAATGAAAATGAAACATTGGGTCAAAAAGCAATCACAGTTCAGAGAATAATAAAGTGAAAATCTCAGAAAACTACATCAACAGCCGCCACACAAACATCAATCAATCAATCAATGGCTTCCTCTCTTGTTCCTTCCACCTCCTTCTTCCACACCAAGGTACTTTCTTCATTCTCATTTTTCCCAAAAAACTTGTTTTTTCATAACCCTTTTGCCCAAAAGTCTTAACTTTACACTTATTTTCATTTTCAGAAGGATCTGTCTCTCTCTGCTTTCTCATCATCATCTTCTCAACGATGTCAAAAACATGCTTCAAAGAGAATCACATGTTCTGTTGCTGCACCTCAACAGACACAGCGTCAACCTTCTTCAACTGGATCAGTTTGTTTTTTTGTATACCCTTTTGGATTTGTGATGTTTTTTTGAGTTTTGGTTGGTGATTTAGTGTTTTTTGTTTGATGGGTTTTTTAGGTGAAGACAGCTATGACTATGACTGAGAAGATAATGGCTAAAGCTTCTGAGAAGGGGCATGTTACACCTGGGGATAATATTTGGGTTGATGTTGATGTTTTGATGACTCATGATGTTTGTGGTCCTGGTTCAATTGGGATTTTTAAGAAGGAGTTTGGTCAGGATGCTAAGGTAGTTATGATTACATGTTTCATTTTCGGAGTTTTTGATTTTCTTGTGGTTGGATGATGTACGTGAAAATGGATTTTATGTGATTCAATTGGTTGAAGACTGGAATTGTAGAGATTGGTTTTAGGTAATTTGGTGACGGATTGAATTGTGCAATAATTGTTGAAGGTAATAGGGTTAGAGTCATAATTGATGTTTATCCTAATTGAGTATTCGATTTCTGCTAGATAGCTATGAATAGTGTTGTCGCAGAAAACAACGATTTGTTCAAATTTAGCTGCACAACAGTGTTATAGCGCCGCTATAGCCACTATTTGACAACATTTTGTACTAATTAGCCTATTGTTGAACAAAACAATAGTAATTTGTTCAAATTCCGCTATGCTATAGACTATAGTACTATAGTGCTGCTATTTAACAACACTTTAGAGAGTTTTGTGAATTTGGAAGTCATGTGAGTTGTGCTAGCTTTCTGATTTACTCAGAAGGGATATACATTTGCTAGGAATGACTTCAAAATAAATTTTCATGTTTAGTTTTGCACTTGTTCATGTCCCTGACATACATGGTTTTGTTTCTTTTACCTTGAAAGTTATTTTTGGTATATAACCATGTATTAGTAGCAATAAAGAAAAAATATCGTGGATTATAAATCATGTGATATATAGGAGGATTGTAGTTTTGCTAGGTTTGCTGCATTGTCATTCTCCGTATATGCTATATTGCTGAGATCTAAGTTTTGTGATTTCTCGACTGTGTTGTTCCTTTGAAGGTTTGGGATCGTGAAAAGGTTGTAATAATACCTGACCACTATATATTCACAAGCGATGAACGTGCGAATCGCAATGTTGACATACTCAGAGATTTCTGCCATGAGCAAGATATCAAGTACTTTTATGATATTAAAGATCTTAGTAATTTTAAGGTATGCATTCTTATGATTTTTCAATATAGATTTGGATGTTTCAATGCATAAAGAGTGTTGTAATATGAATGATATTCTTGGACATTGAATGTTAATGCAGGTGAATCCAGATTACAAAGGTGTTTGTCATATTGCTCTTGCTCAGGAAGGTCATTGCAGGCCAGGAGAGGTTCGATTAGTTTAACAAGTTATTTGAAAGAACAATGAAGTATTGTTCATTTGTTAAGATAGAATTTGATTCATGTTTTGCTAATTAGGTTCTTTCTGCAGGTTCTCTTGGGCACTGATTCTCACACTTGTACTGCTGGAGCATTTGGTCAATTTGCAACAGGGATTGGTAATACTGATGCCGGTTTTGTGTTGGGAGCAGGGAAGCTTTTGCTTAAGGTAATTTTATGTTTCACTAAGTTCTAGAACACCGTTGTTCAGAGTTCCTATATCATGATATTTTTTTACTTTCACGGCCACACTATTGTACTTTACTTTCTCAGTATAACCTGGTTTGAAAAGTATAACCTAGCTTCTTGGGAACACTGGTTTGCATAAACAATCAATAAAAAGTGTAGCTTTATTTCAGAATGTTTTTAAACATTAATATAACCACTCTTGCTCCTTTTCCATCAGAACTCTAAGATTACATTACATGTATAAATTTACTGAACAAATTCCTAAGCAACAGCTTTCAGCCATAAAATGACTTATTTGATCGAAACATGTTCTTGATCGCATCAGAGCAACAAACTTTTGTATTTTCTTCGTAGTTAATTTCTTTGTAAGTCATCGTGAAGAAATATGTTCATCACATCCAGCTGATACTTGGGATTTTTGTGAGAGGTATCCCAGGAAATAAAGTAGAATAGATTAACTGATGTCAACTATACAAAAGAAAGAATCGGTATAGTTACATTTACATCTTAAATTTATGCATACCCTTTGCGACTAGGAGGGTTTTCAATTGAGCATTAGGTTCATTAAGATTTAATTTTAAAGCATAAACTTACCTACAACCAATAGTCGTTGGACCATGGTCTAGTGGCTCAATTTATCGACTAGATTGCTGTCTAGTCTATGTTTAATATCTATGCCTTAGAGGGTTCCGCGTACATTGAAACAGTCCCCTATGATATCAAAATATAGGGCATTTTGTTACCATAAATTAGATGTACGTAGATTGTAACAATGGAACAAGATTGCTTACAAAAAAACATCTTGACTTGAATAACTCCCCATCGGGATTTGAACTCATCTGTTGCAAATTAAACAGCAATTGTGTTGTTATGTGGGAAAATAATTGGAGATAATATTGGAGCGAACGAAATAGATAATAAAAAATTAAGGATTTTCTTGAAGCTTTTGGACAAAGAACAAAAATGGAAAAATACCTTTTTATTTATCTTAGATCCCATATTAATGCAGGTGCCTCCAACTTTGAGATTTGTAATGGATGGAGAAATGCCAAATTATTTGCTTGCCAAAGATTTGATTCTGCAAGTAAGTGTCCTGGATTGTAGTTAGCTTGTTTGCATACATTAGCAATATGGAGATTACATTCTTACATGAGTGAATCATTTACCTTACAGATTATTGGTGAAATAAGTGTGGCTGGTGCAACCTACAAATCTATGGAATTTGTTGGCTCAACTGTTGAAAGTCTAAACGTAAGTATGCTAAGAGAAGATGTTATGCTATGCCGTGATGTAACTCTCAATGTTTCTTCAATTGCTGATTTTTTTTTTATTTTTGCTGTGTTGATAACTTGTCCCTTTTGGATAGATGGAAGAACGGATGACATTGTGCAACATGGTTGTTGAAGCTGGAGGAAAGAATGGTGTTATTCCTCCAGATAGCATTACATATAAATATCTTGAGGTTTGTTCTATTGAGTAGATGCACTGAAATTATATTGTTTGAATTTTACTTGAACTTCATCTCATTGTTTTATTTTTAAGTTAGCAATAGACATTGTTGGAACTTCTAGTAAGTATCATATAATATGATAATATCTTGAATTCTTGATTGTATTTAAGAATGGTTTAGGTAGCGTTCTGTAGATAGTAATGGACAGAAATAGAACTGTGGACTGTGTTCTGTGTTTGGTGCAATTGAAAGTAAAACATAATAGAAATGATAGTAGAGGTAGGAAAGTGGTACGTGTTGGTTCCATCAAGAAGGGTGGAACCAAAGAGAGCGTTACAAATCAGGTTGTTCTTTTCCGTTTTGTCTTCATGCCAAATGCTACATTAAAGTAGGGTAAAGCATCGAACAGGTTCGGGCTCAAATTCGTCATACCGAATGAAATCGAGAGGTTCATTTGAAGACCTGCTTTCGATCACATACAATCTCGTTTGGGCGGGTCTCGGGTTAGACAGTTGAACTGTTGGGTTGGGGCGGGTAAGGACCTCACAAAATGGAGTGAAAGCTTTAAAAAGATGGTGGAATGGAATAACTCCCTTGCAGTCTGTGCAGAGTTTCACAGTAACGAACAATGCAGTATTAAACATTTGATGTTTCTCTTATATGGGTTGGGAGATATATTTTGATGGTGGCAACTTGGAGTTTTATCGCAGAAGAATGTGACGTAGTAGAGACGAGACTTTGTATTCTCTACATGACTCAAGAAGAAGACCAAAATGTTGCTTTTTATTTACTAAATATAATAAATAATTGAAATTAAGGAATACTGGTTGGTAAAGAAATTAATTTTTAATTATTTAAGAATTTATGCCATGTGCTTTTGTGGGTCTCGATGACGGGTATGAAACTATAGGTTTGCTTTTTCTAAGTGTTTGTCTACTTCTTTTGACGTCAAAATGCTGTCATTAGATAAGGTAGTGTAAAGCAGTGTACAAAACATGTCAGTGTTCAGCTGGGCTTGGATTTCTACGAAATAAATTCTAAAAACCGCACCCGCCCATTAGTACCCATGCAAGACTGAAAAACTTGAACTGTTAACCCGCAAACCATTTGAATCCGACCGATCATGTTATTTCACTCTTGGGTTTCGGGCAGGTCAATGGTTTCTGCTCAGCCCTAAATTAGAGTATCTTTATTGAACTCTTTTCAGTGATTACTTCATTTTATTGTATTTTTTTTTTTTGCGATATGTTTTCCTTATTGATATGAATTAGGAGTCATAATGTACCAACTCTATTCACGCCTTACCTTTATAAACTGTTTAAAGAGTCCCACATTGCAAGAGAGATGGCTTGAACATGTGTTTATAAGTGAGGGCAATCGTCATCTCACAAGCCTGTTTTGCGGGGTTGTGTACTGTTGACTAAAGACTAGAGAGGGCCTGAAATTGCACCACCACTTTAGCTTCAACATGCCACCATGCGCTACCTGCGAAAATCTAATAAGCTTTGCATTTTTGTGTTTGAGGGTGTGTCCAGAGAGCAAAGATATCTCTAATTGGTCTCTTCTCATCCATTTGCCCTCAGTTTCTCGACCGACGATTTCGCTGTGGCTACAATCTTAGATTGTCACATCCTATTTATCTTGGGTGTGTGGGAATGCAAGGAATCCTCATTCTTTCCACAGTCACAATTGTTTGCATTGTTATACTATCTCTGTTGTTCAGCCCCGCCACCACTGTTCTAAACCTCAACAGTCTGTTTGAACAAATCGCTATTGTTTCTACTATATGTTTTTTTAGTACAAATGTTGTCAAATAGTGACTATGGTTGTGCTAAAGCTCTGTTGCATAATGAAATTTGAGCAAACTGCTATTTTCCACAATCCGCGATCAACAACACTAATCCAACCTCTCACACATATGTTACCTATACCAATAGCATGTTACACACGCTCATAATTAATTATTAATAGAATACAACTCAACATCACCCATAGAGAAAACCAGAGGCACATTCTCCGTTCAAAGCAACAAACTAGTGGTGACTTCTCTTTCCTTAGGCTTTGTTTGCGAGTTTTGAGGGGAGGGGAAGGAAAGGCTTAGGAGGGGAAGGGAAGGGAAGGAAGGGAAGGGAGAAAGGAGGGAAAGCCTTTCCCTTGTTTGGGAGTTAAAGAAACCAACAAGGAAAGGAGATGGAGGGCTTATGTGATAATTTTACTATTTTACCATTTTTTCTCTTAAAATCAATACATTGTGATATACTTTGTAATTTATCTTGTAAATTATAATTGGAATTTTGAATTATTATGAGGACAAAATTATCAATTTGTATGTTTAACCCCCCAAAACCCCCCAATTTGGGGGAACTTTAAAATTGGACAAATGAAGCCCTTCAAAACCCCCCAAAACCTTTCCCAATTTTAAAACTCCCAAACAAGGGTTTACCTCTCCATAAGCCTTTCCTTCCCTTCCCCTCCCCTCCAAAACCCAACTCGCAAACAAAGCCTTAGACTACCGCTGTAGTGGTGATTTCTCACATATGAATGATACCAGTAGTGACTTCTCTTTTCATTAGCTACCACTGTTCTAATATTTGCTACAATACAACCCGCACTATCCGTAAACCATTAAGTTTCCAAATTTATTCGTTCTCTGGTCTCTTATGTTTTCTTGCTCTTTGAAGCTTTTAAATGCTTGTTTTGAAGAAGTGCTGGTTTTTTACTTTGCTAGATTGCTTGCCTAGAATTTGGTCAGGCTGATGATCATCACAACTGTCTCGCTGAGTTATATTTTCAGCTAGGTTTTATAGAGTGTTCTTCATGTTTATGTTATTTCCTTTTTGTTGACTATTCACCAGTAATAACGAGGTTACAACTTGGTATGATTTACCTTGAGAGTGTTAGAATATCTAGTAAATATCTCATAAATTCTTGATTTTATAGAATAGTTTAAAGCATTTTAGACTATGATCCTGTTTGGATAAACAACTTAATTAAAAGCTTTTTTCATATAAGTGCTTATGCTTAAGCTGTTTTTATAACAAAAAATAAAATAAAGTCAACCGTTTTCATATAAGCTGTTTTCATAAGCTATCTTAGAGAGCTTATCGTAATAAGCTGAAAACAGCTTATAAACATTCCATAAACTGATTCAATAAGTTCACCTAAACAGTATCGCAAGTGTTCAAATCAAGCCAATCCAAACAGGCTCTACCTCAATGACATAATGATCAACTTATGTAATTGTTTGGCTCTTCAAGCAGTTAGTTCTCTGTCTATCATGTGTAATCTTCGTTATGATGTATTGTGGCGAAAGTGTCATGTTTTTCTTATTATTGGTTTCCTATAATTAATCTTGCCTGTTGAACATGGTGTTGTATGCGCAATTTCCCTTGAATGTTGCTTTCCCTTTTGCATATTGCATTCATGTCCTACTCGGCACTGCATTTAATGTTGTTTCCATTTTCTTTTTAGGGCAAGACATCTGTGCCATATGAACCAGTATACAGTGACCAGCAAGCAAGGTAGACAAAGTTTTCAATTTCTTTTTATTTTCCCCCTTTATATTCAGTGTTTAGGGATACCTAATGCTCCATCAATCACTTTGAATTGATTAATTTAATTTGTTAACTTGATAAATTTGATGAGCAAGTGGTGGTTTATAAATGCCATTCTGTTGATAGAAACAACAAAATAAATATTTATCATTGTAAGAAGACCCTATGGGAGCATAATTACTATTTGTGTTACACTTATTTTCTCATTATCAATCAAATAACATCTTAAAAGGGGGGCTTTATGGCTGTAGTTCAAGTTACAATAACTTCCTTGAATTCCCATGTTGCATATGAGCTTAATTTATCGAACTGAGCTTATGTGCACGCCATTTGTTTTCTCACAATTATAGTTAGCATGCATCTCTTGTAAATTAACAACTTAAAGGAAAACCAATGTTTGATATTTTATACAGGAGAAAAACTGGATATGACAATAGAAATATTAGTATCCATTGTAATCAGTTTTATTCATTACTAATACTGTTTTTTTTTTTTTTTTGAATTTTGATTTTTTTTTTATTATAGATTTGATGTCTCAAAATTGGAGCCACTGGTTGCCAAGGTTAGTCCTTTGATTGCATTTCCATTTCAGCAATATGTTATTACTGTCTGACACGGTCATTATGTTCCTCAACTAATGTAATTGCTTCAATGTTGCAGCCTCATTCACCGGATAACCGTGCTTTGGCAAGAGAGTGCAAGGATGTGAAAATTAACAGAGTATACATAGGATCTTGTACGGGTGGAAAAACAGAAGATTTCATGGCTGCTGCAAAAGTTTTTCTAGCATCAGTATGCATCATATTTTCCTATTGCATATCTATGATATTATATTTGAAAAAAGCAGTATTTTCAATTGGTGGCCATGGTGCTACCACGGTGGAATGTCGTGGTGGATTTTTCGACAACCGCCATAGGCAACTTGTGAAGGGATGCCTTCTATGGTGGCACTGTAGGCCCCAATGGCGTGTTTATATGGTGGATATTAGGCCTTCTGCCATCAACAGCACCGAAAAAAGATGTTGGAGTTGGACTTGAAATTTTTCCTATGCTTATGGATTTTTTGTGCCAATGTCTGGTATAAATCTTACAACTATTCCCGCTAACGAAGAACATGATATCTGTATTTGCAGGGTAAAAAGGTCAAAGTTCCCACATTTCTTGTCCCTGCAACACAGAAGGTCTGCAAATAACTTCATGCTCATATATATTTGTAGCAGCTGATTCACATATATTAATAAATTTTCATTGTAAATTATGGTAGATGAATATTTTCTAATGCTCTATTAATGGAATTTCAGGTTTGGATGGACGTGTATAGTCTTCCTGTCCCTGGATCTGGTGGTAAGACTTGCTCACAGATATTTGAAGAAGCTGGCTGTGACACACCTGCTAGTCCTAGTTGTGGTGCTTGTTTGGGTGGTCCGAAAGATACTTATGCCCGCATGAATGAACCTCAGGCATGTTCCCTGCTTCTTTCCCAGCATCTTTTAATATATTTTTGGTGTGCTGTTGGCTTTTTTGTGGTGCCAACCTAGCTGAGATGATAATTACCTTGTAATTTTTTAAGAGAAATCATCACACCCCTAATTGAACCATTCAATAAGAAAAATCAACAGCATGTGAAACCAACCATTTCTTTGTAATTAATGAGAACTCTGTTGCCCTTCTTAATGTCATACTCGGCTAGTTGATAGTGTCCTGCTTGTGAATACTTGACAAATGACTGCTGATTGCATTTATATGCTTTTTATATAAGTGATGACATTATGCATCTGAATTACATCCATTGCTGATGTGTTGGTTGTTCAGGTTTGTGTTTCAACCACAAATAGAAACTTTCCGGGGCGAATGGGACACAGGGAAGGTGAAATATATTTGGCTTCACCATATACAGCTGCAGCATCTGCATTGACGGGTTATGTTACTGATCCAAGAGAGTTCTTGCAATAAGCTATATTATCCATTTTGTATTCTATTGTATTGTATACATTGGTTAGTTTTGTATTCTCTAGCCAAACTTAGAACTTAAGCTATTAAGGTTTTACAACTCTATTGGTATTTCTTTTCAGTTGGAAAATTGTGACTGTTAATGAATTGGTTGAGTTGTAGTGACTAAAACAATAGTAGTTACTTTAGTACTTTATGAGTATCTTATGGTATTTCATTTCCTTGCTCATCTTCAATCGTTATATGATCTATACTTAGACGTATGAGATCATCAATCATGCACCATTAGTTCTTGAAAAGCAATGATAAACAAAGGTTTATAGAAATAGAAAAATTGAACTGATATTCTTATGTAATTATGACTATTGTAATTAATGATTGCTCTTTTAAGTTAAAGAGTTAAAACCATTTGATATGAAAATCAGTCATGTGTTTGTCTCTTAGCATAAAGATAAATGGTTCTATGCAACGTAAGAGGAGTCGATACATCAACCTTTCATATTTCTCCTCCTTAGGAATATCACCAATTGGCAAACCCAAATATTTGAAAGGTAATGCCCCCACCTTTTTTTTTTGAAAACTCGGTATCCGATCCAAGAATCGACTGATGCCCCCACCTTGCAACACTAACACCAACGAAAAGACTTTTGTCAAAATTTACCTTCAACCTAAAAAGCAACTTGGAGAGTAGTAGAGTAGCTTTTATGGTACAAAAATTGCGTCAACTTTTTTATTCTTTCAATAATCAGCGTATCATTTCACAAACAAAATGATCAATACACAATATTAGGTTTTTTAAAACAAATCAATTTCTTAATTTCCTTCTTCTTTTTTTTCGCCCCCTTAACACTAACTTAAAATCTTATCTTTAACCACACGTTACCCAACATCATCATCCCCAACAAAATCAAACAACCATGTTGTTTGACACCTCTTTCCTCCCTCAATATTATGTTTATCTTTTACATCTATCTATGTCGAGCAATGATATTTGAACAACCATTTGATACAACCTATTTGACAACCTTTTTCTCTCTTTTCATAGGTAAAAACAGTTGAGAGAGAAAAATGAAGATAGAGAGTAAGAATATAATGTGAGTATGAGAGAGAAAGTTATCTAAAAGTTATAAGAAAGTAATTGTACAAATATCTTTTCACATCTATGTCTATCAATTCTTGAATAACCTCTCTTTCCTCTCCCTCGTTTTTTAACCACAATTATTCCCTAAACCTCCAAATAGCCTCTACTATCATCCTAAGATCCTCATGCACCACAACTTAAATTAAAGGATACACATACTAGAGAATTATGTACCTCTAGATCTTGATGCATCCTCTTGCTCAAGTTCCTACTCATGGTTTTCAACATATGAAGTATTATTAAGACGCACAATTTGCTTTATAAGAAGTAACACGCGTATTTGACTAAAAATTTATCACTAAATATAAGTCATTTTTCAAATTACTATATACATTTATTCATTCATTGTTTGTTTTCCAAATAAACCTTTAATTAATACCTTTGGAATAGAAAAAGTCAAAATTTACTACACATACATACAAAGAACATTTTAGGTACATTCATTTGTAAAACAGACACATTAACTACACTATCAACTTTTTTAATAATAATACTACCTTCATCCCTAATTATAAGATCCTTTTGAGAATTTTTTTGTCCCTTTTTATAAGATCTCTTTGCTATTTTCAACTACATTAATTATTTCTTTATATGCATGCCCCTGTTTATTATACATCTTTTTATTCGATCAACAATAAATAACATATGGAAAACATAAACTAACTATCTCTCTTAAGGATAAAATTGTAAAAACAATAGTGATTACAAACAACTTTAATACAAATATCTACTTTCTTAATTCCCGTTATTTTAGCAAAAGGGTCTTATATATATCGACGGAGGTAGTAGTATAATATACCATTTCAAAAAATAAATTGTTCTTAATAAGCGTTAAAAAAGCAATAGTTAAAATTTATACTAAGAGACGAAGGGAGTATATTTTATATTTTTTTTGAAGTTGAGACGAAGGGAGTATTATATTCTGATTTTAGGAAGAAAAAAAATTCCTTATATGTATTACTAGTTCCATGTATTAGTTAAAATTTAATTTCCAAGATAATATAATTAATATTAATATTCCTAATTATTTGGTGAATCGGATATATTATTACTTTCTCCATTTAGTAATTAATTAATATTTAATTTCCAAGATGATACAATTAATACTAATATTCCTAATTATTTGGTGAATCAGATTTGTAACCGCTTATCATGCTCTAAATTAGTGCCTAAAATCGTGAATAATTTCTTCTACCGAAACCTAGTCTCCTTGTAACCAAAAGAAACATACTGTGTTCTTTTGTTTTGATCTTTGTTGTCCTTCAAAATGTCACAAACCAATGTGTTCATTTTCATTCTCCTTTGTTGTTTTTCTTTGATTCATAATGTTGCTTCTGCTGATTATGCAACAACACTTACAAAAAGTTTGTTGTTTTTTGAGGGCCAACGTTCAGGTGTTTTGCCTAATAGCCAAAGAGTAACATGGAGAGGGGATTCTGCACTTAAAGATGGTCAAGATGTTGGGGTAAGATATATTAGTATATATGCTATATTTTTTTCTACGAAGCACAGACACCTCTAAAACTAGTCGTGTCGCGGTGTCCGACACGCGTTGGTCCAAGACTCCTATGACACTTGTCTGACACGTATTAGATAACTAAAATCGGTGTCCTAAATAAAATTGTTTTTTCTTTAATTCGACACTTCTATGACTTGTATGACACTTGTATAGCAGTCATATGAGCCGTGTCAGACAACTAAGACAAATATCTAAAACTTTTTTTCTCTCTTGCTTCCACATACTATAGATCCAAGAGTTACAAATGTTTTGAGAAATGTTGATCAATTAGGGGGTAATAAACTTTACAGTTGATTATAACATTTTTAGCTTTTTTTTGATAGCAGATGAATACATAAATGTCAAATACTATAATGTCTTGTTTTATAACTTTTTCTAATGAAATAACTTGTTCAAGTTAGATATTTATATTTGTATTTTGATTTTCATTTTAGGTATATAAATAAATTAACATATATGTAGTGGTATTGATGTCCTATATTTTTTACACTAGCGGTGTCGAAGTGTCTGGGTCAGTATCATGTCAGGTGTCCATGTCGGAGTCCGTACTTCATAGATCTTTTTGCACATTTGAGTTTTCCTTCATTTCATAAAGAAAATGCTAAAGATTAGCATTCTATATTATTATTTTAAACAAACTTGTGATTAGTGGTAGTAATTTTTATGACCAAAATCCATATTTGAGTTGGTTCAAAATTTAGAAATACAAAATGATGTCTATTAGAAACTAAAACATAAGAAACATTGTATTCAAATACATCAATTTTATTTCTTTTTCTAAACTAAAGAACATCATAAATATTAATCTATTTAATTTTAATTCATGACTTTATAATTGTTCTATAGAATTTTCATTCTTCTGTTAATTAGTTGTTTTTATTTGATAGACTTGTGATGAGCATTACAAATCTTATACTTGTTTTCTTTAACCAAATATCATAAGTTCTCATGAGTATAGTTAGCAGTTGGATATGTTTGTAAAAGTGTATCTACCATGTAGAGAAAGACCATTCCCTTGAATGAATCTAATATCTCAAAGGATACCATAAGTCACAAAATCAAATTGAAATATTAGCTACTATACATATTTTTAGACAAATTATAAAATTTATATATGTGTGCAGATTAACCTAGTGGGAGAATACTATGATGCTGGAGACAACTTGTAAAAAGAATGAGCTTACAAATGCATTAGCATCCATAAAATGGGGAACAAACTACTTGATGAAAGCACATCCACATCCAAATATTTTGTATGGAGAAATTGGTGATCCTGATTCAGATCATCAATGTTGGCAAAGACCAGAGGATATGTCACCTAGGAATTCTTATAGGATTGATGAACAAAAAATATGCCTCCAAAATGCTAACTCATGCGACACAAGTATGGTTTTATTTTGTGTCATATCACTATTATATGCAAATTATTTACTTTTACTCCATATGGCTTTAATTTTTTTTTTGTTTATATGGTACTTTTATCTGTTGGAATCAAACTCATTACGAAGATGTTTATAACACTTGCACACACTACGCCATATATTTATATAGTGTGTCAACTATTTAAACTTTTTTTTTTTTTTTTTTGTAGATAGACGAAATCGCAAAGCCATTATAAACTCACACACACAAGTGGAGGTACCGGGGTTCGAACCCCGGTCATGGCGTCCGGCCTAACAATTTCGGCAGTTTGTCAGCTTAGCTAGGACTTATGGACGAAAAAATAGGAAATATATTGATTCTTTATTTCCATTATAAGTGTTAATTACACGTTTTTATTTATTTTATATTCTGTTTTCAAAGTGGGTTTCAGAATTTCTTTTACTAAATATTGACAATAGGAAGAAAAAATTAAACAAGGTGTATGTAGCAGTATTTTTATTATTAGAATTAAAAATATACTTTTTTTCTGTTTGGTGAAAGTTTCTTATTCCTTTTTTTATTTCTTTCCTGCAGTTGTTTGATTTTGCAAACAATAACCAAGGCTTATGGTTGTGCTAGATTGATCATATTTTCACTGAACTGTGTATATTGCGTGCCTATACAATTTACCTTTCGGCTTTCGCCATGCTTTGATCGCTTTAGTGTCTATAATAAAAATAATATGTTTCACATCTCAATTTTCAGGTTTATCAATCTGGTGGTTGTATCCTCAACGATTGCCGCAGTTGGACTTTCATTCTATAGCTATGGTTTTCTTCTAGTTGGCACATGTCCTGATATTAGTGCAGTACAAATTTTAGTGGTTATTGAGTTTTGTCTTGTAAGTTTGTTGAATTCAGATTCCTACTTTGTCTATGGTATTGATCATTACATTGTGCAGACATATTTTGTTGAACCCGGCAGGATGAAACATTGTCAAGTTAATACTTCTGATACAATGAAATCACCCCCATGGTTTAGATTTCCCTATCCACTGTAATGGGGGTGCTCATGTCTTCCATTGGAAAATGGTTATTGTGATGTGTGTCGTTTCCTTAATCTCATCTATGGATTCGGTAAAATTCTTATCTTTTTTATTTCTTTCTATTTTGCTTCCTTGACTTAATTTATTTATATTGACTCTGAATATGTAGATAGTCTAACTTGATCGCGTTCAATCGAAAAAAAGGCCATCTTCTTTTGTTTAACCTACTCAATTATTGTTGTGCTGAAAAAGCAGGTGTATGGAAGAAGGGGCTCAAATGTTCTTGTTAAAGTTCTTCAAACAATCTGATGGAAAACAACAGCCATGTCAGCCGATGAATTTGGGAAGGTGAAAATTTAAGTTCCAAAAGAATTGAAGCAAGAAGACAACAATGTAAGATATGTCTAGTGCCAGAATATCACCATTAGGCCTTAATAAGAGTTGTAGTTGTTTAGGAGTAGGAATGCATATCATTGTTTTGAGGATGTTGTACTCTAGTTTAGGTCAGTTCTTTTTACTAGAGTATAATTTAAGTCTTCTTTTAAAAGTTGTTCTGCTTGACCATGGTGGAAGCTAGTTTTATATGTTACACTTTTAAAAGCTCTTCATTTTTCCTAGAGTAAATTTTTTTGTTTTGATGTTTTCCGGTGTAGCAGTGCAGCGCGTTTGCTGCTGCTTTTTGCTTGGGAGCTCTCTTTTTTTGGCTTTAGGAGGGTGTTATTTAGCCTTCTGGTGTATTTGTTTTGGGGGTGTGTTTTTCCCATTCTGCTGTTCAGTTTCGTTTTTGTGCGGAATTTGGTTTCGAGCTTGTTAGTATGTCTTGCACGGGCTAGTAGTTAATAATATTTTCTGATTTTTATCAATTATTATAAAACTATCAAATTTGACTCCACTATTTCTATTACTGTCATGTCAATTTTTCTCTCTTTAAGAATTGTTAGATGTATATAACTTAATATTAGGATCATAACAATTGTTGAATGATGCAGTCCCATGTTTGGAGTTAAAAAAATGATTGTATGCATGATTAAATTTAGCCAGATCGAGTTCTTGATTTTTTTTTATTTTTTAGTATTTCTTTGCCCTGTTAGCATCTTTCATGATTGCTAGTAGTTAATAATATTTGCTTATTCAAAAATAAAAAATAAAATTGATTAGTTAGGCTTTGAATTTGAAGAATGTAATGTTTTGGAGTTGTGAATAGATAACTTTATATCGTTTATTTGGAACAATTTAATGGAATTTTGTGTTGGAGACAAAATTTATTAATTTTTGTTGTATGTGAAACAGCTTAGCTAAGTTATTTAAGGACTTGAATTGAAGGAAGATGGAAGAGCCATAATTCGAAGTTTGGTGGTCAAGACATCTACACTTTGATATCAGAAAGAGAAAGAGGTATGTTGTTAAAACCATACATGATATATGCAATTATTGTCTTATTTAGAGTTTTAGTGTCAAAAAACTGATATTAACGTCGAAGCAATTATAATAAATCTGACAAGCTCGCCAAATATAGGGCAAACAATTTAAACAAAAAGTCAATCCAAAATTATGATTATCCAAACATAGTATAGATTATCCATCAACCTATCCAAGAGAAATTACAATTATCCATGTCACAATCCAAAACCAACATATTGTCTTAATCAATAATTGCAGAAAATGTAAAATTGTCTCGAAGTAGAAAGTAACAAAACAAACATGCAAAAACTGTAAAATTGTCTTGAAGTAGATAGTAACAAAACATATAAAAGCAGCTAGTAGCATGACATCATAATTCATCAAACTTTCTCCAAAGCTCTCGTTCTCTTTTCCTGATCCATCATATAACTTGCAGCCTTTAACAATACATCATTGAGTAGGATATTGTTACTAGAATGCACCAAATGAAGTGCAAATTTCATCCTAGTGGCTGTGACAACCTGGAAAAAATAGTAAGAATTATAAATTCTTCCATGCTAGTTATAAAGGATAACTTGTGAAATAAATATGATAGTGACATGAAATAAACTTACATTGATAATTTGATAATCACTTCTGAATGCACATTCAATCATCCATTTAGCAACCCATACTCCGCAATCATTTCTGTGGAAAATTGAATTACATTAGCGACACCGACAACAACCATAAATTAAAAATAGAAAAAACAAAGTATAATGAATGAAAATTACGATCCATTGCGCTGTGTTGGAAGGGATCTTGGTTGAATTATACAAAAGTTTTATATTGAATTGGATGAATTCACATCACCAATAGATTCATTACTCAATATCTCCTCAATAAAAATAGCCTGCAATAAATTACAAACCTTAGTAACATAAGCATAATAATAAGTTATAAAGTAAATAGAATGTAGGATACACACCAGCTTCAAAACTCCCAACGTCTTAGGTCATTAATTTCAAGACAAGGCAAAGAGTCTAACAACACCAATTTTCTTTCTAAAATATCGACGACCATGATATACCAGTGCACCCATGTATAGTTAACAGGAATGAAAATCTGTAAGAATTCAAAAGACATAATTCAGTTTATGCTTTAATTTTGATGTGGAAATAATCATTCAAACAGAATAAACATAAAACAACCTTTGTAATTGATTGACCTTGCTTTGGCATGAAATCCTTTTGAAATATTTTCCGCACTTTTTGCGGAGTGTTTCGCTAGCCGAGTGCGTATTGCTGCATAAAAAATAAAAACATAGTTGATTTAAATCATACTAAAAATAAATAGAAAGTTCTAGTAAGATCAGTAGTTGTGAATACCGCAAACAGTGTAGGGAGATACCAGACTCCTTTGGTTTGGATAACGATTCCATCAGCCAGTTTTGTCGCGAAACAACCAAATTAATAAACTGCATAATGTAATATCAAAATTATAGACCTATACCATCAGAATACAATATGATGTTTTAAGAAGTTAGTGTCATATTCAAACTACCTCCTGATCCACAAAACTCTTTGGCATAAGTGACTTTAGGGTTTTCCTTGATCCAAACACACCCGTAGTTGAGCGAATCATCACCTCCTCCCTATAATGACAATTGACAGAACCATAAGCTAAATTGATATGAATAAGTCAAAAAAATGATATCCAAATGCATTAGGATATGGTTTACCCATTCAAGTCATCAACATCAGGCATAAAAACATACACATCTATGTAGGCACTAACATCATTTATATTCATTGATGGTGGTGGTCTGAATGTAATTGGCATCCACTGTTAAACAAGAATCGTGTCATAAATTAGGTAACAATTGCAATTGTCATACTATGAATTTCAAAAGCAGCAACAACACCTTCATATCCAATCATCTGACTTGGATGATAGTTTAGGTAAAAATCATTATCATCCTCCTCTTCAGGTTTGCAAAAAAGATTTTATTTTTCTAACTCGATTCAATTCCAAATCATCCATTTTTCTAACTCCTGAAGAGGATGATTTGGAACTGAATCGAGTTAGAAAAAATCTTTTTTGCATATCTGAAGAGGAGGATGATAATGGTTTTCACCTAAACTATTATCCAAGTCAGATGATTGGATATGAATGTGTTGTTGATACTTTTGAAATTTCTACAATAAGTAAATCATTCAACCATAAAATATTTACTTCAATTCAGAGTCTGACAATTGCAATTGTTACCTAATTTATGACATGATTCTTGTTTGAAAGTGGATTTCAATTACATTCAAACCACCACCATCAATGAATATAAATGATGCTTGTGCCTACATAGGTGTGTGTGTTTTTATGCCTGGTGTTGATGACTTGAATGGGTAAAACATATCCTAATGTATTTGGATATCATTTTATTAGTTTTGTATATATCAATTTAGTTGATGGTTCTGTCAATTCTAATTATAGGGAGGAGGTAATGATTCGCTCAACTACAGGTGTGTTTGGAAGGAAAACCCAAAAGTCACTTATGCCAAGGAGTTTTGTGGATCATGCGGTAATTTGAATATGATACTAACTACTTAAAACATCATATTGTATTCTGATGGTATAAGTCTATAATTTTGATATTACATTATGCAGGTTATTAATTTGTTTATTTCGCAACAAAACTGGCTGATGGAATTGTTATCCAAAACAAAATGAGTGTGGTATCTCTCTACACTGTTTGTGGTGTCCACTACTATTGATCTTACTAGAACTTTCTATTTATTTGTACTATGATTTAAATCAATTAAGTTTGTATTTTTTATGCAGCAATACGCACTCGGCTGGCGACACACTCCGCAAGAAGTGCGAAAAATCTTTTAAAAGGATTTCATGCCAAAGCAAGGTCAATCTGTTACAAAGGTTGTTTTATGTTGATTATGTTTGAATGATTATTTCCCCATCAAAATTAAAGCATCAACTGAATTATGTTTTTTGAATTCTTAAGGATTTAGATTCCTGTTAATGATAAAGGATTGCACTGGTATCTCATGGTCGTCGATATTTTAGAAAGAAAGTTGGTGTTGTAAGACTCTTTGCTTTGTCCTAAAAGAAATGTCTAAGACGTCGGGAAGTTTTGAAGCTGGTATGTATGAACATTCTATTTACTTTATAACTTATTATTATGCTTATGTTACTAAGGTTTGTAATTTATTGCATGCTATTTTTATTGATGAAATATTGAGTAATGAATCTATTGGTGATATGAATTCATCCAATTCAATATCAAACTTCGGGTAGCACTTGGGTGACATTGGCCAACCACAATGTCACAAGTGTCTTTCTTCTTTCTCTTTCACAATTTTTTTTTTGTTTCTTTGTACATGTGTGACATTGTGGTTGGCCAATGTCACCCACCACAATGTCACCCAAGTATTTTCCATCAAACTTCTGTATAATTCAACCAAGATCCTTTCCAACACAGCGCAATGGATCATAATTCTCATTCATTATACTTTGTTTATTTCTATTTTAGTTTTATGGTTATTGTCGGTGTCACTAATGTTCTTCAATTTTCCACTGTAATGATTGTGGAGTGTGAGTTGCTAAATGGATGATTGAGTGTGCATTCAGAAGTGATTATCAAAATATCAATGTAAGTTTATTTCATGTCGCTATCTTATTTGTTTCACAAGTTATCCTTTATAACTAGCATGGAAGAATTTATAATTCTTACTATTTTTTCCAGGTTGTCACAGTCACTAGGATGAAACTTCTACTTCATTTGGTGCATTTTAGTAACAATATGTTGTTCAATGAAGTATTATCAAAGGTTGCAAGTTATTGGATGGATCAGGAAAAGAGAAAGAGGGCTTTGTTGAAAGTTTGATGAATTATGATGTCATGCTACTGCTGCTTTTATATGTTTTGTTACTATTTACTTCGAGATTATTTTACAGTTTCTACATGTTTTGTTACTATCTACTTTGAGACAATTTTACAGTTTCGGCAATTATTTATTAAGACAATATGTTGGTTTTGGATTGTGACATGGATAATTGTGATTTCTTTTAGATAGGTTGATGAATAAATTATGTTTGGATATTCCTAATTTTGGATTGACTTTTTCTTTGAATTGTTTGCCCTATATTTCGCGAGCTTGCCAGATTTATTATATTTGCGTTGACGTCAATATTAGGTTTTTTACACTAAAACACTAAATAAGACAATGACAACATATATCATTTATGATTTTAAAACTAAAGATCTGACCTAAACTAGAGTATGACATCCTCAAAACAAAGATACGCATTCTTACTCCTAAACAACTATAGCTCTTATTAAGGCCTAAGGGTGATATTCTGGCACTAGACATATCTTCCATTGTTGTCTTCTTGCTTCAATTCTTTTGGAGCTTAAATTTTCACCTTCCCAAATTTATCAGCTGACATGGCAGTTGTTTTAAATCAGATTGTTTGAAGAACTTTAACATGAACATATTTGAAGAACTTTAACATGAACATATGAGCCCCTTCTTCCATACACCTGATTTTTAAACACAACAATAATTGAGTAGGTTAAACAAAAGAATATAGCCTTTTTTGATTGAACGCGATCAAGTTAGACTGTCAACATATTCAGAGTCAATATAAATAAATTTAGTACAGGAAACAAAATAGAAAGAAATAAAAAAGATAAGAATCTTACTGAAACCGCATATGAGATTAAGGAAACGACACACACCACAAAAGCTAAAACTCTTGCCATGTTGTAAAAATTATAATTTTTGTATCATAATTGTGCTTTTTTTTTCTATCGATAATATTAAAAAAGAAAAAATTAGGAGAGAAAAAAAACCTATTGTAAGGAATTCTTTAGCTACGCGCATTTGTTTTGTGTATGGTTTTTATAATAAATTATAGTTACCATGTTGTAATTATTCTTATTTTTATATTTAGTAGTTATAATAAACTTATATTTAATGAATTAGGGAAAAATAGTTTTCTCTTGTATGAATTATACTTTCCAACGTCACTCTTTAGTGTTTTATACTACATCCATTCTTAAATATAGGAGGCTTTTGCCAAAATTACGGAGATTAAAGTTGGTTGTAGTATTAAATTTGTATATAATTACTATTGTTTTTACAATTTTATCCTTAAGAGAGAGAATTGATTTATGTTTTCAACATAATTATTTATTGTTGAGTGAAGAAAAAGATGCAAAATAAATAAAGATATGTTGGTAAAGAAATAATTAATGTACTTGAAAATACCAAAGGGATCTTATAAAAAGGGACAAAAAAAAATTTCAAAAAGGTCTTATAATTAGGGACGGAGGTAGTATTAAGAAAAACAACTGAAAACTATGACATATCAAAAATAAGACAAAGTTGACAATTGACCGTTTGTCAACGTTTAAAATGAATGAAAACATGTAAGAGTGTTTTATTTATTTTATTGTTGGTATATTAAATTGTTCTTATTTTTATTTAGCATATATAAAAATTAAATTAATTGATTATTGAAAAACAATTATCTTGTGGATGAATTATATTTTTTATGTTTTGGTAAAATATAGTTGGTAGAATTATTCAGGAGAACTATATTCATGGGTCATTATATCAAGCAATCGAACTCAAATGGTTAATGAGCTCCATCAATAAAAAATTATTTATGAGAACTAGATTCATGGGTATTCCAACATTGACCCCCTAAATATATCAGGCAATGTCCCTAGAGCTATGTTGGTGGAGACATATAAATTATATCTTTTAATAACATTGTTTAGTGATTTATTTACCGAAAATAACGTGAAAATTACAAAAAGAAAACTATTTTTTAAGGAAAAAAATGTATTTAAAATTGAAATGGAGGCAAAATTGTAAGAGCAATGATATATGTACAACCATTTTTTGACAACTTTTGAACAATTTTCTTTCTCATACTCTTATTATCTTCTTGCTATCTCTCTTCCTTTTTCTCTCTCTGCGAATGACTTAAAAATGAATTTGCCTGTTTAGTCGTACCCTTGTCCGTGTCTTCGACATATATGGACGTTTCTTCTACCTTGAAAATTGTCTATATATAATCATGTGAGAAGAAGCATGCAAGGGTTTCCTCTGCAAGAGTTTGACTTTATTTATACAAGAGTTTGAACAACTTTCTTCTACCTTGATCATGACTCGATGCTGATGCGAGCTTCCTTTGTCCAGTATAACTCTACTACTGTTACTACTTCCACACCATTGTTGCCTTAAACACATCAGAAGAAAACCTTTGCGCAAACCATAACCAATGTTTGTGATATTGCAGTAACTATTCATTTTTATGGAAGATTGATGCTTAAGAAGGGTGATAAACCTTAAATATATGATGGCTTGACGAAAAAGCTATCGCATCTTTGGCAGCCCTTGGGTCCTCGAAAGATCATTCCAATTGGCCAGGGTTTCTTTGAACCTTGTTTCACTCCCCTAGAACATTTGTGTCAGTCTTCTTGTTGTTGGAGCTTGGAACTTGATCTCGGAAGTGCTTCGCCTTTTTTTGTGGAGTCTATTAGATTTTGATCCTATGATGGTACTTCAAACAAATGCACATTGTGGGATTCAGATCATGAGGTTACCTCAAGAATACTGGAGGTCCGTATTCTATTTGCTATTGATAGTTCTGTGGGAATTTCTTTGTCTCTGGATGATGAAACTATCAACAAAACTTAGTCATTATGCAAAAACTCTCTTGGATTTGGATCGTACTCTTTCCCTGCAATATCAGGTATCGGTTGAAAGAGAATCCATTGCAATATCAGGTCTTGGTCTAAAGAGAATTTTCAAAAAATGAAAGATTATATGGTATTCTCTTCAAAATTGTAGAAAGACTGTTCGAAGAATGCAAGAGCCCGGAGTGGCCACCGTGGGACAAAGATTGATGTGGGCGTCAAGAAAAAACTTGTTCCAATCTATATTCCTAAATTAACAGTTGGTAATCAAGAAATAGGCACTTTTGATCCAAATAAAATACTAGATCAGGTGGTACAGACGGGAGGTGCTTTTGAGTTCGACAATAATGATGTAATTAGAGGCAATGCTGATTCTGTTGAACCGTTGATTGACGTTATGCAGATTTTACAGAATGTCCTGGTTGTTTTTGAGGAAGACCAAACTCGTGATGGTTTAGAAGTGATATTTGATGAATCAGTGCGGTTCTCTAGCTGTTCGGAAGAGCAGGCAGCGTGATGATTCGAAAGAAGGAAGTGGTTTTGAGACTCCAAAGGGTTGTAATTCTGGCTTTGCAGGATCAGCCAGCAGGAGTTTAGTTTCGTAGCATTCCAAACATTATACTACAGATAAATCGATTTAAAGTTCCATTGGGGATTCAGGCCTAATTGCAGGAAATTTTCTGGCAACTATTATTGATTATCCTGACGAAACTGAGTCAAGGATACGAGCATTGTTGGCATATTTTGGAATACTGTAGCAGAAGAAGAGGATACTGCTTCTGCAGCATTAGTCATCGATAATGATAATCATATAGATGCTCCTAAATATTTGGTAAATAGTCATAATTAGGAAAATTAAGCAGATGCCTTTACAGTTGCTTTATCCAAGTCAAAAAAATAAATGATGACAAGCAATTCGGAAGATTCAGCAGATGCCATTACAGTTCTTTTATTGAGTTTGTGGCTCTCATAATTTTCAATATCACGTCATCGTAAAAATGCTCCTCATATCAAAGAGGCCATCTGGGTTGCTCCTAGGAGCTATACGGTGAAGTGTAACACTAATGATGTAGTTAGAGGCTGTCCTGATCTTGCTACAATTGGTGGTAGTTTTTGTAAGATATTGATGCTTTTATTCCTTCTCTGCCAACATAGGCATTAAGAGTGCCTCTCAAGCTGAGCTGACTAGAGCCATGTTTGACAAAGTTGACACACTGTTTGGCTGGAATGTGATTCCCAGCTGGTTATTCAAGCTTTCAGTAGTAGTACAATTTTCCCCCGTAGGCTGAGGAATAGGTGCAGTATTTGTTTAGTTTTAGTGAATCAAATAAACATTTTTCTTTCTCATGTTTATAAAAATTCGATAGGCTTGTCTCTCAGGGTTAGTTTATAACTGCACTAGTCTGGTAAGATTCCCTTCCCAATTTTATATTTGAAAATTTCTTCCAAAATAGATTTGGTTTGCCTTCTTATAGATATTGTTGAGTTCTCATGGGTCGGGTTTATGAGCCCCCGTGCTTTTTGTTTTCTTTATTTATTATCAATGATATTTTGCGTGTTGCGGATGATTTTCAGTGTTTATGGAACCAACCTAGTCGGAATCACTTTTACCATTGCAACGCTTTTGCTTAAATTATGCAGCTGTAAAGAAAATTATCGTGAATTTAGTTCTTATAATCATGTGATTGATAGGAGGATTGTAGTCTTTCTAGGGTTGCTAAACTGTCATTCTCTTCATGTTGAAGCCCAAGTTTTGTGATTTCCTTACCGTATTGCTCTTTTGAAGGTTTGGGATCGTGAAAAGGTTGTAATAATACCTGACCACTATATATTCACAAGTGACGAACGTGCCAATCGCAATGTAGACATACTCTTTAACAACACTGATTGATATCATAAGGGGAATATTTCAATGTACATGGAAGCCTCTAAGACGTAGATATTAAACCAAAAAGCTATTGTTGCGTAGCGGAACTTGAACAAAAAGCTATTTTCTGTGATCTAGCAGTTGACAACAATGATATCAATAAAGAGAGCATATTTTTACCATAAATAAAACGTAGGTAGATCAGAACAATTGAACAAGATTGCTGGCAACTTTGACAATTAACATCTTGACTTGAATAACTCCCCATTGGGGCATGATCTGTTGCGATTCCAGCTTTGCCCTTAAACAGCCATTGTGTGCTTATGTGTGATAGAATTGGAAATAGTATTGGGGTGAAATAAGAGAATCAGAAATTAAGACTTTTCTCGAAGCTTTTGGACTAAGAATGAAGATGGATTTTTGTTTGATTAATTAATAGTATAGAAATAATTGTTATTTATATCTTATACTCCATATAAATGCAGGTGCCTCCAACTCTGAGATTTGTAATGGACAGGGAAATGCCGAATTTTGCTTGCAAAGGATTTGATTCTGCAAGTACCCTTAAAATAGTTATTTTGTTTACATGTAGAAAATGTGGAGATTGCATTTTTATATGAGTGAATTATTTACTTACAGATTATTGGTGAAATAACTGTGGCTGGTTCAACTTACAAATCTATGGAGTTTGTTGGCTCAACTGTTGAAAGTTTAAATGTAAGTAAGCTAATCAAAGATGTTATGTTATTCTGTAAAGTATCTTTCAGCATTTCTTCAATTTTCTGATATTTTTTATTTTGATTATAAACGTTGTTTTGCTAATTTGTCTCTTTTGGGTAGATGGAAGAACGGATGACATTATGCAACATGGTTGTTGAAGCTGGAGGAAAGAATGGTGTTATTCCTCCGGATAGCATTACATATAAATATCTCGAGGTTTTTACAGCTGAGTTAATGCACTGAAATTATATTATGTTTGAATTTTGTTTCAACTTCTCTTTTCACCATCTCATTGTTTTATTTATTAAGTTAGCTTACAAGCATTGTTGAACTATTTACTAGTAATAACGATTTAGCTTGAGAATGTTAGAATATCTATTAAATATCTCATAAATTCTTGAATGTTCAGATTAATTCAAAGCATTTTATACCATATCAATGTCACAATGATCAAATTTTGTAATTGTTTGGATCTTCAGATGAGCATTTAGTATTCTGTTTATTAAGGGTAATCTTCGTTATGATATTGTAGTGAAAGTATCGCACTTTCTTTTTCCTTATTAGTTTACTGTAATTAATCTTGCCTGCTGAGCAGGCCTTCTCATTAAGTTCTTCTGTATTGACACAGTGTTGGTATGTGTAATTTACCTTGAATGATGCTTTCCCTTGTGCATATTGTGCTCATGTCCTATCCAACACTGCTTTTAATGTTGATTCTATTTCTTTTTTCAGGGCAAGACATATGTGCCATATGAACCAGTTTATAGTGACCAGCAAGCAAGGTAGACACAGTTTTCAGTTTCTTTTTATTTTCTCCATTATATTCAATGTTTAGGAATAGCTAATTTTCCATAGATCACCTTGTATTGAGTTATAATAGCCTTCTTCAATTTTCATGTTGCATATGAGCTTAATATCTCAAAGTTGGAGCCATTGGTGGCCAAGGTTAGTCCTTCGGTTTCATTTCCATTGATCGATAAGGTGTTTTTTGTCTGATGCTGTTACTTTGTTCCTCAACTAATGTAATACTTAATTGTGGCAGCCTCATTCACCGGATAACCGTGCTTTAGCAAGAGAGTGCAAGGACGTGAAAATTAACAGAGTATACATAGGATCTTGTATGGGTGGAAAAACAGAAGATTTCATGGCTGCGGCAAAAGTTTTTCTAGCATCGGTATGCATCATATTTTCCTATTGCATATCTATAAATATTATGTTTGACATAGGTTTTTATATCATTGTTGGCTTTTCTGGCCGAGTATTAAGACGTTATTATGTACAAGGTTACATTTGCTATAACATTTAACTTGATTGTTTATCTTAACATGTGTAAGTCTGGTCTCCATGTTTTCATGTACGGTTTTGTATTTTGCATTTGCATTCCAACATAATCTACATCCTATATAATTTACAGTGTTCTTTTAATGACTTGTTTGTGCTGATGGCCTATATTACATCTATCCTTATCACATTGAATGGAATAAATTTTCATTTCTACACGTTCTGACGAGAAATTAATAACTGCTCACACACACATGAGTATGATATAATCATTATGTAATTGATTAGCTACAATGTTAAACGTGATTAACCACAAACTCCAATTTTCAAATCTTTAGATAGTTGAACGTCTGAAAATCGTGGTTAATAACATTCAAATTCATGACTGGTGAAGTTCAGTTGATGGTTAATGTGCTGTGACACATGATATATAATCATCAACCAAATCCACCACTTTATTAACCACGTATGTGAAATGCCCTACCAACCAAAAAAGTTTCAAATTTCTTCGTCCCAAATTGTTGTTCGAGTAACATTTCCCTAATTTTATTACTTTACAAATTATTTATTTTATGACATTGAGAATCTGAAATTCTGAATAGCTTACTTCCATTGCTGATGTATTGGTTGTTCAGGTTTGTGTTTCAACCACGAATAGAAACTTTCCGGGGCGAATGGGACACAGGGAAGGTGAAATATATTTGGCTTCACCATATATACAGCTGCAGCATCTGCATTGACTAGTTATGTTACTGATCCAAGAGAGTTCTTGCAATAAGCTATATTGTCCATTTTGTATTCTACTGTATTGTATACATTGGTTAATTTTGTATTCTCTAGCAAAACTTAGAACTTAAGCTATTAAAGTTTTAAAACTCTATTGGTATTTCTTTTCTGTGGAAAAATTTTGTGAATGAATTGGTTCTTAGTTTTAGTGACTAAAAGATTATTGGTTTTTTTAGTACTTTTTGAGTATCCTATTGTGGTACTTCACTTTCTTGCCCATCTTCAATTTTTTAAATGCTCTAATTAGTTCTAAAAATGCAAAGATAAACAAAGGTTGTGTTGGCTTGGATAAATCTTCTAACAACTGTTATAGAAATCTATGAAGCACGGACCACACGTGTCCGACACCGACACAACACCGACACATATAATTACACTGAATTAAGTGATTTTCTCAAAATTTTAGCAGACGTGTCAGTGTCTATGTCGTGTCCGGTGTCTGTATCCGTATCTGTGCTTCATAGATAGAAATAGAAATATTGAGATTCATAAAATAGTATGACTATTTAAACTAATAATAATTTCCCTTCCGGTAAAAAATAACCTAATAATTTTTGTTGTCTAAATTAAACCAAGTTAGAATCTCAGGTACCCAATTAATTAAATGGGTATTGTTAGCATATTAAATGGTTTACTATTTTTATTTTGTTTTGAAGAGGCTCAAGAGGTTTACAATATAAATTTACAAATGTGGTTTAGTATAAATTATTTATTTTTTCTGCATTTAAAAATTAATATATAAATTTATAAGTAGTTATTTTGGTGCTCCATTTGGTTGCTATTTTAATTTAATTTACCAATTTTTGCTCCTTATGAGATTTCTATTTTTTATCACAAGAAATTCAATTTGAATATGGCTTGTTAATTGATTTTCAAGCATATTTAGAATAGCCTTATTCATACTGAATATTAAGTCTCATATTTAGATACTTTTAATTATTGGTTCAATCATTCTCGTATTTTTCTCTCAACAAGATATTTTTTTTGTGGTGGTCAGGGTTCGAACCCCAGAACTTGCATATTTTATGCATTGTCCCTACCAACTGAGTTAAGCTCATGAGGACTTCTCTGAACAAGATTGATATAAAACTAATTGTTTTTAATCATTCAATTTGAAATAATTCATGTATCTTTCTCTCAACTAAATAAGAATTTAGAATGATTTGTTCACTATTATTTTTTATCTGACGGGAAATTATTAACTCACTGCTTGAAATCAAAGTAGTCAACATTTGTGATAAATGGTTCACGGCAATATAAGTCATCAAATCTCTGATTGGCTTATGGGCAAGATCTAGTTTTCATTAAAAAATAAATTAAAGTCTCAGTTCAACAGGACAAAATAATTCAAATATGAAGTCTAATTCCTTCACACACGCAAAATGAAGTCTAATATTTTTTGACAAAATTTGAGGAATAATCTAAAATATCCACCAATTAAAATGATCGAATATAATGATTTCCTTATATCAACAAAAAAAAAAATTATGTTCATTATTATTATAGATAAAGCCATTTTTCATTATCATAGTCAAATATAAAATTAGACGCATTATTCATTATCATAGTAATACATTCTTTTTTTTCCTTTTTTGGTTAAACAAAGTAACATACTCTAATAATGTAATCTGGGAAATGATTAAACTAATATTTGAAAGAGAGCCTGAAATTTATTGGAAATAAAACAATGTTGAATAAAAATTAAGTTTTATCAGCCATGCATGCATGCAACTAATATTCACACCCTTTTTTCATACAAAGCTTGCACTATCCACAGATTGATTCCGGCGAAGCCTATTTTTTTTCTTTTTATCGCCGCCGCAGACGATGGAGCATTCAAGACCACAAATAACACTAAAGCAAGAGAACAAGCCATTATCACGACCATCGCCACCGCCACCATTTGTGCGCCTACGTGAATGCTTATCTTTCTTCTTGCTAGTTGTTGGCTTACTTGACACCTCTCGGCCATCGTACACCGGTGCCAAATCCGTTTGCCACCTCTCAATTTTGGGTTGCAAATCTTCGACACTCTCGTTCAAGCTCCACCCTGTTACTATAGAGCTCTCTCCCTCATCCATCACGGGTTGCCTTGCCACCGCTTCTGCCACCTCGGATGCAGACGGACCCAATTCAGAGTCTGTTATGATAGGACGATGGTGGCCCATGTTTGATCTGTATGGACTGTTGTACTCCATATTTGCATTCGCCACTGCATTATTTATGGCGAATGCATGTAGTGGAGTGGCTCGTACTCCACCGTTATTGTAAGCTCTCCCTGAAGCCGGAGAATTTTGAAACTGCGGTTTTGGGGAGGGTTTAACTTCGTAGTCATAACTAACAATAGCTGCTGGGTTGAAGTCATTTGGATAGTTTTTCTTCGTTTTTCTGGATTTAACATTTTTCGAGGTTGGTGTAGCCTTCACATCTGAGCCACTCAACATAGAGGCAGACTCGGAAGGAGTAACTTGGGAACTTGCTTTTCCTCTTTTAGCCCTAAGTCGTTTCTCATGTTCCACAACTTCTGAGGCAATCATTGAGCTGGAGTCACTCTTCGCACGTCGAAGCTCTGCCATGGCTTGAGGGCTTAGTTGATCATGATGATCATTTCGATGATATCCAACGGCTGGGGTGCTGTTGTGTGTGTAAAGAGGCATGCTCCTCATAGAGCTATCAATGACTGCCACACCAACGTTTAAAATCCCTTTCGGGCGACCTGAGGGTCGATGGACCTGAAGCCCCACGAACCGCATGCCCTGAGGTTTATAGTTATTGTTATGGGAAGGTCGTGATGGTGGGATGATATCATCGGCGAGGACGTGGGCTGTACCCACATGGATATCTTTGAACCAATGAATGGCATAAATGTCAATTGTTATTGTTGAATTGTCATCATATAAAAAATCTTCGTCAATCCAAAAGACAAATTTATCATTCCACGCCGGATTGGTCCCACTTTGGGAATCAACCCGAGTGGAGAGTTTGCGGTCAGGGTCAACCCATGCAACTGCGTAGGTCCGCATGGAGCGGCCCACCTCAGCCAAATCTTGTGCTGATATGACATTAAGTTCTAGGAGTTGGTAACATGCCAAAATGTTAGACATGATACCGACCAATTAATGGTTATGATGCAATTGCATCAACAATACGAGGGAATTAGAAATGCAAGGCTAAGAATTGAAGCCAGCTAGTGATGATAATTGATGTAATTGCAATAAGAGGGAATGGAAAATGAAGGTATTGGTGCTAGAGTTTTATCAAAGGTTTTGTTGTCTTGCTTTAATACTTTTGAACAAAGGAAACAAAGGAAAGGAAAGAAAATGAAGATGTGAATGTTGTTGATGCGTTACATGAAGATCAAGGAAAGAGGCAAATAAGGTCTTTGCCACACTGCAGACAGCAAATCAAAGGAGCTTTGAATAGATTTCAACCTTTAATTTGGTCCCTTATTTTAGGTGATGATGTGTGAAATTCTCTTCCCTTTTGATATTAGTCTATATTAGGATTATTTGTTGGTAAAAGTTATGTTACATGACTTGCTACAAAGTGAACCTACCTATTTTAGAATCTTGTTAGTTTCCAACACTTAACCTTTGTGTAATTGCAATATATAGGTATAGACAGATTAATCTACGATTAACTTCACAAATTTTACTATTATATTCGCACCGTCAAGTTAGGTATTGATTCTTAATTTTATTGTTTGTTATAGATGCATCAAGAGAAAAACTTACGTGTTTGGTTTTAATTAATTTTAGGGAAAAAAAAATTGCATTTCAAAAAAAGAAATGCTAACCTTTGAATGATAAACTTCCAAAATAAACCAACATTTTTCTTTAAAAAATAAATAAACTAACATAACTACATAACCAGCCAAAATTTACACAAGATTTTATAATTCGACACATTTGTTAACCTTTTTTATTTTTTTGATAGAATAAGTTAATTATATTTTGATATAAAACAAAAATTCGCAATAAAATTCATCATCAAATCTTCTATATTAAAAATAAAATTGAACTTATGTAAATGAAAAACTACTTTTAATTGGTTGTGGGTAACTTCACCACAATTTTCCTAAGACAACCTATAGAATATGTTAAAAACGACCATGCTTTTAAAAAATATATATAACAAATGACCGTGCTGCATATAAATAGATTACAATTATTAATGCAATCTGCAATTTACATATAGATGCACTGCAAATAAACTAAATTTAAAATACAGAGAAATAATCTTGCAGAACCATCCAACTCCGTAAAAGCTTACAATTATTTATGCAATCTGCAATTTACATATAGAATTTATTTGTCACCCAGTGTATGTCTCATTTAAGCGATCAGAGTATCAAATCCTAACAAATATAAAAACTAGATTTCAAATTTCATTTGGGAGTAAACTTGTCATGTTTAAAATAGCCATATTACCAGCTAAACAAAAATATTCCTGGAGAAACAAATGGAATAGAATACCCCTTGTGAACAAAATTGATCATAAATGAAAATATCACATCCATATTCTCTGAGCATCTTAATTTAAGACTAAAAAATACCATTTTTTGGTCTAATCTATTAAAATTGACTACTAGGAGCTGAAATATCTGGACACAAAATTGGACTCTTGATAATTTTTTAATTAGTTGACTTAGGAGGACTCAGCCAGATTCTGCCCATTTCTTGGCATTTGGTGACCTGAATATCCCCTCTCTTGGCGTGGGTTCGGTCGATAGTAACCATTTCCTCTTGGTTTGTTGTACTCGCGATCACCACCATCTTGACCATTTCCTCTGCCATAGCTTCTTGAATTGTAACGCCCTCTTGGTGCATCTGATTGATAGCTACCCCTGCCTCTACCTCGTCCTGTTAATACAGCAAAAATAGTATTTAATTATACATGAGAGAGAAAAAAAACATAGAATTGAATATGGAACAAAATTAAAATTTATCAATAATGACAATAATAATAACAACAGCAATCAAAAGGACATACTCCCTCCTCGAGAAGGAATGTTACTGTTCGGTCTCCGCTCTTCGATGTATACCGGTCTTCCTGCTATCTCAACAGATCCAGCCTGAAAACATACAAGACAAACAAGACTCAGTGTTCACTGTGGTTTTGGGTCAAATAATTCATATGGACTATATTTCTCAAACTTATAATAATTAATTTATAAAGAAAATTAAAACCTTGACTGCATTATGAACGCCTGACATATCTTCAAATTCAACAAATGCATAACAAACACCAACATCCTACGTAAAAATGAAAAGATTAGATTCATATATCAAGTGGGCGTAAATGAACTAATATCAATAAAAACAGTTACTTGAAGATGAAATTATTAAGAGACATTAACCTTGCGACTTCTTATAACAACACCATCAGGCCTGATTCTACCAAAATTCTTGAACTCCTCTTCAATTTCAGAAGGAGACACTGTAGGCATCAGGTTTCTCACATAAACGGATTTAATTTCATCTGAAATCATAGCAAAAAAAATATTAGATTTATACCCAAAATAAATATTTGCATATTATGCAATGGGCAGTGAAAACGTGCTCACTGCCAGAAAGCAGCTATAAATAATAAATGAAGGAATATAATAATTAATCAATTCTATAAAACAAAAAGTACACAGTAACCTTCATATTCTGCTGCAGGAAGCTCTTCCACTGCATCTGGTTCAGACCTTTCAAATGCATTTGCCGATGCGGTTGATTGCTGATTACTGCTAGGTGGAATGTAGTCCCATTCTGAAGGGGAAACGTTCTTATGAGAGGGCTGAGAAGCCACAGGTGTAGACTGTCCTTTCGCAACACGTAACTGCCAACAACAGTCCAAAACAAGGTCAGTTCCAATGTCATAACTAAATCCCAAAAGAAAACACTGTTTAGATATTAATATAATGGTTAATCAGAACATACAATGGAGGCATAAGTGTGCTTTTGTGGCTCCCCAGCAGGTTCTTCAGGAGAAGCAGGTAGGTGATCTTGCACGGCATTCCCTGAAGAATGAAGTGAGCCATTTGAGTCCTCAGCAGCATTGTCCTCCCTTATATGTTCAGAATCAGGGCCTCGCTGAATCCGTTGCTCTGAATATCCATAATTGTCGGCTACACCATTTTCTTTGACCTCATTTGTAGCAGCATACTCCCTAGCCTGGATATCTCCACTCAGCATATAGTTGGATACTGCAAAATACATGGCTCTCAATCACTTACAAGTAGAAACATCACAGTTTCAAGAATAAGTAATATTACATAACCAGCCACATTGTTTATTTATCTAAAATTTTCTAGGACAGTTTGATTTTTTTTTTAAAGAAGATTTAAACATTTATGATTGATGATAAAAAGTGGTTAGTGATCAAGCTTCCCTGACAACTCCCACCTTTACACTTTTTAACTTTTAAGGAAAAACTATAGCCAACTTGCAACAACAATCTGCATATATATATAAGGATAAGGTAAAGCTTGCAACTGATTAATTTAAAGTCACAGAAACCAATGTATGATCTTATAATTCAATATCAGAGAGTAAAAGCTATGCTTCAGTTTGTTAACAGAAAGGATGCAGTTTTTCCAACAAAGTTGAAGGAACTGATGGTTTTGAAGTGTTGTCGACAGGATAAGAGTCTGATAGCAGTTTACAATTGATAACAATGTGGCAAACACAGTTGGTGACAGTGATAAACTAATAAATATAGTACCTGTAAACAGTTCAAAAGAAGGGAAGAAAAAAAGGAGTGCCAACAGCAGTGGATGTAAAGAAAATAGCTTGAGATGTAAAAGGGAAAAAAGCTCATAAACATGACAAAGATTTCTGTCTAAAAGAACATACAAACTAGAGATTCGGAGAATAGAAAGACAACAAAATAACATGGGACTAACAATCTAACATAGACTCTAAACTTGACCAGATCCATAATTATCATAAACTGATAAAAGAATGGGTGACACCCATGGAGAGATTCAAAGTCAAAATGACCTCTGAAAACTTTAACTAGGGGAAACAAAGTTCTGCATTTTCTATACTACTTAATTGCAATAAGTGATACTTTTTCAATTCAGGTAAGTTAGTACAAGCTAGCTCTGATTTTACCTGGCATATTAATTGTACTTGGAACATTCAATTTTGAATCAAGATTGCTCTGAGCTAACAAGACTGCCTGGTGGTGATGGTGGTGAATTAAATCATCTTCAACGAAGTGAAAAATATCATTTAGCACAAAAAATCCTTTTTCTTGGGGTGCAAGGAAGAATGTCTGCATAAATTTCCTCCTCAGGTTGTCCTTAATTTGCACAGATCCAGAAACCATCACAATAACGCCACCACTCCAAGACTCCAAAGAGTGTGCGGTCTTGATTTCAATTCCAGTGTAACTGAGTGACATAACCAATGCGTGGATTTGCTGCACAGAGACAAGTTTTCTCAGTTTCGAGTGACATGGGGATATGTAATTTACTATTGCTGAACGTGCATAAACAATTGAAGACAATGCCAAGTACCTTCAAACAATTAAAGACCTAATAAAAAGTATGAAATAGAGAACAGCAATATGAAACCACTTCAACAAGTTGCACATTATTCAAAAAGTAAACAACGTCAATAACCAAGTCTTATCCCACTAAGTGAGGTAAAAGGCTACATGGATCAAACGCCAACATAATGCTCTATCATATACCATATTTCTATCCAACTCAATAATCACTAGATCTTTCCTAATAGTTTCTCTTTTAGTTTTTCTAGGTCTTCCTCTGCCGCTAGTGATTCAAAAAATAGACCTTTTTTTTAAAATGTCAAGTAAACGATTTATTAAAATATAATCGGAAAGAATCATTTCGTAAAAGGCTGTAATAATTGTGAACACTGCATAATTATATTGGCACAGTACAGTCAATAAATCTAATGTGCATACATGAGTTTCCTAATCATGATTTGTAACCGGTTTAAATGCAAAGAGCTGAATTTCTTGAACATCGGTTTTAAAGTGTACGCCACATCACCTGATGAAATCACAATTGAGACCCACAACAACATACACCGCTGAAGAAATATATCAAATAAAATGAAAAGCACAGCATAACACTATAAAGACCACAACAGTGGACCATGACGGATCTTAGCTACAGCCTAATTATTTGGTGCAAACAAAAAATAAATTCAAGTAACAATGATTGGTATTCGCATTGCAACTACTGCAATACTTGCAACAACCACAACCACAATTAAGAACAATGCTCATGAACTGAATGAAACCAACCATTAAAGGGCCAGTTGAAACTCTTCAAATAATAAGTTCGTTGTATAATCCAACATGTCATCTCTTCCGATTCTCAGTAGAATAATACGCAACACACAACAAAACTTACGCCACATCAATAAAATCAATTTGAAATCCTCATCTGACCATAAACACTAAACAACGCATGGGCAGCCCGGTGCACTAAAGCTCCCGCATACGCAGGGTCCAGAAAGGGGTCCCACCATATTCACAAAAGTTCTGTCTTATCCACACCAACAACATTTATTTCCTTTCCTACCCACATTTATTAAATTCTTAATCCTTTTTCTTAACAACTTAAAAACCAACAAGTAAAGCCCACAATCATAGATGTAATCTATGAAGCACCAACACAGCACTAACACATCGACATCGATAATTCGTTGAAAAAATATATATAACTGAATGCAATCACACGTGTCGGTGGTGTCGTGTTGAAGTCAGAAACTGACAGACATCAGTGTCGGACAGGGGCACTACAACACCAACACATATAATTACATTGAATTATGTCATTTCTCAAATTATGACTGGTGTCGACATGTCAGTGTCTATGTCATGTCCGTGATTCATAAAACCTGACACGGGTCTTCAACCAAACGTGTCATCTACCTAGGATGTAATTGAAACTTCTCAAATCAAAAATAAAAAGCAACCCATTATTCATTTCAACAAAACCCACACTCCAAAAAAACAAACTCTCACACTCACACCACTCCATATTCAGAACCATTAACATCAAATTCCAGTCACACCCACAAAAAAAAACATCACAAAAAAACATGGGTAATATCGAAAAAAACGCATACAAGCATTGCAGTAGCAGTATCTCTAGCATTCCCATCAATTCTGAGCATAGTGCTAGCATCAGAGTAGAACTGATGAACAAACTCAGGTTGATTCTGAAGGACATGGTAGTACTGACCCACAAAGTAAGTCCCAACCTTCACAAAGAAACGAATTAGGATTAGGGTTTGAAGATTGAGAAAGAAATTGAAGAAGAAGAAGAAGAAGAAGAAAAGAGTGTACCTGAGCAGCGGTGAGAGGAATGGGAAAAGGTGTAGCCATTGATGAAAATGGAAAAACCCTTCAAAACCCTAACGCCGTCAAATTCAGATCCGAATTTCAGAGGGTAGAGAGAGAGATCTTAGAGAGAGAGAGAGAGAGAGAGAGAGAGAGAGAGATTTTAGTTTTGTTTGTCTCTCTCTGAGATGATGGATGAAGTTTATGCTACGATGATGCTGTTTGTGTGCTGTATATAATGCTTCTTTTCTCTACTCATTTCCATTTTCATTCTAACAA